>MDTD01143052.1_pt1 | contig 23342 bp, 14 predicted proteins | sample 811221 | NCBI WGS metagenome assembly MDTD01 (sample SAMN05326646, study PRJNA326480) | marine metagenome | isolation source: seawater | place: Pacific Ocean: South West | collected 2011 | reverse complement strand
CAGGAGTTGTACCATCAATCCAATCGTAGCGATGCCCGGGAATGAGGCGCCAATCACTAGGTAGTCCAATCAACTGATTCTTAGCATGAGCAATGCTCTTCCAAAGGGATAGAGGATCTCCACCTGGGAGATCATCCCTACCACATGCAGATGTAAACAGAAGATCACCTGCATGGTACACTCCATGACCATGAATCGTAACATGGCCAGGTGCATGACCGGGCGTATGAGTGATTGTTAATTGGATCGAACCAGCTGACCATTCAACATCTGTTCGGATGTTGTGCTCCCAAAGGTTAGTAGCATGGATAGGACGGAACACGTCGAATCGTAGCCAAGCAGGATCCACTGCTTCGCGATGTGCCCAAACCTCTAGCTCAGGGCCGAAATCATTGCGAACCATCCTCTGGAAGCCAGCTGTATGGTCTCGATGTGTATGAGTATACAGAAGGTGAGTAGGCTTGAGGCCTTGTTCATCCAAAGCCTCAACCCAACGATTAGAATCAAAGGGATCGATGATTGCAACAACACCATTCTGTCTATCGATAAAGGCTGTATTCATGTTCATAAATGCGCCCATTTGTGTTACCCAAACTTCGATACCATCTTCATGAGTACGCCGATCGAACTCTCCTGGTTGCATCATATGCTGCGCAGAACCATTTGACCTATGGATGCCACGGAGGTCACAATTGTATTGCACCAATCAGTTCATACGAGGAGGAGGGTATTGATTATCCATGAGCCAGCGTCAGCGAGGCATCCTTCTCGTTCTCGCCCTCTTGCTATCTAGCATAGGAGCAGTGTCTGCAGATACTGAAACCGGGCTACACACCTCCATCGAAGATTTGAAACCGACAAATGGATTATACTTCATTGCAGGTGAATTAGTTGAATTCAAAATTCAAGCCGTCAACTCAGATTCTGTCGCCCAAAGTATCGAGTATAATCCAACCTGCCCCTACACTTTCCAAATCATTGACTCAATCGGAACCATCGTCTATGACATGGAGGATGACCGACTTTGTCCCGTGCAAAAACGTGGTGAAACCCTAGATTCGGGTGAAATTCTGAATGTTGGTTCCGTAAACTATGACTTCACCACTAAAGGTGAGGACCTCCCCACTGGAACCTACGAAATACTTGCTCAATTTGGTGAGGATGTAGAAATTGATCGACAAATAATCGATGTTCAACAGAAAACTATGCTTCCAATCGATGTTCGTATGGAGGCTATTATCCTCCCATTTACGTCTGGAGATATCTCTGAATCATCGGATCATCTCCTAATTAGTGCGATTCTCCATAACGATGGAATTAATCCTGTCAGCATCGATGGCTACGATGACTGCGATATCTTATGGTCTCTAGACGATGGTGCGCCGATGGAAACTGGAATCGGTTGCGGTGAAGGTACCACAATAAACGCTGGTGATTCTCACCATCTTGGATGGATTGAATGGGCTCTAGACGATGTGGTTATTTCAGGTTCAAAGTCAGCAAGTGTATGGATTATCGGAAATGACCTAGATGCACAATTATTCGATTGGTTCCACACTGTGAGTGATTCAACGCTCTCTGAAGTGGATATTAGCATTGAATCCTATTCACTTAGCGATTCGATAGTACCCACCGCTTCAGATATCGATGTTCGAGTTATCGCCAAAAATCTCGGGGTTTCAAAAATTGTCCTAGAATATTCCGCTTCTTGCGCGGCTCCACTCTCTGTTCTTGATGAACGGGGTCGATGGATATATGATCAATTTGAAGCCGCAAACTGTGATGCACCTCTAACCACACTGAATCTTCTACCTGGAGAAGAGGTTGTTCTGTGGAATGACGAATTGTCTACTGTGGACATCAATGGTTGCGGATGGACTGGTTCTAACATGGTCCTGCAAGCTAATCTCCCGCAAATAGGTCAATCCTCAGTTAGGGGCTTCGAACTATTAGATGGGCGCGCAGCACTGGAATGTAGAGCATCTAACCAACCAATCGATGATGTCGCATTCTCTGTTGAGACGTTTGTAGTAAACGAAAACATAGTGAGTTTTGATCTAGCCCTCGCAAACAATGGCAAATTACCTGTAGACTTCATCTGGGCAAGCGATTGTGGAATACGAATCGATTCGATTTTACAAGGTGACGAACAGAGTATGCGATCAAGTACACTTGCCTGTGAATTCGATGATTCGATGGTTCGACTCACAGAAGGTGACACGTTCATCTTCGAAGACTTGTCTCACTCTCTATCCAATGATGCCTCTGGCCAGCACACAGTTCTATTCACGCTACGAACAATCCCCGAAATTCAAACAAGCCTGACTTTCATTATCGAGAACCCTAAAGAAACGGTAGAAATGAATGATGAAAATGTGTCTGGTGAAGAAACATCAATCAGCAATGAAGAGACGATTTTGTCTGTAGAAATCCTTGAAGGAACTTGGACGAGGGTTAGGACAAATGACGGTGGTTGCTGGATACTCAGTTCACCTACAGGTGAAGAAAGAGCACTTGAAATGAGTCATGATTCTTCTTTCATCGCTGTTGATGGAGAACAAGGAGTCTATCGAACCGTCGAAGCCACACTCACAACCCAATCGCACTGTATAGCATGGGGCCCTGGTTTCATAATTGAAGATGTCCTCAATCAATGGGCACCTGCTGACCAATCAATTTCAACAAATATGGAAATTGAGGAGGAGGAAGTTGCACCTCTTATCCTACAGATTGCCACACCTGCTACCACAGTAATTGTCACTACATCACTGCTCTCGATGATTCTGATCTTCGTTACAAATACCGAGTGGATTCGGATTAGTTTACTCAATGGTGGCCTCGCTCTAATTGGAATGGTACGACGACGTGACTACGATGGCGAATTCCAACGGGGACGTGTTGTTGGTTATCTCGTCGCAAACCCTGGCGTCCATTTCAGGGCACTACTAGCTGCACTGGATATGAGTAATGGACAATTGGCCCACCATCTGAAAGTGCTAGAAGAAACTGAGATGATTTGGCGTAGAAGAGATGGACGAATGATGCGATATTATCCCTCCACAATCGACTCTAAATTAGATGAAGATGACCTACCTGTCCCCCTTCTTTCTCCTGATCCAAATTCACTCCAAGGTCGCATCCTTAATCTTCTAGATACGACTGATAACGATATTGTGAACTTAAGTCAGAAAGAGCTCGCTATACGTCTGGAGAGTAGTCAGCAACTCATCAGTCACCATCTCAAGACTCTGGAAGCCTACGGCCTGATTGAGCGAGACCGCGTTGGAATGCGTTTTCGCTACCGACTAACACGTGAAGCACTATTCCTACTCGAAAGCACCGACTTGGATGTATGATGAGGCGCTAGAGGCGAACCCGTCCACCGGATTCAAGAATGAAGGACCGATGGTTCACACCGAATCCGAGGAGAGATGCACGATGGTGGAGTATAACCCGGATGTCATCGAACCAAGATGGCAATCGATTTGGAAAGAGGCTGAGGCCTTCAATTCAGATGTTGATTCTTCTAAGCCGAAGTTCTACTGTCTTGAGATGTTTCCATACCCGTCTGGCCACATGCATATGGGTCATGTTCGGAACTACAGCATTGGAGATAGCATAGCTCGCTATCGACGTCTCCGTGGTTTCAACGTCCTATACCCTATGGGTTACGACTCATTCGGTATGCCAGCAGAGAATGCAGCACGTAGTAAAGGAGGACATCCACACGATGTGACATGGAGTAACATAGAATCCATCCGTGCAGATCTTCAACGAATGGGCTTCAGTTACGACTGGCGCCGTGAGTTAGCAACTAGCAATGCAGAATACTATCGTTGGAATCAATGGATTTTTCTAAAATTTTACGAAACGGGGCTAGTCGAACGAAGGACTGCGCCTGTCAATTGGTGTAATGATTGTGAGACTGTGCTTGCAAATGAACAAGTCAAGAATAATAGATGCTGGAGATGTTCTTCCGAAGTTGTGCAAAAAGAGATGGCGCAATGGTTCCTCAAAATGACCACCTATGCAGATGAATTACTCGATGGTCTCGATGATATTGGTTTTCCAGAGCACGTCAAGGCGATGCAACGAAACTGGATTGGTCGTTCACATGGCGCTGAAATTCACTTTCCTGTTGTCGATTCTGAACACACTATTGCAGCATTTACCACTCGTCCAGATACTATTTTCGGAGTCACTTTCGTGACATTATCTCCAGAGCATCCACTTTGTGAAGAACTCGTTGAAGGCACAGAACAAGAAGTTGAATTTCGAGCTCTTGCAGATGAGTGTGCAAAACTGACTGAATTTGAACGAATCAATATGCTTCGTGAAAAGAAGGGTGTTTTCCTTGGACGTATGGCTCGTAATCCCCTGTCAGGTGAAGAAATACCAATCTATGCTGGGAATTTCGTTGTCGCATCATACGGTACTGGAGCAGTCATGGCAGTTCCTGCCCATGACCAACGAGATCATGAATTTGCACAAAAATATGACATTCCAATTCGGCGTGTTCTCAGTGAAAATGAAGGAGAGAAGCCGAAAACAGAAGGTAAGGCATTCGAAGGACTAGGTTGGATGACTGGTTCAGCAAGAGATGGCTTCGACGGGCTGTATGGTGACGATGCAAAACAGGCAGTAATCCATGCACTCGAAGCTGAGAATAGCGGCAAAGGAAGCACACAATTCCGGCTTAAGGATTGGTTATTGTCAAGACAACGGTTCTGGGGGACGCCCATTCCCTTTGTTCACTGTAAAAAGTGTGGCGTTATTCCAGTTCCTGAAGAAGATCTACCAGTAAGCCTCCCTCTTGATGTGGTTTTCTCAGAAGATGAGAGCGGTAACCCACTTGCCTCACACGCAGAATTCGTCAAAGTCACCTGTCCAACCTGTGGAGAAGATGCTAGACGTGAAACAGATACAATGGATACGTTCTATGATTCCTCATGGTACTTCCTACGCTTTTGTGATGCGATGAATGAAAGTGCTCCGTATGATCGTAATACAATCGATTACTGGATGGAAGGTGGTGTGGACCTATACATTGGAGGAATCGAACATGCGATTATGCATCTCCTATATGCCCGATTCTTCACAAAGGCATTACGAGATTTTGGAATGAATGAGGTTTCCGAACCTTTCTCTCGTCTTGTCTGTCAGGGCATGGTCAACGCGCCTACGCCGTACTGCTCCTCCTGTAATGTGGAGTATCATGTAGATCTAACAGGGAATGTTTGCCCACAATGTGATGAAATACTCGGCTCACGTTCAGCGAAGATGAGTAAAAGTCTTGGAAATACAGTAAGTCCAGAAGTTATGATTGAGCAATACGGTGCTGATACTGTTCGTCTTTTCATCCTGTTTGGTTCGAATCCCGAAGCAGGCATGGACTGGTCAGATTCGGCCGTAGAGGCAAATCATCGTCAAATGCATCAGATTTTCTCCATGCTCAACCTGATTGACGAGATTTCTGATGAAATTGGGCCAATGGATAGTTGGCTTGCAGCGAAACGGCGAGGTAATCTACGATCATGGTGGGATTCGATGGATGATGTTCGCATTAGAGAAGCAGTTATGATCAGTCATTTCGACATGCTAACCGACCTTCAGTGGGCAATGCGACGGGGGGGCGTAGGTTCATCTGAACTCAAGAAACATTTGACAGTTTGGGGCACAATGTTGTATCCTGCCACACCACATATGGCAGAGGAATGGAATTCTTACCTTGGGAATAAAATAACTCTGGCAGAGACAATTATCGATGACCCCAATGTAGACGAAGATGATGTATTGATCCTTGCAGAAGAAGGAGCGCTCAAGAATCTCATTGATTCAGCGCGGAATGTGAAAGGCCTTGCAGAACGACATTCGGAGAAACCTGTTTCTCGTTTAGTTATCCAAACAACACCCGATTGGAAACGTGAACTTCTCATTGAAGCCTTGGATCTTGCAGATTCTGAATTCGACTTCATGCGCGAAGGGACTGCCTTCATTCAGCAACACGCTGTGTTTGCAGACGAAGCGAAACGCGGCGAAGTGATGCAATACTGGCGTGCTCTGACAATTGGAAGCAAAAAGACACGGGGGCGAGTCTTTACCTTACGAGATTCCGAGAAGGCTCTAATCCGGTCGAAGCATGATGAAACAGCGAGCATTAAGGCCGCAATATCATTCATTGCTGATGCAATAAATATCAAAAGTATCGAGGTCTATGTTGCAGGAGAAGGAGAAGACATCTCTGGAAAGGCACGGTTTGCGGCTCCACTCCTACCTGGTCTTGCCTTCCTCTAAACTATCCAAGGTGTTCATAGAGGGCCGATGATAGAGAGAGTAATACCTATGGATAATACTGAGAGGAAATCCGATTGGGGAAAAGACACGCAGACATGCCTTAGAGCTATCAGACGATTTGAAACTAAAATTCGACCTATGGGCATCCCTGAAGATATCGACCCGGAACCGGAAACTATCGAAATTGAATGGCCAATTAACCCCGTACCACTCGATGTCCAGAAGATAATTGGTAAGCTCATTGTAAAACGTGGAGAATTCGGATTTCTTGAAGAAGAACGAGTTGATGAAATTGCACAAATCATCGAAAAATATCCTATTGGCTTAGAACAAGCACTATCGCTCAGATCTGCAATCAATCAAGAGAAATCTGTCTACTCACATCGCCGAATTATGGACCAGAAAAAGGAGCTCCGTCGAAGATATGAAAATGGCGCTGGAATTCTTGAACTTGCAAAATATGTAGATGGCCCCCCTGTGAATGTCTTCAGAGCAATTCTAACCGCGAGGAATCATTCTAAGAATCGAATCAAAATGATGCTGAAAGAACCCGGTCGAATGAGTGAATATGATCAAGAGCAATTTCGAATTGCTGAAGAGGCTGATCGTGTAGCTAACGTCGATCAATCAGAGACCCATCTCGCAGCTGATCTATTCGAGGACATTCTGTGCGAACACTTCGAATCTCTAGGTGTACGATTCCGACGCCAGGGGGAATTATCGAAAGAGCAAATTATCTCTGAAGGTCGACCTGTCCGTACTCCAGATCTACTCTTCCTAGATGATCTTCGTATCAATGGGATCCCCTGCGCGTGGATTGATGCTAAGCACTTTTTCGGTTCAGCACTAAGTTTCCCACGCAAGAAGACCCAAAAACAGGTAGATCGTTACACGGAAGTGTACGGCCAAGGAGCGATAATTTACCGACATGGATTCTGCGACGGGCTTCATCTGAGAGGAGCACAAAAGCTAGATGCGATGCCAGTAGATCTATCTCGATTAATTGAGCATAACGAATCTCGTTCATGAGATATTACTCAACATTGTTTGAGCGCATTCAAGTGACGTGAGATTTTCAAGAAGAATTTCTGCTTCATCCATTTGAATTGTAGATCCTAATTCTCGAGGTACAATGACTACACTCTCTCCAAGCATGCAAAGCATGACCTCGAATTCATTCTCTATTGGCTTTAATGCCCATCGAACCTCATCTAGTAATGATGCACGTTCAGAATCCTCAATCAACCCGGATTGTTTGGCAAAACTATGTGCTGCATCGATAATTTCTGACCAACGATTCGAATCCCATGAACCATCAGATATTGTCTCCATAACATCCTCTCCAGCAGCCCGAATACGCTGACTCCAACCTTTAGAATCGATGTACGTGGAGGTATGCTTTGACCCACTGGGACGCCAAGCTAATAGCAAAGGAATGGGAGTGAACCATCCATCAGAACGTCCTGGCCCAGTTCCAATTTGAACTGGTTTAATCTGATTAATCTGATGTGTCGCACCCGGTGTGATTCTTCTGACTACTCCTCCAGAATGCAATGCTGTAATATCTCCTAATCCGCCACTGTGTCTACGCTCAACGCGATGAGCGATTGCCCATATTAGAGGCTCATGCAAATTGGCAGGGATTGTAGAATGGGCAATTAAGCAACGAGCAGCAGTAATGGATCCTGCAGCAGATAAGCCAAAACCCTGTGAATAGGGTAATTCACTAATCAAATCGAAAGTATGGTGCATCGAGTAAAGAGAAGAATCGAATTGAGCGCATTCCTCAAGCACCAATCGATGAAGTTCAGAATCAATTGGTAGCCCATTCGAAATCACTGTGAGACCTGATGATTGTGCTGGATCTGAACGACAAGATGTGGAAATGCCTGCCTCAAGACAGAGACCAATTCCCATTGAACCCTGTTCATGAAGTTCATCAGAATCTGAATGAACTGTAAAAGCCAAACTGATGTGTCCGCCGCATTTTGCCGTAGTCGTCACGACGGCCATTGAGGCCACGCTCAATCAAAGGACAATGTCCAAATCACCTGAAAGCGCCTCAAAACGCTCTCCAAGTAATGCGGTTGCGAGCTCGAAAACAGTGCGTGCCTTCATTGACCCATCTGTCTCGTAACTCAAGATGAATTCGCCATCGACATCTTCCAGAGTAATCGCATCTCCGAAATCTCGACCTAGGTCAGTGCTTGGTCCTACATGATGGAGGTCAGCACGGACTTTTTCTACCATATTGATATCCTCAATACGTCCATTCTTTCCGAAGTCTTTCTCAGTAACAGTGAGCCCGAGTCCCCAGAGTGACTTAGCAGCTTTCTTGTCATGTAGAACTGCATGCTGACGACTCTGGAAAGCGACACCACATACTGGCTGCCACTTCACATGATCACGACCGTAGCCCTTCTTTGCCTTAGCAGTGAGAGAAATCATCTGGCCCTTGTATAACTTAGTGATAGTGATGTCAGCAAATTCCTCTGGAATAGAGAGTGAAAGATCGCCAAAAACCTCGAGATCTCTTGCCTTGACCGCGACACCTTCCGGAGTACCTTTGACATTGCAAGTGTAGACAATATTACACAATGGACAGCCACGTTGCGACTCAACCATGTCCTTGCAATTGATACATTCGTGTTCAAACGAAAAATCCTGAGTATCAGATGGAATAGGAGTCATCGCAAGTCGATGCGCGACGACTTCGTCAGGAATTGGACTAACAGTTTCCCAAACTGTCCCATCATCGGTAATCTCAGTTGACTGGGTAAATCGAACCTGATGAATTGCCATCTTCGGAGTATCCGCAATCATAGTGCGGCGAAGTGCGTTCACAGATGCGTGGTCCGTTCCCGTCAGCAAAATCCGAATTCGGTTGTCTTCTTCTTCAATGATTTCACAATCCATATCCATTCCTCCTCAGACCCGGCGACCTCGTCGTCCACCCTTCTTCTTCGTCCCATCCGTTGGGATAGGGGTAACATCCTCGATGCGAGTGATAGTCATTCCCGCACGAGTTAGAGCACGAATTGCCGAAGTTGCACCTGGAGCAGAAGGTGACCGATTACCACCAGCGCCACGGTACTTCACAATGAGTTGATCAAAGTCCTTCTCAGTGAGCATCTCAGCAATCTGTTCAGCAGCACGAGTTGAGGAGAATTGTCCACTCTTTGCAGAGCCTTTACCTACAACAATACCGCCTGACACCTTACAGATTGTCTCAGCACCGGTCAAATCGGTTGCTGTAAGCAAGATATTGTTGTGAGAACTGAAGATGTGAACTATTGCCTTATGACCCATCATTCATCGCCTCCTTCTTCATCTGCTGCATCAACATCTGCGGCGTCTTGCTTAATCTGATCAACATCTTTCTCGGTCCACTCACGAGTATCTGGGATAAGTTCTGAATCTTCTTCAGCATCACCACCAACAGTTTGTCGGCGACGTTCCATCTCCTGACGCATCGAATGATCAGGATTGTTAAACTTCGAAGTAGGGTGGTAAGCAATTTCTGCTTCCTCATGACGTAAGACGTGGTAGCCAGGTACGTTCATCTTCTGGTTACCCAGAACGATGTGTCCATGGACGATAATGTTCCTTGCAGCACGCATAGAGGGCGCGAATCCCTTGTAGTAAACCTGTGACTGTAGGCGTCGATCAAGCATATTCTCAACATTAATTTGGAGAACATCATCTAATCCTGCTTCCTCCGAAATCAGGCCTTTACGGTGCATTGAAGAAAGAAAATCTCCCTTTTCTCGCATGAAGTGACCTTCTGTAGTATCGACTCTTCCAATGAGTTTCATTGCAAGTTGACGATGGCGACGAAGCGCGCTCTTAGCACGCCATATCTCCTTCATTCCGCCAATACGCTTGAGGCCGTACTGTTCCTTGAGAGCATGTTCTTCTTCGATTCGCTCAGCCTTCCATGGGTGAGTGGGGGTCTGTGTCTTAGGACGTGAAAACTTTGGTTGGCCCATTCAATCCCCTCCTCAAACCTTCTTCCTCTCAACACCGAGTGTTAGACCACTGCGACCATTGCTCCGGAGACGCTGTCCTCGAACCTTGTGACCGCTACGATGGCGAAGGCCACGGTATGCCTTCATTTCGGCGAGTCGAGCGATATCATCGTCGCGAGTTAGTTTGACTTCAAGAGAGAAAAGATGAGCGTCCTCATTAGTCTCTAAATCACGCTCTCTATTGACAAGCCAGCCTGGAACAAGAGATGGATAAGTATCAATCGTATTACGAAGACGATCCTGTTCAGAATCATCTAGATGACCGCCCAACTTACTGGGATCAATCTCAGAAAGTTGACAGATACGGCGTGCAGTACGGCGGCCAATGCCTTTCACATTCGTTAGCCCCATCCCAATCGGTCGCACACCGTCAATGTCGGCGTCTGCGATTCGCAGGATGTACAGGAAATCTTCTCCGAAGTCGTTCTCGGTACTCATTTCTACGGTTCCCCCGTGTTCATCGGTCACCCGATGGCCCTTACGAGCAGCCCACCGACTCGCCCCCCGTATATGAATGGAACGATACAGGTCCTCGATTTCGTAAATCAGGATTCGACACATGTCACATGCACAACGTGCCAATTGTCACCACGGCTCACTGGCACATCTACGATAAAACCACGATCCCCTTCAACGCCCTTCAAAGCCTTGTTCAACCGTTTCTGAATCTTCGGATGTAGTTCCGGATCAACCTCACAGCGAAGAACTAGGTGTCCAATACCAGATCTTTCGGCTGCTCTCGCAACCGTAGGAGCATTTTCCATGTCTGGCGAACTCAATCGATGACCGCATACTCTACCCACCGCGACCGTGAACGGATCTTCGCGTAGTGAATCCGGAGGTGGAGTGTCGCTTACGAGAATCGGACGACGAAGAGAGGCGCGCTGCCAAATCGGATTATCCCCCACTGAATCGAAAGAGCCAAGCCATGCACTATGCAGGCGAGCCTCAACAACTGCCGGATCCACGATTACAATCCACTGGTCGAAAGAGGGGGGCATTCCTCGTTTCTCAGAAATGAACGGGGTTGGGCTCTCTGCTTCGACAGTTCGGAGGACGGTTTTCGCGCCCATTCGTATCGCTCGATGAGGTGATTCACTTGCTAGGGGCCCTACCCAAACCGACAACCGATCAATCCGTCCACCGCCTTGAGAAAGCCATTCCCAAGTCCTAGAAGACCCTGGAGCTACTTCATCGAGAATTGCATCAATCTCACCTCTTTGCTTTCGTGAAAGACGTGGAGAAAGATCGAGCAATAGGGCAGGACCAAGTTCATCTTGATTCATGCGTGGTACCCATGCGCTGAGAAGTTCACCAATGGGTGGTGCCATCTCATCCAAAGTATGATTTTGAGCATCGAGAGGACGAGCAGGATCAACATGAAGTAAGGAGACTGGTGGGGCTGAGGAAAAGTTAGAATTCTGCAATGATTTATGATATGTTTTGAGAGCACTTTCAGCATCCAAACCATCTCCAATAAGAATACGATTGGAATCTCTAGCCGGGCCACCTCCTTTCTCCAATAGACGATTCATATTCGCAGCTGCAAACCGTCCTGCTTCCTCATCTAACTCAATTCCGAGACCGACCCGCCCGGTCTCAAGACACATGGCTGCAAGATGGATACCAGAACCACAAGCAGGATCAAGAATTATTCCCGGTGCGATTTCAGAGTTCGCGATACGCATTGAGCGCTCAACAGCAATCGCCCAAGGGGTCGAAAGACGTCGCATATGGTCGTTCATATGGACCTCTGGCTCGCCTTTACGCTGTGAACTAGGCTTCAAACGCCGTGTGGCCCATGATTGAGCGCGGCCATCGCAATTGACCGCCTGATGCCCTTCGCTCATAGGTTTGACTCAGGGCATCACGGTATGGGTATTTCGGGTCCAATCAGATTGCAGCAAGAAGTGTTAATTCCACCTCAAATCTAAGCCATGAGTTCTCAAGTTCATGTCCCTCACTTCCACCATAAGCAATTGGAGGAGGTAATAGAGTGATGTGTGACGTTCCTGGCCCAAGTACACCTCGATCTTGGCCAATATCCAACCCAAGTAAAGACCATGGAAATCCATCTATGTAGCAAATCCAAGGAGCTCCAGTCTCACACATCGCGTCTGGCCCAGCAGTTGCAGGAAGATCACCCTCATCAAGGAGTACTTCAGTATCCGCATCCCATACCTTGTAGTTGACTTGGAGGCGATCCCCGGGATCGCTGTGAACTGGTTCTGTAGTAGAACCACGCATCAAATTGATGTCCATTCCCACAACTGCATCCATTACAGTCACATGAGAGGCATTAATTGTGAACGAGGTCTCGTCGATATCCTCCTTTAGATCAAGCATCGCAAAATGAAATGACTCGCCATCTAGACCAGGGAGCAATAGACTTGTTTCATCACTCTCGCCAAACACGATGGACTCATGGTCTGAAGTCAACATGAGATCTACGGAACTAGGGCCACGATTGTAAATCACAACAACAGCACGATCGCCTTCTCCTTGATGCAACCATTCACACTGAAGTTCGCCAGGATAGAGATATTCATCATCTTGATCTGACAACACCTCTGGCATTTCCCATGCATCATTTCGAGGAGTACAGGTATCAAACAAGAAGTGGAGTTCCCATACCCAGCGGCCGTCTTCCATGAGAACATCATCGTTACCTGCAGCCAAGGATTCATCCATGCTATTGAGAAAAGATACGAAAGAGAAACCAATGACTCCTCCCATAATGAGAATTCCAACTAGCGTCACGACAGACATCACAAGAGCAACACGTGGAATTGTCATCTCGTTGATACCAATAGGCACTGTCGGATGCTCTTCCTCTTCAGAGGCATCGGCAATCCATGGGCCTGTCATCAGGTTCGGCTTTCTTCCACTGCGAATCAACCTATCCACGGAATTAGATTCAAGTTGGCTACTCCTGAGCCATCATTGCTGCCTGACGACTCTGGGCGAGCCATACCACTAATCCAAGTTCAACAGCAAGAACAATCAGGGCAATGAAGGCATTCGTTGGCTCAAGTAATTCAGAGCCCATTGTGAGAATTGCCATGAGGCCTGCAAATACAAGATCTGTAGCTCCCCAAAATCGTAACATCTTGCGTAATTGGAGAATACCGGTTAACCAAGTGAGCGTCGAAAGAATCAGTAAAATCGAGAGGAACGCAATCGTTGGAAACGGTGAAATGAGGATTCCAAGAACCAACAAGATATGTGCATCGATAAGGTGGGCTGAAGTCCAAATACGACGGGGTTCCTGAATGGTTAACAACGTCGCAGCAAACGAAATAGAACCTATAGATATCAGAATATAACTAAGATTTTCTTGAAGGATTGAAACCGAAGCAGAGATTGCGAAAATAGAGGTTGCTATACCAAGTACAGTACCCATTAGGACTGCGGGTTGAGTCCATTGAATTCCCCGACGAAGTCCAAGGGTTGAGGCTACCAATCCTGCTGGACCTACAGAGATTAATGCAATCCCCAAGGCCCAAACAACTCTTCCACCAGCACTTCGATGATCGTCTAGACCCGCTTCTCGACGTCTGCCTTCGATCCAATCCCAAAGGAGGGCCATTCCAAGAAGAACACATTCTAGGGTGATCCAAATCAATGTCCAACCAATTAACGGATAATCATCTGATAACACATTTACGCCACCGAAAGAAGGGGTACCTCCAAGAGGTATACCAATAACTCGGGAGATGAAGAGTGTTCCAAGCATCCATTCCAATGCAGAAGGGATTCGTTTGAGTACGTCCTTTCTACCAAAGAGTGAGACTGCAACGAGAACTAGATTCACTGCAGCCAAGATTAGGAGCAAGCGTTGGTCACTAATTGAAGCCCCAACTACGCTCGATCCCAATCCTACAATTACAGCGAGTCCGGCCATAGTGATGGCAATTGGTGATTCGATTCCAGCAATATCTGGCAACGCCAAATTACTCTCACTAGCCCTCCATCGAGATACCATTGTCAATAGAATGCTCTGCAAACCAATTCCTATGACTGCCAACATGAGAACTGATGGAAATAGGAAAGCGATGGCGAGACCTGCAACTAGCATCACTCCAAGAAAGGAAGTTACTACGACAGGGCGGTGATGGATATCACCAACCATCAAATCTCGAATGCCTGAGGCATCCGATACCTTCGCTCGCTTCTTCTGCTTCTGAAGCAATTCCACCATCCTAGGATCAATTATTCTCATACCTGAGCCACTTTGTGCAACCGCTGTTTTGGCACGATCTTCAGATGATAAAGCCAAGGCTGCCTCAGCAGATGCTTCGCTGCTAAACATCAGAAGATTTCGAGATTCTGTTTCGCCTACTACGTCTTCAGAAGACAGTTTTTGAATGACTTCTTGGGCTTGAATTAGCGAGGAAAGCTGCTTATCACGAGTAGACGCTTGCTGAATCTCGGAACGTAATTCCCCATTCACTGCAATCATTAGACTAGATATTGCAAATAATACGAGGGTTGCATACAAATGTAATGCTGAATGCCCAGTGAGAAGGAAAGCAATCGTTATGCTTGACATCAGGAAAAGTGCAGCAAATGATGAGCGAATGATTTCGTTGAGATAGGAAATCCTTGGCAGGAAGGCTAGGATAGGTATCGTGGCACAGATGAACATAATCCAAGCAGTGCCAGCATCATCGAGTAAGAATGGAGGTGTCATCGGATAGGTGGCCACACGGTTCATGCTGGTCCCCCAAACAAGGACTCCGAATCCAATAGTTGAGAGATTCAGAATATGCAGATTACTTTCTTCGTTTTTATCTCGATGAGTCCATGTAAGAGAATTTGTACCAATTAAGAGAAGTAACATCCAGTAAGCAGACATTTCATGACGCCATATCAGAATATAGATCGTAAGAGCACACATCACCAATAGGAGACGTGGGTTTCCCTGATGGCGATCAAAAGCATCAGCTCCGATATGAATTCCAAAAAATACAGAAAACAAAATCAGGAGATGGTTTCCAGTCATGCCATTCTGAACTGTAACTGACAACAATGAGATTAGACCGAGTATGAAACCGAGGTTCCAGACCTTCATCAAACCTGAGTCTCGAAGACGAGCGGAGACCTCTTGTGTCCCAAGAAACCGCTCAGCAAGATTGACCCCCCCATCTGGAGAATTTAGGTTAACAATGAGTTGCAGAATTGCACTCGCTCCTAGGAAAAGAGTTAGAGGTGTTCCATCAAGTTGAACAGTTGGAAGGCCTGAGAAATCATTGGTTACTGAAATAGTCATCACTATTGACGTGAAGGCACTCATGACCAGAACCCACATCCATGGAAGTAGTGCCGTCACTCCAGAAAGACTAGGAGAGTTTCTCTGTACTGCGAGATAAGTTGTGGCTATCATCATCAGAAGTATTGAACCAAGAAGGAGTAGTCCCCCGTCTCCTCCTTCAGTAACTGAATGTGCTGGAATCAAGACCGTCAATAGGACAACAATGCTAACTGATCCAGTCCAAAGTACTCTATCCGTAACGTTAGCTTGATTCGATAATATCAACCAAGCTGCGATTGCTACCGCACCCACTGTAAAAGTCCCATATGCATCTATGAATGATGGGAGTTCGACTAACCCAGCATCAAAAATGATGAGAAGGAATGTGATTAGACATAACCCGCCTCCATTCAGAGTAAGAATTCGAGAAGGAGGCACCCCACGTACCGTAAGATATGAACCGCTGAATATTGTCAATAAACCTGTAACCATTGCAAGAGCAAAAGAGGAATCCTCGCGATTTGCACCAATAGCCATCAGCGCTCCGATTAGACCTAAACCAACGGAAACAGACCAAAGACCTGGACGACCAAGCCCAACGACGTTTAGCCCCGCTGAGAACCAATTCTCAGAAGACGAAAATCGGGAAGCCATAGCTGCATTGATGGCATTTGTGAAAATCAGCAGAAGAAAAAGGACCATTGGTGTTTCAATAGGGACTACTGTTAGCGAACCTATCTCGAATCCAGTGGTTAGTGCATGCATACCAATCCATAGATTCGAGGAGGCTATACCGAGGGAAGCGAGATTTCCACTCTTCCGATGTAATGCAAGTAGTTGAAACAAAACGGAAGCCCCAAAGATCATTCCAGATACACCAATTTCTCCTAACAACGAACCAGCAGTAGAAGAAATTGCTAGTAGAACTAAGACCGCTTGTGCAGCTATTGCATCCTCATCATATCGATAAGCAACGCCAACATTTACTCCCACCAATACCAGAAGAAGAACACCCACGTAATTCTCTCTTAGAGGGAAAATCCCGAACAATTCCCAGGTGCCAAGTTCAATCGCTAAACCATAGAGGATTTTCATCGCAATAATGAGCCACACAATTCCTAGTTGGCGCATCGCCAGACGAGGTACCCATCGCTCTCCCAGAGTGAATCCGAACCCCGCAAGAGTGAGCAATCCAAGAAAAGCGAAAAGTGGATTTTCAACGACTGTTCCTATTAGAATTGAAATTGCTGAATAAACCGTAATCATTGCACCCATTAATGCCCAATTCAGGCGAATCTCGCCCTGTATAGCAATATCTTCAATCAAATCCCGTTCAGGAGCGACTGGAACGCTGCCATCCCGCATGACACGTCCAGGTCCTACACCAATATCTTCTGCAAATGGATCGAGGATTTCTCCTATTGCTGCATCTTCCTCCTCTTTCTTTTCAGTCGTTTCCGACTGAGATTCTTCTTTGAACGAATCTGCAACTTCTCCCAAAAGATCGGATACATCAATTCCAGAGCCGATGCCGAATTGCCGCTCCTGCAAAAAGCGGTCCTCCTCATCAGGAGGTGTTTCCATACCCTATCCTGCCACTTGACTGAATTGAAGGTATCATCGATGAAAGGTGAAAAGTACTGAACTCTCAAACTATTGAAACTATTGAGCCCAATCATTGAAGGATGGACTGTCGACCGGTGGGAGCATGGTTCTGCCCCTGATGGGCACAGCAGGGGTCGTGACCGAGCCACGACTGGAGAGCATAGGTGTCGAACCTAGAGGCGATGTACACTGGAATCTCGAATCTTCTGAATTAATCCAGCACGCTCTCCAACGGGAGGAGGGGCGCTTGACTGCACATGGCGTATTCCTTGCTGAAACCGGAGAAAGAACTGGGAGATCTCCCCATGACCGATTCATTGTCGATGAGACACCTTTCACAGATGCAGTATGGTGGGGCGATGTTAACCGGCCAATTGCACGGGAAGGTTATCTTGAACTGAAAGCAATGGTAATCCAACATCTCTCTTCTTCCAATCAGTTACATGTTCAAGATTTAGCATGTGGAGCAGATCCCAATTTGCGGCTCCCCATCCGTCTCCTAACAAATAGTGCATGGCATGCCGCCTTCGCACGAAACATGTTCCTTCGACTAACACCTAAAGAAATCAAAACACGTGCTTCAGAATTCACAATATTACACGCACCTGATTTTGAGGCCCCGAAGAATACACCCGGATTGAATTCGGGAGTATTTGTCATCATTTCCTTTGCTGATGGAATTGTTCTGATCGGTGGTACGCGTTATGCAGGGGAAATCAAGAAATCCATCTTTTCAATCATGAATCACATACTTCCAAGCAAGGGTCACCTACCTATGCACTGTTCTGCGAATGTTGGACAAAAAGGTGACACTGCGGTTTTCTTCGGACTTTCTGGGACTGGAAAGACAACACTCTCCGCCGATCCACTTCGGCCTTTAATCGGGGATGATGAACACGGTTGGTCAGAAGAAGGCGTGTTCAATTTCGAAGGTGGATGCTATGCGAAAATGATTCGATTGAACGAAGAGGACGAACCTGCAATTTTTGCCACCACGCGAATGCCTGGATCAATCCTTGAAAATGTAATTCTCGATGCTGAAGGGGTTCCCGATTTTGATGATGGTAGATTAACAGAAAATACGCGAGGGTCATACCCTATTGATTTCATTGAAAATCGTGTTCCAAGCAGTATGGCTGGCCATGCCCATAACGTGGTATTCCTAACCTGTGATGCATTCGGTGTTCTACCTCCAATCGCGCGCCTGAATCCTACTCAGGCTGCCTACCACTTCATCTCCGGATATACTGCAAAAGTGGCAGGAACTGAAATGGGTGTCAAAGAGCCGAAAGCAACATTCAGTGCGTGTTTCGGAGCGCCATTCATGCCTATGCATCCAAGCGTCTATGGTGATCTTCTAACGGAGAAAATTGATGATCATGGAGCCACCTGCTGGATGCTTAATACTGGATGGATTGCAGGAGGCTATGGTAAGAGTGATCGTATTCGAATCCGATGGACTAGGGCTCTTCTAAACGCAGCACTAGATGGCTCTCTGAACAATGTCGAAATGAGAATTGATCCGCGTTTTGGATTCGAAGTACCAGTTAATTGTAAAGGCGTCCCCTCTGAGATTCTCGATGTGAAAAGCACGTGGAAAAACCCAGAAGAATATGATTCTGCAGCAGAGAATCTGGTAAATCTCTTCAAGGAAAATTTCGAACGATATGAAGAGGATGCCACTACAAGCGTAATGTCTGCTGGACCACAATCAATGGTCGAACAGCCGGACAACTCATGAACAATTACCTATGGTGATGTTACATGAGAGGTGTCACCGCGACTGAACTCTTTCCTAATTTACCTGAGAAATGGATGAAATATTTCTCTTCACAACCCATTTGGGAAGATATGAAATTCGAAGGAGATGATGAATATCAGAATTGTTTTTTCAATTTCCAACGTTGGCAAGAGATTCAAAAAGCATTGAAAAATGATTATCCTGGTGAGTGGAATTATCGAAAGGGGGGATTTGGAATCATTCCAGCTCCTCAGGCGATAATGATTCATAAATCTGTAAAAATTCCAGACAATGTTCACTTCGGAGATTGGGGGATAATAATTGAGAAGGGGGCTGTCATTCGTCCAGGAGCCTATATCCGTAAAAATACATGGATTTGTGAAAATGCAGTGGTTGGTCATTGCAGTGAAATCAAGAATTCTGTACTTCTACCAGGGGCAAAGGCACCTCACTTCAACTACGTTGGTGACTCAATTCTCGGCCCAGATGTAAATCTTGGAGCTGGATGCAAATTGTCTAATCTAAGAAATGATCGTAAAACGGTGCTCCTACGCGACTCTGGTACTGGGGAAACAATAGATAGTGAATTGAAAAAAATTGGTGCTATCCTTGGAGAAGGTGTGCAGATTGGATGTAATGTGGTCACAAATCCAGGTGTGATTTTAGGACCAGAATGCAACGTTTGGCCAAATGTTACGGTAAGCGGCATCTATTCAGCAGGCACTATCATCAAGGATTGAGATTGATGGATCGTCCCATTCTTCATGGAACGGATGGAATCCGGGGGAGGGTTGGAGCAGCACCACCAAACGACATTGATGCTCTGAATGGAATTATCGAAAATCGTGAAGTCAACGGGCGGGCATTTATGCTACTCGGAATGGCCTTCGCAGAAGTGCTGAATGAAGACCTAGGCCGTCATCCAAAAATTGTAATCGGTTGGGATAGGCGCCCCGGCAACGCAATGCTTGTCTCTGGACTAACAGACGGCCTCCACCAAACTGGCGCAGAAGTTATTCATGGTGGACTAGTTGCGACTCCGGGACTCCATAATTCGGTCATCGGAACTCAATCTGATGCTGGACTAATGGTGACTGCAAGCCATAATCCATCAACTGATTCAGGTGTGAAATTCTTCGATGCTAAAGGAAGGAAATCGATGCCTGAGTTTGAACAGCGTGTTGCGAATATAGCCTGGAGAATCGCTGAGAAAGAAGAAAATAGGGAGCCCGATCCTGAACTTTGTCGCCCAAACAAGATGGTAAATGCAGAAAAGGGGCATCGAAATACGCTTGCAAAACGATTCGAAATAATGGCTACGGACTTAGCGATCGAATTGGAATCAATCGATTGGCCAGATATCCTTGGTACTTCCGAACTGCTTCTTGATTCATCAGGTGGAGCCGCAACAGAATGGTTTGCTATTGGACTCACACGCCGTGGCATACCATTCCGTGAGGTTTCCGACTTAGATTCACCACTCAATGAAGACTGTGGCGCTGGTAACCTGTCTCCCACTGATTCTTGGACATGGAGTCAAATGCAAACACATGAACATCGATTGCTCAGAAATTTAGGAGATTTGTACCATAATCATCCCCCAAATTCTGGAAGCCTGATTGGAGCCGCATTAGATGGAGATGGAGATCGTTGCCTACTAATCGAATCCACAGTCAATGGTGCAAAGGTAGTCGATGGAGATCAAATGGCTGATGATTTGATGCGTGCATGGGACGTAAATGGAATTGAACAAATAACGGTAGCCTTCTCAATTGAAACCGATCTTGCATTGACAACATCGATGTCGCGTCTACGCGGTAATGTCGTAATCCATGAATGCGCTGTTGGCGATCGCTGGCTAACCAAGGCATTGGAAGTTGAAAATTTGAAGAAGAGTTCTTGGCCAAAAATCATCGGAGCCGAGGATTCTGGCCATCTAGTTCTCGCCTCACCTCATCCCCTCATTGATGATGAATGGACCTTAGTAGGCGATGGTGCAGCAACACTAATCTCACAACTAATGGCGCGTGCTGTTCTCAATAGTATGGATGCTGCTTCAGCATTCAAACCTGGTTGGAAGCGACGTATCTCTATTCATGGAACTGATCGATCTCGATGGACTGGAGAGGGGCCGATTGCAGATAGAATCGAAGAAATGATTCGAAAATTCTTCGAGGAACGAGCGATAAATCTCAAACGAAAAGGGATTGAAGGAGAAAAAGGGCTCTTCCTTCTCAGTGGTGATATCGACGGTATTGATGTATCCTTCGGAATTCGTAATTCAGGGACTGAAGCAAAAACTAGTCTTTCCATTCGTGCTAAGTCTGAGATGACTGGTTTAGAGGAGATTGCTACGCAAATTACTGATTTGCTTCGAATTAATCTTGTTCCTTAATCTGATACTCAATATCTTCGTCTGAATAGATAGGAGGGGGCATTTCTCCACTGAACATATCAGCAGAAGGTGCTGTAACTGGTACAGAATATTCCGTGACTGAATCATAAAGAGACAAGGATTCGTTAGGTTGTTCCGCTTTGATTCGAATGTAAAATACAACGGCAATAGTGACAGGAATTAGAGCAATGATTCCAATCAAAAGTATTGCATAAGTCATTGTATGGCCATTCTCTTGACGGGCAAGATCTTCCGGAGTTCGAAGTTCGGGATCAAAGGGATCAACATCGAAATTATCGCCTATCCCATCGCCATCTTGATCAAACCAATCCAATGGATTATCTGGGAAGACATCCATGTTGTCCCCAAAACCATCGCCGTCACGGTCAGCGCATTCTTGTGGATTATTCGGCCAAAGATCAGTATTATCTCCACAACTATCGCCATCCGAATCTATCCAATCATTGGAATTATCTGGGAATAGATCCTGATTATCGCCATATCCATCGCCATCCGAATCCAACCATTCTGATGGATCAAATGGGAAAATATCGCTATTATCTCCGTATCCATCGCCATCTGAATCCTCCCATTCAGAAGAATCGTCGGGGAATAAATCGGAATTGTCGCCAGAACCATCTAAGTCAGTATCATTCCATTCGTTGGAATCCGTCGGGAAGACGTCAACTGAGTCGCCGTAACCATCTCCATCGAGATCTGGACAACCCTGGGGATCGATTGCATCTCCTGCTTTATCCGGACAGATATCACCATTATCTCCAAATCCATCAGTATCAGAATCAATCCATTCTTTGGAATCATCAGGGAAAGCATCGCTTACATCACCGACTCCATCACCATCCCTATCGCTACATTCTGTAGGATCATCCGGGAATTGATCGATATTATCACCACATCCATCTCCATCAGCGTCACTCCATTCTTCAGGATCTAATGGGAATATATCTGCGCCATCCAATACTCCATCATCATCTGAATCTGGATCTCTGTAATCACTCCCAACATCACCTTCATCCAAATTACTGAGGCCATCCCCATCGACATCTTCATCCTCTGAATCATTACACCCGTCCAGATCTAAATCATCGGAATGGATACCAATGGCTCCTTGAGGACATTCGTCAACTGTATCTGCGTAGCCATCATTATCATCATCAAGATCGACCGAGTCGACACAACCATCCGAATCATAATCTATGCCAGAAGGTCCGTTTGGACAGGGATCGATTGAATCAACTAAACCATCCAGATCAGAATCGCGCTGATTATCTGCGCATCCTGATGTATCGACTGAGTTATCTCCTGAATCAGTATCCGGACAAACATCGTTACCATTTGGTACACCATCACCATCACTATCTCTTTGTTCCCAAGAACATCCAACAGAATCAACGGATGAGTTTCTAGTCCAATCACAGATATCATTTGCATCAGAAACACCATCACCATCTATGTCCAAGTCACCGATTGCTTCGAGAGCAAGATCACCAATTGTCTGATGCATCACCCTCGTTGGATGTGCCTTATCGAAGAATAGATACTCATCCACATTAGGTGCAATTGGGTCACCTGAATTGCAAATTGGGAGGGGTAGAAGGCTGGCCCCTCCTCGACACGCAGCAGATTGTGTGTCTGTGAAACCAAGATGTTCCTCGTTCTGTACAATCTCATGGAAAATCGACCACGCATCAACCATGTGGATTGTAAGATTCAGTTCAGCTGAAAGATTACCTACAAGGTTTGACAGTTTCTGATTGTACGAGATAACTTCAGATCGAATCGTAGATTGCTGTGCTTGACTCCTACTCAATATTTCTGGAGTCAATTCCAGAGGAGGAAGATTTGGTATGATGAATTCGGTCGCACCTGCTGCCGAAAGTTGTCGGATATGAGCCTCCATATTCGTGACAATAACATTGGAATTTGCCGACCCATAGAGAAAGTCGTTCCCACCAGCCCAAAGGGAAACTATGGAACTAGACGGGATTGTAGATTGTACATTTG
>MDTD01170256.1_pt1 | contig 23353 bp, 19 predicted proteins | sample 811221 | NCBI WGS metagenome assembly MDTD01 (sample SAMN05326646, study PRJNA326480) | marine metagenome | isolation source: seawater | place: Pacific Ocean: South West | collected 2011 | reverse complement strand
GCTGTTTTTTGCGAATCGCACGGTGCAGAAGGCGGTTGAGCTGGCTGAAGAGATATCCGGTTATGAACCGGATTGCCGTACCGAAGCAGTGGCGATTGGAGATACTGCACGTATTAAGGAGATGCTGGCTGGGGCCGATGTGGCGATTCAAGGGACCAGTCTGGGATTACGTCCGGAAGACCCGTCACCGTTTCCGGTCGAACTGCTGCCTGAGGGCGTTTGCTGTTATGAGACAATTTATCATGAGACCGCATTTCTGAAATCAGCAAAAGCACGCGGTCTGCGTTGCGCTGATGGCCGCGGAATGCTTTTACACCAGGGAGCCAGGTCTTTTGAAATTTGGACCGGACGCAGCGCTCCGGTTGAAGCGATGCGGATGGCTCTGGATGCGGCGATTGCGGCGCGAGCACACAACTGATTTGATTTTTATGGCCTTGAGCTTATATTATCGGAGAAAAGTCACATTATTTTGATGGGAAACAATGAATCCTCAACTGATTAAAACCGGTCAGATCTATTTTATATCGTCTTTCCTTGGATTGATTATTATTGGCACTTTGCTTTTGAAGATGCCGTTTGTCACGCATTCGAGTGGCCCCTTGACCTGGCTTGACGCCTGGTTTACTGCTACTTCCGCGGTATGTGTTACCGGCTTGACGTGCGTTACCACCTCAGGCTTCAATATCCCGGGACAGGTGATTATCCTGTTTCTTATTCAACTCGGCGGTCTTGGCATAATGACGTTGACCATTTCAATTATTATGCTGCTGTCCGGACGGGTTAGTATGAGCAGTCAGGTGATGATGTCTAATGTCAGCGACAACTTTCCCATCAAGGGCATAAATCAGCTTATCAGGACCGTTGTCTGCTACACTTTCGTAATTGAGGCTATCGGAATGCTTATGTTGTTTTGCGGATTCGTCTTCGGTAAACAAAAAATGGCGGTTGGCAAGGCTATATATAACGCCTGGTTCCACTCAATATCCGCTTTCTGCAATGCCGGGTTCAGTACCTGGGACTCCAGTCTGGTCGGCTTTGGTCCGTTGGTCAAGATTACCGTTGCTCTTTTGATCATTCTGGGCGGACTCGGGGTATATGTTATTTACGATTTTATCCATACCAGACGCACGGAGAAGATGCTGCAGATTCATACCCGGCTGGTTTTATGGACGAGTGCGATCCTGATTATTGGCGGAACCGTGCTGATCTTCTGCCTGGAGCAGTTCCAGGGCGGGTCTATTACCTGGCTGGACGCATTTTTCCAGTCTGTGACATGCCGAACGGCGGGGTTCAATACGGTTGAAATATCTGTTTTGCACACCAGTTCCCTGATTATCATGATCGTGTTAATGCTGATTGGCGCGTCTCCAGGGTCTACTGGTGGCGGAATGAAGACTACCACCGCCGCTCTCATCTTTATCTCGGTGTATAATACGATAAAAGGAAATCGTTCGGTCTTGTTGATGAAACGTCAGATTGCCGAGTCGAATATCCTGAAAGCTTTTACGACCATGTTTATATTTCTGGCTTTGCTGCTGGTTGCATCGACGCTAATTGCATTTGCCGATGGCCTCAGGATGCAGGAAACTATCTTCGAAGCCGCTTCCGCGCTTGGAACTGTCGGTCTGACCGTTGGAGTAAGCATGAAAGCAGGAGCCAGCGCAAAAATGGTATTGATAGCGCTGATGTTTCTGGGCAGGGTAGGGCCTTTTACCTTCTTCCTGTTCCTGTTGTCGAAAGAACGTAAAACAAAATTAATATATCCGGAAGAACGAATAATATTGGGATGATCTTGTTATGAAAAATAACTTTGCTGTACTTGGACTTGGTACCTTTGGAACCAGTCTTGCTGAAGAATTGAGCCGGGCCGGTCACAGTGTATTGGTTGTTGACCTCGATGCCGATAAAGTCAACGCGATCAAGGATCGGGTTACCGAGGCGGTGATTGCCGACGCTAGTAATCAGGATGTTATCAAAGAGATAGACGTCAAGAGGTTTGACTCTGTTATTCTAGGGCTTAGCGATCATTTCGAAGATTTGATTCTGGCGATTACTCATTTGAAACAGGAAGGCGCCAAAAAAGTCATTGCCAAGGCTAATACCTCGATTCAGAAGCGTATTCTGCTGCGTCTCGGCGCTGATGACGTAATTCTGCCGGAGCGTGATGTTGCGGAACGGCTGGCCAAGCGGCTGTCGCTAACCAACGTTTCCGATATGTTTGAGTTCAAAGGGTCAATGATTGCCGATGTGACAGTGCCTGAAACGATGGACGGAAAGTCTATTCTTGAACTGGATCTGCGTAATCGCTTCAACTTGATAATTCTTTTGGTGAAGAAGCCCAACCGTGGTCCTGAAACGATTGTTGATCCCAATATGAAGCTGTTTGCCGGGGATGAACTTACCGTCATCGGGAAAGAGGAAAATATAGTGAAAGTCTTCAAGTCCTGAGCGACAGGGAACTTTCAAGTATTTCAACCGACTGGCAAGTCGTTTTTACTTTTTCTTCCGCCTGCTTCTTCTTTTGGACTTTTTTGTGTCCTTTTTAGGCTCTTCTTTTTTCTTGGTCGGCTGGACCAGGATATTTCTTTTCTTTTTCTTCGGCGGATCTGTTACGCATTTTGGGTATGCCAGATAGGTCCTTGGTGATTTGCAGTAAGGACAGAGGTGCAGTTTTCGCTGGAATTCGTCGCATTCGTCGCTTGTCATATCTTTATGAGGCCACTCCGAGATTGCAAAAAAGCGTTTGCAGTTGACGCATATCCTGGTACGGCCCGCGTATTTCTTGCACTTCGGGCAGGTGCTGGTGTAGTTGAATGTGCGTTTTTCATGCTGATGACCGTTATAGCAGGTAAATACGACCATAGGGCCGTTATTGTAAGGATACTTCTTGTTCGCGCTGGCAAAAACAGCCCAGCCGCCGATAAAGGCTCCACCACATAGCAAAATAACCAGGATGATTAAGGCAATTATCTTGATTTTCGTTGCTTTGGCTTTTTTCAGAGCATCTTCTTCAGCCTCTTTGCGCAGACGGTCCTCATAAATTTCCATGAGAACCTTATTCTGCTTATTGGTCGGGATATCAATGGTTTCATCCCCGGTCTTGGTCAGGGTTTCCTCGTCCTCTTTGTCTTTATCGTCCTTGGGCATGATCTCGAGCATCATCAGTATCTGGTTGAAAGCAATTTCGAGTTCCAGCAGGCGCGGGCGCTTGGATGCTTTCTTATTCATCATCGAACTGATAATTGTGGAGAATGCTACTGATATTGACGGATTTTTGTCATGCAGGGGCTGGGCGTCAAAAAGGACCTGTTTGTATACTACGTACTCAGAATTGATATTAGTATAAGGGTTTGTTCCTGTAATCGCCGTATAGATGATCAGGCCTAAGCTGTATACATCGCTTCGAGCGGTAAGGTTCTCGTCCCCCGTGAAAAATTCCGGACACAGGAATGCCGGATCTCCCCAACATCCGAACCCGGTATTGAAAATACTGGTATCAAGTTCAACGATCAGACCGAAATTGGTCAACATGTAATGATCGTCGGTCATGATGATATTATCAGGCTTCAGGTCCAGGTGCAGAGAGCCTTTTTTCTTCATGGCAAGAAGTGCTCTGACAATATCCAAACCGAGTTTAGTAGCCTCTTTTTCTGTAAGACGGCTGTTTTTCAAATGTTCTTCAAGGGTTTCCCCCTGGAACAGTTTATATACAAGGTACGGCCGGTTTTCATATTCTCCGACATCCAGCAGGGGAATCAGGGAGTCACATCTTGCCTGTTTGATCTTTTCCGCAACTTCCCGTAATTGTTCGACAACTTCGGGAATGACCAGTTTTTCGCGTATGAGCCTGAGTACGACCTCAGAATTGTCCATCAAGGTATCGTTTGCAATGAATATGGCTGAGTGTTTATCCAGACCGACTACTCTTTTGAGTCGATATCTCTCGGCGACGATGACCTTATTCTCAATTTTTTCTTCAGCCGATTTCTGACGGCGAACCCGGTCGAGTTCAAAAGATATCGCCAGTTCCAGCATGTCCCGGTTAACCGGTTTTGTCAGATATTTATTTGCCCCCATTTTGTAGGCGCGCAAAATGTCAGCTTCTTCATGCAGTTTGGAGATTATGATAATCGGGACATCGCAGGTTTCGGGAGCCGCGCGCAGGCGTTCGCATTCGTAGAAGGCTTTTTTCTGATCGAGAATGATCAGGTCAGGCATATGCCTGCTGTACAGGGATATTATATTCTCTGTGTTATTGCATAATACATAGGTATGCCCCATTCCAGTGAGCAGTTCGGGGCTGGTTTGTTGACGATCCCGGGCATCATGAGCCAGAAGTATTAGAGCCATTTGTGCCTCCTGACGCTTGCATCCGATTTACAGAAACGAGGTTTACACGCAGAAATAGTTAAGCTGGAGGTATTATTGTATTTATAAATCTTGTCGGTTGCCGAAATTGTCTTCTTATACATATATAATCTGAAATTAAGAAATGAACTAATATTATTGTAAAACAGCGAATCACCGGATTCCCGGCGAACGACAAATAAGCTGAACGCTAACTTTTCTGCTCAATCAACTTCACCGTTAACTTTATGCCTCTCGAAAAAAAACTAATCACTACTTAAAAATAGAATATAGCTTAATATAAAAAAATAACAAGCCTTAATGCAAATTTTCATTATTGATTGAGGCTGTGAAAAATCAACTTCTGTTCATGTGAACCGAAAGGAGGGGGGCTTGAGTAGTGAATGAAGGATTTATTATTGAAGGTCCCCGGATTATAAACATATGTTTATATCAAGTTTGAAATGGCCTCCGGTAGTCATTCCCTGGTTCAGGCAGAGATAAAAGTTGTCCGCAGATTGTTTGTAGTAGCCGCTCAGACTAATGATTTTGTTGAGCGGAATATTTGATTTGGATAGTTCGCTTGCAATCTTTTTTTCAAAATCAACCGGAACCAGGAGATGCACCTCTGGGTCCTGGATACCAAGTTCTTTTCGGCCTATGGTAAGAAAATATGATAAGGACGGTTCATCACAAATCACCTTGGAACGGGGACAATATTGCCCTTTTAAAAGTTTTGATATATCGACCCTGATTAGCTTGTTGTTATCAAAGTCAATCTCAAATATCTTTTTTGACGAAGAACCTATAACAAAAAAACGTGCACCCCATTTGCGCATTTCCGTGGAATAATTACTGAAGCCGACATATTTTCGGTAGTTGGCATTGATCGGTGGAAGTGAACCGTTGATGGCCGGGGCGGCTTTCTGTTTTTCTGATGACTGCCGCATCGGGGTGACCACCGGATCACTGGCTATCTCGACTGATACTTCCGTCTCTTTGGGAATCTGTTTTTTTATCTTTACAACTGGTTCCCGGGCAATACTGCTTGGCGCTTTACCCCAAAGCAGGAGTATTGTCAGGACAATCATTCCGATAACAATTATTAAGTTCTGGGTGGTTTTCATCGGTATCTCCCCGGGCGCATACATTATTGCATCAGATCATTTACAATTGCGACCTGTCGTTTGAATATATCCTGCTGGTTAATGGAACTGTCTGTTTTGTTCGCTTCTATTTCTTTATCGGCATCTATTTCTTTATTCGATTTTTCCGGTTCAGGCGGGACGTCAAGAAGCTCCTTCATGTTCATTTCTTCTTCAGGCTTAATCTTATTGATAATTATTTTACCTGTTTTACTTAGTTTATCCTTGATTACCGGCAGTTCATCGTTGAGTTCTTTTTTTATCGCTGCGGCTTTTGCTTTTACAATATTGAAGCTCTTCACCGGCTCGGATTTATCTATCACGTTTTTCTTCGCGGAATAGTACTGGTAAATAATGATTCCAGCGGCTCCGATTATACCCCATACCAGAAGAGTTCTGATGATGCCCAGACTGTGTTTTAATATACCACTCATAATTTGCTCCTGATAGTTATTTGTTTTTTGAAGATGCGCCGACTATGATCGCGACTTTTTCAATTCCGGCGTTCTTACACATTAGAATTATTTTATCTTCGACTTCGCATGGGAGTTTGCGGTCGCGCCGCAAGGCGATATGTCCGCCTCCTGCCATTTTCAATAAGGCCTGCTTTAGGGTCTTCATAGAAACAGGCTCCTTATCGAGAAACAGTTTTGTAGTTCCCGAATCCTGCTTCATGGTAATCGTTCTCTTCTTTATCTTCATTACTCCGGGCGTATTAACCTCCCCCCCGGTCAGGTTGACCGCCGGCAGCATTTTTTCCTGTTGTTCCGCGTCCCCGACTCTGATGAGCGAGGACATCAGCAGAAATATTAAAGTACAGCCCAGAACCACGTCCAGCATTCCCTCCGTACCGTTGCTGGAGAATGATTCAGCTGTTTTTTTTCGATGTTTAAGCATCTCCGGTCTCCTGCGATTCCGGCGAGGCGGAATTTACATAACGGAAAAAGTCGCAAACGATCGCTATGACAAAGCCGACCGCGGTGCTGACCAACGCCTGACCTACCGCCGGCAGCGCCCCGGTTACCGCCGTGGCGGCTCCGGTATTGAGATTATCACCTATAGCGATTGTCGCGGTGACGATCCCGATAACAGTGCCCAGCAGACCGACCCGTTGGGCCGTGGTTCCGATATAGGCTAAAGTTATGTCACTGTTCTTCCCGGCCCGGAAAGCTGTGTAAACGGCCCACAATGCCAGCGGCATCAAGGCAATAAGCGTTATTCCCACCTTGTGATAGACAATGTACAGACTGGCGGCAGGATTGAATGAATTTGTTCCATAAATCAGGGCAGCCACCACGGCTCCGGCGGACAGGCCGGTAAGCCTCAGAGCCCATCCGGCCGCGAGTCCGTTTTTATTTTTTGATTCAGACATGACATGTCTCCCTCTGTGACTGGATTACTCGATCTCTTCTGAAATCCCGGAGTAAGCATCATTGAGGCCGATAGAATAGGTCCCTTTAACGAAACGCTGGTCTTTCAGATCAACACCTTTTCGCTTAAAGTATTCCAGAATAAGCAAGCGGCCGAGTTCCATCGAGTTGGATACCTTCTCTTTGCGTCCCGCGTTAACTGCGGCCAGCAGCGATTTTTTATCATCTTTACCGGTCATAGCGCGATGCCGTACTTCACGGGTTACGTATTCGGACAGCAGTAATTCGAATTCTTTGCCTCTTTTTTTGCTCATCCACATGTTGATTAGTTTTTGTTCCGTCCGGTTTTGTTCCTCCTCCATGACTCTTATCAGTTTGTCTTTAGACCCTGTGGCCATGACTGTCGGCATCGCCGCGAATGTAAGAGCCAGAGCCAGTATTAAAATTATTCTGTTCATCTTTCTTTCTCCCTTGTCTATGGTTATCAATCCAAACTTCTGGCCAGATATTCTTTGTATCCGGGCGGATATGCCGAAGCGGCAGAGTTGTCGCCTGTTGTCTTGGTGGCGGTCGAGTAGATGCCGCCGTCCTGATCCTGTTCGAGAAAAGATAAAACCTGCTGCTGACGCACCTCTGACTTGACGAATGCCGCTTCGCCGATTTTGGTTATGCTCTGATTGCCTAATAGCAGTCCTGCCGCCTTTCGAAGCATCGATTTGGCAATTTCCCCCAAGCCGACCTGGGCCAGGATTTCCTTTTCGGTCTGGAGCCCGCGACGGGCTATGGTTACCTGTGCAAGAACCTGTTCATATAGCTTCTGCTGTATATCCAATAGCTTCTGGATTTTGTCGGTGGCTACGGTTGAACGCTTCAATATTGCGTCCTGAAGCATTATAGTCTGGCGGATCTGCCCCCATTGCTGGGCGTTGCGGTGTTTTTCCGCGAATATCTCAACGGTCTCAGCCAGATTTCGCAGGCTTTTTCTGGCGCGGTATCTGACCAGTTCCGGTGATTCCCCGTTTTTACCGCTGCCGGCTGCCAGTTTCTTGAGTTTTCCCATTTTGATAATAACTTCTGAAAGTGACTCTTCAATTACTTCCAGCTGTTTGTCCTGGGAAATTACGTCATTTTTCATTGTTTCCAGAAAATCGGTACTGAGTTTTGCTACCTCAATAACCTGCTTTTCTACCTGCGTTGAGAGTTCTTTTTTCAACTCCGGGTCTTTCGCCCGATCCAGTTCACGTGACAGCTTGTCCAGTTCCCGCAGAGCTTTGGCCCGGGCTGGCAGAACCTTCTCAGGTGCGGCTTTTTTGTCGGCCAGTCGCTGTTCCTCGATTTTCTCCACCTTTATTTTTGCGGTTGAAAGTTCCTGGTTCATCTCTTTAACCAGCTCACTGAACTCCCGTCCGGTCTTTTCATCGGCCCTGACGGATCCGATGGCAAGTGTACCCGCGACAATGATTGTCACGATCTTAAATTTATTTTCGATGCTCATAGTCTAATCCTTTCTTCCTGTTTGACTTCAGGCATTTGAGCCGGAAGTTTTTTTCAGATTCTCACTGTCACGCAGCAGTTGTCGGAGACGCCGCAATGATTTGGACTCTTCCGCCCGGCTGTAAATATCCTGCTCTTTTTCCAACTGGTCGAGCAACTGATGGGCTTTATCGAACTCACCTGCCAGCCAGAATTCCCTGACCGCAGCCTTTTTACAGTCGTGCTCGAAATTGCCGGTTACAGATTTGAAGCGACGTGATGCGTCCAGGTAGATTTTGGCCGAGTCCTCATAGCGACCCGCGGCGGAAAGACTGCGTGCAAACGCGATGACTTCCCGCGGATTGTTGCGGTCCTTGATGCGGAAAATTGGGCCCGGTTTTTCATCTGTCGGAAACTCTACCTCCGTTATTTGCGGTTTCTGCGGCGGTTCCGGCTTTGAGCTTTGACAGCCGGTCACAATAAAGGTCATGACTGCCGCCGCTCCCATAATGATACCAACTTTTCTGTTCATAATTGCTTCCTCCGTGGTTGTTGAAGCTGTTGTTTATTTTATTAATGGTTCTTGAATTTTATGAAAACCGTTGCTGGTTGTCTTCCGGATTCGCTGATGATTGCATGGTTAAGGCCGATGGAATTAATGAATGTGACTGCCTCATGCGTCGTTCCGTTGGGGATCCTCATCCTGACTTCCGATATATTAAATTTATGTTTTTCCAGCTTTTTCAGAAGTTTCTGTATACTGCTGCCGCCGGAGCTGATGTTGCCGGTTATTTTGCCGTTTACTGTTTTAATATCCGGACCGTTCTTCATGCTTAAAGTGCATTCCTCCCGGACTATCATGCCGTTTTCTATCTCGCACTTATACCCCATATATAAAGGACCTTTGCGTTGGCTCCATGACAGTTCGGTATTTCTTTCTCTCAGGTTGCTTCTCAAATGTGCGGTCTTTAGCCTGACGACCGTATTGACCAGCGCCTCACAGAATTCGGAGCTGATTGCGGAGTGGTAGAAGTGACGCCGCTTTAGTTCAGTTTCAGAATCCCTGCGATAGCCCCGGTATACTCTGCAGGATTTTGCTCCGGTACCTTTATGACGGTTGTTGTGCTTTCGTATTTCATCGACAGTAAGCGGATAAGTGCTGAAAGCCAGGATGTTCATGCAGATCAGTCCCAATATCATCACGGTGGTAGTTTTCATGATCTTTCCTCCAAAGGTTTATGATTGTGAACGTGATTTCATTGTTAGTCCGTGGTTTAAGTTGTTTTCTCACGCGTTAATTTATTTTTTTTACGAAATAATTTTAACTCTCAACACAATTTGCACTTTATACGGTCTGCAGTTATATTAGTTTTGAACTATATAAGGAGGTATTCTGGTGATAGCAATTCGCAAAATTACGGAACTGGGGAAAACCTATCGCAATTTCCGTCGCTACGAGCAGGTTTTGTTGATTCTGCTCAAGTACGGATTCGGTGATCTTATTTTGTCGATGAACCTGGACCATGTTTTCGAATCTCTGAAAAAACTGATGCTGCACGCGGTTACCGACAAACTGGAAAATACTACCCGCCCGGAACGCGTCAGGATGGCGCTGGAGGAGCTCGGCCCGACTTTTATCAAACTAGGTCAGATCATGTCAACCCGTCCCGACCTGATACCAATGCAGTTCATTCACGAACTGGAAAAACTTCAGGATAATGTACCGCCTTTTCCCTATGAGAAAGTAGAAGAAATTGTTCTTGAAGAGATGGGAAAGAAACCGACTGAGCTTTTCAAGAGCTTTGACCGCCATCCCCTTGCCGCTGCCTCAATAGCCCAGACTCACAGAGCTGAGCTGTTAACCGGGGAACAGGTTGTAGTAAAGGTGCAGCGTCCCGAAATCGGCGCTCTCGTCGAGGCGGACCTTGAGATCATGCTGCATCTGGCGGCAATGATGGAGAATCATGTTGAAGAGCTTGAGGCGTACCACCCGTCGGATATTGTGAATGAGTTTGCCAGAAGCCTGTATAAGGAACTGGATTTTACGACCGAAGCCTTTTCGGTCGACCGTTTTGCCGGAATATTCAAGGACAATCCCCATGCCCGGGTGCCGCAGGTATATCATACCTTATCGACCCGGAAAGTTATGACTATGGAGTTTATTGACGGAGTCAAGTCATCCAACCTCGATGCGATTGAGGAACTTGGTTGTGATATGAAGCAGTTGGCCAGGACTGGTGTGGATATGCTGATGGAGCAGATTTTTATCCATGGATTCTTTCATGGTGATCCACATCCGGGCAATATTTTTATCCTGCCTGATAATGTTATATGTTTTCTTGATTTCGGTATGATGGGGCGGGTTTCCCGGGTTGAACGGGATGATTTTCTGCGTCTGTTGCTGTCGCTGTTGCGTAAGGATGAAAGGCGCATCACCCGCGCGGCTCTCAGGTTGACTACCAGTCAGGATGATATCGAGATTGAGAAAATTGAACGGGATTTTGGAGAATTGGTAGACGAGAATCTGTACCGGCCGATGCGCGATATCAATACCGGGCATGTTTTGGATCAGCTGACCCGGATTCTGACTGAATACCGGCTTCGTTTGAAACCGAACCTGTATCTTTTGATCAAAGCCGTCATGTCGATCGAGCGTCTGGCCCACCTTTATGACGACGAGATCAATGTCTTCGAGTGTGCCGAGCCTTATATCAAGAAGATGAATATACAGCGGCTTTCGCCAAAAAATATCCTGCAGAATCTGATGGACCCGGTTCAGGATATGTTTGAAATGGCGGTGGATATACCGCACAGTTTTCAGGTTATGCTGGAAAAACTTCGCAAAGGTGAAATAACCATCAATGTTGAACAGCGCGGTTTTGAACCGCTGCACGAGATATTCCATTGGGCCAGCAGTCATATTGCGTTTTCAATTGTATTGGCCGCGTTGATCGTCGGTTCGTCAATAGTTGTTCATGCCAAAGCTCCACCGGTTTGGCACGGGGTTTCGATTATCGGTATCGCCGGTTTCCTGATCTCTGCTTTTCTTGGCTTTGGTCTGCTTTTTTCCACCTTGCACCACGGACATCTTGCAAAGCGTTTTAAAAAGCAGAAGCGGAAGAAAAAGAAGTAATGGCCTACAATATACTCAAGGCTCCGGTTCAGGTGGAACAGGAGTTCAAAAAGAGTCGCTTTATCGCATATCTTACCCCGGTTGAAAGTCGCGAAGAAACTATGGAGTTTCTCAATTTGCTGAAGTTAGAACATCCTGACGCGGTACATCATTGCTGGGCTTTTGTGGTCGGTGATCCGACCGGCTCCGGTTTGATGGGCATGAGCGACGACAACGAACCGCACGGCACCGCCGGTCGTCCCATGCTGGATATTTTGAAATATGCCGGGGTAGGGGATGTTGCCGCGGTCGTGGTGCGTTACTGGGGCGGAACCAAACTCGGAACCGGGGGGCTGGTGCGTGCCTATTCAAGTACCGTCAAACTTGCCGTGGATTCTGCCGAACTGATTGAAAAAGAGGAGATGACCGAACTGGAGTTCCAGGTCTCATACGCTGCCGAACCGCCGGTCAGACGTCTTTTTGAAGAATTTGAATTATCAACACCCGAGCCTGATTACGGTGCGGACGGTCCCGCTTTCAGTGTCACCATGCCGCTGCGTCTTCGCGAAGACTTCACTGCCCGCCTTATGGATATTACCAACGGCCAGGCAGTGATAAAATAGTTTTTACTTACTTATCAGGTCATCTGTAGTCAATAAATGCCATTTTTCGCCTCCGTCTGAGGAGATGATCGAGGCAATTTCGCCGGAGTCCGCGAAGGTGAAAATGGTATATGTCCAGGAATCCCAGTAAGGATCTTTAGGCATGATCTTCAACTTTTTGATCCTTTTACGCAGCTTCATTTCCTGTTCCGGACGCTGGAAAATCAGGAACTCATACATATCACGCGACATACAGCTCATGCTGCCGTTGCTGTAATAAGACAGAATCAAACGGTCATGATATGGATCATAGGTCATGCGGTGGCGCCAGGCGAAGTAGAGACCTTTGAACGGAGCGACCAGAGTGCGTTCTTTTTCCCAGCGCTTGCCGGGTTTCTTGCGGTAGAGCGAGATTCGGTTATTATAATATCCGGTTGTGCTGCGGTGGGTTGAATATAAGTTATCGTTCTTGTCACAGTTGAAGCTGGCGTAACTCAGGCAAGGCGAGTATTCCGTCGTCTTGATATATTCCGGCGGGGTCCAGCTTGATATATCATACGGTTTCAAGGTATGAGTATATACGACCGGGTTGTGATGCCCGTTAATTAAAGCGTGAATGATGCCTTTGCTGTCAATGGTGATAGCGGGCCAGTTATGTCCGTCCAGCATGCCGCCGCCGCTGCCGATATAGACCGGCTTGCTTAATTTACCGGTTTTCAAGTCATATGAACGAACGAATGTCGGGACGCCGTCCTTCGAGAATTTGGAGAAATATTCCGACCCTTTCGGCAGGTGGTTGCGCTGATGAAATGACAATTCCAATCCCTGATGGTGTTCCGGCATCGGCGGCAGGTTTTGGGTCGCTTTGGTGCCTTTCAGGTTCTCCAGCGACCATTCTTTGCCTTCCGTCTTCAACTTGTCGGCAATTTTGCGGTATCTTCTTTTCGATGGATTCCAGCCGTAGGCGATATAGATTTTGCCGTTGGCGGTCAACACCACATTGCCGTCGCCGGAGTGATAGTTTACTTCGACGCTGTCTTCGCTGTATTTTATTTTGCGGGCAAGGCTCAGGGTGCCGTCCGGTTGTTTTTCCGGCAGCAGCATATATTTGCCGTGATCCGCTCCCGGAAAATAACTGTAATCGCCCAGCAGAATTACCGGTGGACGGTCCAGACATTCCTGATTGTGTCCGTCCAGTTTTTCAAAAGATACCATGCGGCCGGGCAGTTTATATACCCGCCAGTTCTTCCCTTTGTCCTGCGAATGCAGTAGCAGAGTCATCCGGTTTCTCCAACCGTCCTCAACTCCGTTTGGACGATGCTTTGCGACTGCGGCCAGCACATACATATCGCCGTCTTTATCAAATCTGATTGCCGGGTCGCCGCCCTGTGCTCCCCAGTTGTTTTTCATGGCCTTCCAGCCCTGTTTCTTTGCCCAGTTTATCAAGACCGGTTTCAGACTGCATACTTGCCATTTGCCTTTGTCGTCAAGCCATTCGATGACGTCGCCGGAGTAGATATATGCTTTGCCTTCAGGCGAAAAGCTGACATAGCCAGGCGCGAAACGTGGATAATATTTATAGATTGAACGTTCCTTACGGTGATAGGTCTGGTGCGAGATGAATTTGTTTCCCGATATTTCAGGTTCTTTAGACGCTTTTTCCGGATAATTATGATTTATCGATGCTGGGTTGATCTTGTCCGTATGCCGCATCAGATACAAAAATTCGGTCTTTTTATTGGCGGAAGCTGGCTTGTTGTTTTCAAGGCTTATCTTGTCCAGGTATAGTTTTGTGTAAGGATTTGGCTGGTGTCCATAGGCTTTGGCGAACAAATAGAGCGCGTCGATCCGGTTCAATCCTGACGGAGAGCCGATTTTGTCAAGACTGTTGAATGGCACGATAACCTTCTTCCAGCCGGTCCAGTCGATTTTGACCGGAAAGGTATAGTAGTCCTTCCATTTGGTTCCAGGATTGTCCGACAGCATTCCCAGGGTGATTGTATCACCGGTGTTTTGTTCGGAATATATCCGGATTGCCAGCGAATTGAATTTGCTCCAGTCATGCGGGATTTTATTCGTGGCAATCGTCGGATAAGTCGGCAGATCGCTCCATAAGCCGGAGGTCTTCCCTTGCTTGACATGTTTATTAGAAAGTTTCAAGCCGGAGTTAAGCTCTTTCAAACTGACAGAATTCAACTTCCAGAATTCATTATCAAATGACTGTGCGCTCCACAAATCTTTCTCTGTGACGCCGTATTGTTTCATTAGAGCAGGCAGTTCCAGCGGAATTGATTGCCATTGCTGTCCGGCTTCAAAGTTTATGGTGTTTTCCACTTCACCGGCCTGAACGCCTAATCCAGATGCGAAAGTTGAAATTGTAATAAGTTGTAATATTTTTTTCATTTAAACCTCCGGTTCACAATCAATACCAATATATTCTCTCATTTCCTCCGCCTTCACATCCTGTTTGGAGCCGGCGTAGAGGAGAATTAATCCAACCAGAGAGATGCCGGCCCCAATCGTCATAAAGACGATGCGTCCCAGCATGCCGTTTGGGATGAATACCCCGAGGAATATGAAGATACCGTAAGCCAGGCAGAGATATCCCATGGTCCTTGCCTGGGTGCCATCACTTTCGACGATTCCTTCAGCTTTCAGGTCAATAGGAGTCGCCTGTTTACGAAAGAAATTCTCTACATCTATAGCTGCCTGACTGCCCGGTTTCAGCGGTTTGTAGAACAGCATGGAGAAGAAGAATGACCCGAAGCAGACAATCGTGACCAGAAGGTTTGGCACCAGCCAGCTGACGTCGATTCTGTCCTGCGGAGTCAGCGGTCCGATCAGGTGTTCCATCACATCCACGATATTGATGACTTTCATGGTTATCACCGAGGTAACAAAGCCGGCAACAGCGGTAAAAATAGCCGCCCAGCGCGGTACTTTCTTGATTAATATTGCCAGTACCATCGGGATTAACAGTGGTTGAGCCAGAAGTGATCCGATCAAGCCGCCCAGCTCGAATATCGGCAGTTTTTTGAATTCGGAGAATTTGATCCCGATGATGATCAGAACGCCTCCGAAAATGCAGGTAAAGATTTTTGCCACCAGCATCGCTTCCTTCTCGCCGCAATGCGGACGGATGACCCGCTGGTAGATATTCTTGACGAAGATCGCCGCGTTGCGGTTCAATGCCGAGTCCATGGTACTCATGGTCGCGGAGAACATCGAACAGGCCAGCAGGCCGATCATGCCCATTGGTAATACTTTCATCGAGACAGCCGCGTAACCGGCCTCTTTCGGAAAGTTCAGTTGCGGATAAAGGTCGTTGATATTCGGGAATAAAAATACTGCCGCCAGAGACGGGATAAAAGCCAGGAACGGCATGAACATAAAACCGATAAGCGGAATGAAGAGAGATTTGACCGCGCTTTTTTCATCCTTTACCACAATCATCCTGGCCGCGCCGCCTGAAAGGCTGTTCATGTTGAAGATCGAATTGAGCACTCCCATAACCAGCCATAGAATGAATATGCTGTCGCTTACATCGAAACCCCAGTTGAAATGGGTGTCCGGGACTTTGTCGATAAAGCCGGAAATTCCTCCTACTTCCGGATGAACCAATACCAGAATCGCGGTTGCGCAGATAACCGCCATAACGATCAGGGCCTGGACAAAGTCACTGGCGGTGGCCGCCCAGACGCCGCCGCTGGCCGACATTATGGTTACGATTATACCGACCGTTATGATCGTTGTGCTGAGGGAAAAACCGAATATAGCGCTCATGAATACCGCCAGGACATACAGTCCGGTGCCGCCATAGACAAATCCCATCAGCAGGTTGAAATAGGCGTAAAATTGCTCTGAGCTATTACCGTATCTTTCCCGGAGCCCCTCAATCCAGGTGATGACGCGAAGTCGCCTGAACTTACCGGCGGTGAACAGCATGCAGGTGGTGGTTCCGGCAATGTTGGTAATGAATACCCATGATACCACGCTGCCGCGACTGTAAATCGCCCCGGCCAGGCCGACAAAGGTCCAGGCTGTGAAGGTTTGTACAAAGGATGATGCTCCGACCATCCACCAGGTCATCGCGCCGCCGCCGCGGAAATAGTCGCTGGTGTCTTTGCCATGTTTCCGGAACACCCAGCCGATCAGCAGCATGAATGCGAAATAGAATCCGATAATAATGAAGTCGTAATTACTCATGGAATTTCTTGGATTTGTATGTTGTTTGCCATGACAACAGCCTTAGACGGTTGTCTTTAAATGAATTTTTAAGTTGTATCAGTAGGTTGGCTTGCGGTCCCAGCCGCCTTCAGCGGTCGATACTATATTCCACCATGGCCATTGGCTTGAGGAGTGCAGCAACCATCTTCTGCTGTTGTCGGTTGAGACGTTTCCCGCTCCGTAAAGAACGTTGATCCCTTTTGGTGCATGAATTGCGTTGAAAACGTTGTTCGTTGAGTTACACAGGTCGGAAACAACCGCACGCGACGACATATAAATATTTTTTACAAATGAAACATCCAGGTTAATTGCGTCTTTGCCGTCAGCGGAGCGCCATTTTTTCGACTCTCCTGCGGTACTTGGACGCATAATGCGCATTTTGTACCCCATGCGGTTCCACGCATTAGGCTGATATTTCCTGACGTCGTAATCGCCCTGAGCAGTCGGGCAGAAAAAGCTTTTGTAATTTTTAATATATTCCTGTCCCTTGATTGTTCCCCAGCAGGAATACGCGAGTTTTCCGCCGGGAGTAGATTGCATATAACTGGCGTAGTTGTCAGAGGTAATGCTGTCGCGCCTTGGGAACGGCGGTAAATAGTCGTTGGAATCTGAAACATATAAAGCCGACCCAACTCCGAGCTGTTTCAGGTTGTTGACGCAGGTGATCATTTTTGCCTTGGTCCTGGCGCTGTTCAGCGCCGGCAGCAGCATACTGGCGAGAATCGCGATGATCGCGATCACGACCAGGAGTTCAATGAGGGTAAAGTCATTACTGATTCTTTTGGATTTTTTCATTTTAAGCTCCTTTGTTTTTTATCTGTAATAGTATGATTTTTTAATAAAACGATCCCAGTCTTTACCTTCGATCAAGGTAGGCATGATCTCCAGCTTTAACTGTGGTGCGTCGGGATGTTTGAGCCGGTTCAGCAACTGTATCGCTGCATATCTTCCCACATCAAACGCTCTTATATCAATTACTGTCGGGCGCGGCATTAACCCGGCTATTCTTAAAAACTCGTTGTTACAGGTGACAACCTCAATATCCTTTCCAGGAATGATTCCCATTGAATATAGCATCGGGTAGGCCAGGCTGGTGACAGTGTCAGCCGGAATGAACAGAGCTGTCGGCCGGTCGGGCCTTGAAAGATAATCATATAGAAGCTTCTCCAGGTTAGCCGGATTATCGAAGAGATCGGCATGGTCCATTGGGAGAGGATGGCTGTGCTTTTTGCCCGATTTAACGATAACCGACTCAAATACTTTTGAACGTTCAAGGAACATTTCAGAGTTATCCAGAGGAATAAAACCGATATGCTTGTGACCTTTTTTTAATAAATATTCAGCCGCGAGAACGGCTATTTCAGCATTGTTGTAAGTAACGTGGTCCTCGGCAATATTACGCCTGATTTTGCTCATGCAGGTAATGGACGGCTTGTTATTTATCAAATGTTTGAATCCACTGCTTGATGAGGCATAGGTAAATACTCCGACAATATCGCTGGACAGCATAAATGATGTTGTATTCTGGCTCACCAGGTCAACCTTATGGGCGATGCATTCAAATTCAGCGCCTTTCTGCACCATTCCATAGAGAGTTTCCCCGGCTGATGAGCTGGACGGATAAGTGAGGAAAGCAAGTTTTGGCCGCATTGACCGTGATTTCCGGCCTTCGCTTATGCTCGGGCGACCAACTCCATTGGGTACGTATTTCAATGATTTTGCCGCCTTTAATACCCGCTGCCTGACTTCGTCGGAGAAACTGCGTTCGCTGTTGTTCAGCACCATTGATACGGTAGAAGGTGATACTTCAGCCGCCTCCGCAACGTCCCGTATAGTTGTTCTTCTCATTTTAACCATATTCACCTCAAATCTTCTGATGTTACCAGTTTCCACTCTTTGCCGGGGCCGGTTGACATCAATGATATTATTTCCGATGGTTCGCTCAACATCATATTACAGCGTCCGTTTGGCGGAGCCGGGCCGCGATTCAGCCCCTGGTTATAGGTATTGGAGTAATAAACTTTCTCATGATCCGGCCAGTAGAATATATCAAATTCGTATTGGTCCCGGCTGAGCTGTTTCATGGAGGATTGTCCATACAGCGACAGGCACATTTTGTCGGTTGCCGGATTGTACATTATCTTGTTTCCCCAGACTTTGTACATATATTTGAATGGAATGATCAAAGTCTGTTCCGGCTGCCATTTGCCTTCCGGGGTCATCCGGTACAGGCCTATATGGTTGTTATATGCCCCGGTGGTGCTGCGATGTGCGGTATACAGGTTGTTCTGTTTGTCACAGTTCAAAGTGGCGTAGCTCAAATTAGGCTGATTCTTCTGACCTTTCGGAAGCACATATTCCGGTGCGGTCCATTTGCTGATATCCAGCGGTTTTACCGTGCGCGAATAAGCTGTCGGGTTGTGATGTCCGTTGATAACTACGTGCAGATAACCTTTGCCGTCAACCGTGATCGCGCCCCAGTTGTGGTTGTCGTAGACGCCTCCACCCATGCCGACAAAGGCCGGTTTACTCAATTTCTTTGTTTTCAGATCATAAGCCACAACAAACGCCGGAACTCCATTTTTGCTGTATTCAGTTGTTGTCTGGTGTGATTTCCGGATATATTTCAGTTTCAGGCCGGGATGGTCTGACGGTATCGGCGGACAGTCTTTTTTCCAGTCTCCTTTGCGCAGGCGTTGCGCCACATACCAACTGTAAATAATGTATATTTTGCCGTTTTTCGTGACGGCACGGTTACCGCCGCCGGAATGCTGGTTAACGCCGATGCAGTGATTGGCGTATTTGATCTGAGGCGGAAGTTTCAGGGTTCCGTCTTTCTGTTTTTCAGGCAGCGTCATGTATCCACCCTGCACGCTGCCGCCAAAGTAGCTTATGCCGCACGTCAGGATAACCGGAGGACGGTCCAGGCATTCTTCGTTATGCCCGTCCAGTTTTTCGAATTCGGCCATACGGCCCGGCAGCTTGTAGACCTGCCAGCTTTTCATTTTGTCATTGGAATGGAGCAGCAATGTATGCCGGGTTTTCCAACTGAAGGGTTTACCTTGCTCGTTCAAACCCTCGATCTGCAGCAGTACATAGGCGTCACCGTCACGGTCGAACCGGATGGCTTTTTCACTCTTGTTCAGGGTCCAGCCGATATTTATACCCTTCCAGCCCTGCTTTTTTGCCCATGCGATTGCGGCTTTGCCGGGTTCGGATATGTGCCATTTTCCGTCATCACCCTTGAACTGGATTATTTCGCCGGAGTTGACATAGGCTTTGCCGTGCTGGTCGAAGCTGACATAGCCGGGAACGAATTTCGGGTAGTATTTGAACAGGTCGCGTTCGTTGCGGAAATAGTATTGATAGGCGTAGGGAGTGTATACTGCTTTGTTGTCAGTTGTTTCCGGATATTTGTGATTGATCTGGTCTTTCTGCCATTCGATTGCACTGTAGACAACCGGGAACTTGTCTTTCCCTGTGTTGGGCAGTTCAGCGATTAAACCTTTCCATCCGGTTGCCGGTTTGTCGGATATCTTCATGTTATCAAGGTACAGCTCAGTATAAGGATGCGGTTGACAGCCGAACATCTTGGTGAAGAAGTAAACTCCTCCCACCTTGTCCCATCCAGCTGCCTTTTCATATTTTTTAAATTCAGACAACGGCAGTTCAACTTTCCTTGTCCCCTGCCAGTTGATCTTTATAGGTATATAATAAAAGTCTTTCCATTTTGTTTCGGGAGAATCAGACAGGACCGCGACAAAAACGATCTGGTTGGTCGGGCGTTCTGAATAGATATCCAGTGATAATGTTTTCTTGCCCTGCCAGTTCTTCGGCATACTGTGGGATGCCAGGGTAGGGTAGGTGGTGTGATCTTTCCATAATAAGGAGTGCTTGCCATTGGTTACATGCTTCGAGCTCAACTTCGCTCCGGAAGCAAGTTTTTCCATGCTTGCGGCCATAACCTTTGCGGCTTTATGATTCTGGGTCCTGTTACAGTTCATTTTAGCTTCCGGCATTATATCCAGAAGCTCAACCGGAGCGGTATGCCAGGCTGATGCTTTTTCAAAACCAAGTGCGTCTTCGACTTTGACCGGTTTTAAATAATCAGGCGCCATTTTTTCGGCAACTGTATCAATAATACCGGCAGGAAGCAGGCCGTCATACAGTTTGGCTCCACTGATGATGCCGTTGAATGCATGAAAACCATCGCCCCCGACTCTGACCGGGCTGCTGCCTCTGTCAACCGGCATTGACGGTTTTGCGTCATAGACCTTTTTTCCGTTGATGTAGAGGCGGCACAGTTTGTCACTATCGGTTTCGAAAGCGACATGATACCATTTGTCTTTAATAAAAGGAGTTCTGGTTCTGGCCAGGGCAGCCAGACCGTTCTTCGCCTTCTTGTTCCAGGTGAAGAAAAACAACCCATCCGGTTGGGCCCAGAACTGCCACTGGTTGCCTTTGCCGCGACGGATGATTATTATACCGCGATTTTTTTTCAATGAGTGGAGCTTTATCCAGGCCTCTCCTGAGAATGCGGTCGGGTTGCCGTAAGCCGGAGCCTCTGCGTAACTGCCTTTTTTCCCATCGAATTGCAGCCCGTTCAGATTTTCGTATCCAGCTACCTTTTTTACATTCCCGACAAGTTTAATTTTGGGATTATCTTGGTCGAAATCATAAACAACCTTGCTTTCAGTGGCAAAGGCTGGGAGAGTTAAAGCGCATAAGGCAACGGTCGAAAGTATTTTCATAAAATAACCTTTACATTTCAGAGTTAACTTATCTGTTTGTTAAAGATTATAATTGTTTTTGTCAAAAAAAGCAAAAATGTTTAATAAAATGGCAGCATATAGTCATGATTTTAAGCATTAAATCGTGTAAAATATTTTGTCAAACATTATTTTTTTGATGTTTGCGCTATTAGTGTAGTTACAATTTAATCAGCTTTGTCGGAAGACAATAGGGTAGTGCAAGGATACAGTACGGTATTCTATATATGACGGATAAAGTTGCTGCAACTGTTCAGAAAGTATGGTATGAATCCCTGTTTTATACAAACAGGTCGATAATCTTTTTCAGTTGATTGAGGACAACCGGTTTTGTCAGGTATTCATTCATGCCGGAATTCAGACAACGTTCACGGGTTCCCTGCATAGCGTCGGCGGTGAGTGCGACGATCGGCAGATTTGCGGCTTCGTTGTCAAGCTTGCGGATCGCCTGAGTCGTTTCATAACCATCCATGCCAGGCATCTGACAGTCCATGATTACCAGATCATATTTTTCCGGATTATTGGTCAGTATTTCCAACCCTTCTTCGCCGGAATCCACAACATGAGGTTCACAGTTGATTTTCTTGAGTATTTCAGAGACAACCAGCTGATTTGCAAAGTTATCTTCGACAACAAGTATCTGACGTTTTCCTGATGGTTCTTCAGGTTGGGCCGCAACAGGAGGAGTTGCTACATTCTGCGTATTAGTTTGGTTTGTTTGACCTGACGGAGTAGTGCTTTTCAGAGCGCGGTCGCTACATTCAAGGATTATGTCTACGTAGGCAGCTATTTTCGGGTCGAGTCCCGATGCAAGCAAGCGCGAAGCTTTCTCTCTAATGCTGGCAAGCTCGTATGGCACCATCAAAGGTCCGTTTTTTTCTTCTGCCATCTCCGGCTACACTCCTTAAACTGACTCTGTGAAACTACATTGACATGATATATATGCTCAATAATTGAACTCCTTAAAAACTAATATACATCTTAATAAATAGTTGTCAAACCTTTAAAGTAAGGATTTGATTAAAAGTGAGGTGAGTCTGGTACGTATTTATGGCCCTGAATTAATTGAATTTTCTGCTATTTATGATATATTAAGTAGTTTGAGTTGTCTATACATTATGATTCAGTCCCCGGTTGTATCTCTTTTTAAGACAGCTGAAGCCGGATTGTGGTTAATTAAATTTATTGATATTAAATATTTATTGCAGGAGAATTAACAGAATGTCGAATAATGACACAAATCAGGAGTTGATGGACAAGATCGTCAACCTCTGTAAACGTCGCGGATTTATTTTTCAGAGCTCTGAAATCTACAAAGGCTATGCCGGTTTTTTTGATTACGGCCCGTACGGAGTCAGGATGAAACGCGCCCTTGAGCAGCTCTGGTGGAACTATATGGTTGAGACGAGAACCAACGTCGAGGGTCTTGATTCAACCGTGATCTGCCATCCGACTGTCTGGAAAGCATCCGGTCATCTTGACCAGTTCAGTGATGAAATGACCGACTGCCGCGATTGCAAGGGCCGCCATCGCGTCGATATGATGGAGGACCCGACCACCTGTCCGAACTGCGGTTCAAAGAACCTGACCGAGCCCCGTGAATTCAACCTGATGATGAAAACCTACGTTGGCCCGATCTTTGATGAAGACCATACCGCTTACCTGCGGGCTGAAACCTGTCAGCCTATCTTTGTCGACTTTCATCAGGTTCGTGTTGCTTCACGCCAGAAACTTCCATTTGGCATTGCCCAGATCGGTAAAGCGTTCCGTAACGAGATTACGCCTCGTAATTTTACATTCCGTTCACGTGAGTTTACCCAGATGGAGATGGAGTTCTTTTGCGAAGATGAGGATTCTATGCAATGGTACGAATACTGGCGCGACCAGCGTTTGAAATATTACTATGAACTTCTGAAGTTCACTGACGAAGATATCCGCACCCATGACCATGACAAACTGGCCCATTACGCCAAAGCAGCGATGGATATCGAGTTCAAGTTCCCGTTCGGTTGGGGCGAACTCGAAGGTATTCACCATCGCGGTACCTGGGATATGTCCCAGCATCAGGAATTTTCCGGCGAAGACCTGCAGTATATGGATCATGACAACAAGTGCAAGATCACTCCGACGGTTGTTGAGACCAGCGTTGGTTCGGATCGTACTTTTCTGGCCTTACTCTGCAAAGCTTATGAAGAAGAAGTTATTGAGGGTCAGGACGGTAAAGAGGGATCTGTTCGTGTCCTGCTTCATCTTCCGGCTCAAATCGCACCGGTGCAGGTCGCGGTACTGCCGCAGTCCAAGAAACTGT
>MDTD01014503.1_pt1 | contig 23364 bp, 23 predicted proteins | sample 811221 | NCBI WGS metagenome assembly MDTD01 (sample SAMN05326646, study PRJNA326480) | marine metagenome | isolation source: seawater | place: Pacific Ocean: South West | collected 2011 | reverse complement strand
CCGGCAACGTCCTACTCTTCCGTGTCTTAAGACAAAGTACCATCGGCGCAAAAGGGCTTGACTTCCGAGTTCGGAATGGGATCGGGTATAACACCTTTGCAATAATCGCCGGCAAAAGTCTTATAGCTGATAATATGTATAAGTAAATAAAGTTTTTTTAAAAAAATTACCTTATTTTTGATGGTTTTTTAAAAATTCATTAATATATTTTTTTAATTTAATAGAACCAAATCTCTTATGAACTTTATTAGAAAGGTTCATATTTGTTAGTGCTGATGCATACCTTTCTCCCTTTCTTGGAGGTAAATATTTAATTTTACTTTTAAATAATTTAGCTAAATCAAGAATTGAATATGATAATTTATTAGAAATACTATAATACTTACATTTATTTTGTTTCCATGCGTAATAACACGTTTTTACAGTATCATTAACATGCGTAAATCTCCTAGCTTGTGTTCCAGGTTTTACAACTGGCAAAGGTTTATTTCTTTTATAATGATGCTCAAATATACCCACAACTGTTGCCATATCCCCTTCACAAATTTGACCGGGTCCGTAAACATTGTAAAAATAAATAACCTCATATCTAAATTTAAACCACTTTTTTAAATTTTCTAAAAGTTCAAGATTTTTGGCTTTAGTGAAGGCATAAGGAGATAAATTTTTATCATTTCCTCTATTTCCTATACTTGCAGATGTCGCTGAATAAACTAATTTTATATTATTATCTAAGCAGAATTTAAATACTTCTTTGCTACCTATTGAGTTTGTTTCAAAACATTTATCAAACTTTATAAAACTTTGATAAATTCTAGAAAATTCTCCAAAATGAAATATTGAATTAATTTTTTTTTTAAAAGGATTTAATATTCTTTTTATATTTTTTACATCACCATTTATATAACTTACTCTTTTGTTAGGAATATGATTTATTTTTTTTCCACTGGAATAATTATCTAAACTAATAATTTTAAAAGAAGTTTTATTTAAAAAATACTTAATTAAATTAGATCCAATAAATCCCGCACCTCCAGTTACAATTAAAATATTTTTCATTTAATTAGTTTATTGTGTTTACATATGACTCATAAGTTTTTCGTATTGATTTTTCTAAGTCAAATTTTGGACGCCAACCATATTGTTTTGCAAGAGATATATCTAAAAGTTTTTGGTGAGTACCATTTGGTTTTGAAGAGTCATATATGATTTTAAATTTTTTATTTGGCAAAATTATTTTTTTTATAATTTTTATATATTCATTTATTGTAGAGTCACTTCCCCTGCCAATATTTATAAGAGTTTCTTTAGTTTTTTTGTTCATAAAAAAAATGCAAGCTTCTGCAATATCATCCACATAAACCAATTCTCTTCTTACCTTTCCATTACCCCAAACTATTAAGCTTTTGTTTTTTTTAATCTTTATTTCATGAATCTTTCTTATTATTGCTGGTAGAAAATGAGAGGTATTAAGATCATAGTTATCATTTGGACCAAAGGTATTACATGGCATTAGACATTTGTAATTTAATGAATATTGAAAATTATAACTTTCGCACATTTTAATTCCTGAGATCTTTGCTACAGCGTAAGGTTCGTTTGTTTTTTCTAATGGACCACTCAAAAGATATTCTTCTTTAATTGGCTGTTTACTAAATTTAGGATACGCACAACTTGAACCAAAAAAAATTAAATTTTTTATTTTGTTTAAAAAAGCAGAATGAATTATATTATTTTGTATCATCAAATTATTATAGATAAATTCAGCTTTAAATTGATTGTTAGCCTTTATTCCACCTACATAAGCTGCTGCAATAATTATCAATTTTGGTTTTAAGGTCTTAATAAATTTAAGTGTATTTTTTTGATCAGTTAGATCAAGTTGAGATCTTGTTCGTGTTATAATATTTTTATACCCATTTTCTATTAGTTTTCTGTATATTGCACTCCCCAAAAGTCCTTTATGACCTGCTAAATAAATTGGGTCACTTTTTTTTATCATATTTTAATTTTTAGTCTCAAAATTAATCATTTCTTTAACTAAATTTTTAATATTAATTTTTGGTTTCCATTTTAAAAGTCTTTTAGCTTTTGATGCATTTCCAATTAAATTTTCAACATCTAAAGGTCTAAAATATTTACGATCACATTCTATAATTTTTTTATTTTTCCAATATCCCTTTTCATTAATACCTTTACCTTTCCAGACTATTTTCATCTCAAGTTGAGAACTAACTATTTCAATAAATTCTTTGATTGAGTACTGTTTACCTGTTGCGATAACAAAATCATCAGGTCTTTTATATTGAAGAATTTTCCACATTGCTTCACAATAATCTTTTGCATGACCCCAATCCCTTTTTGCATAAATATTTCCTAAAAAAAGTTTTTTTTGTTTATTATTTTTAATTTTAAATAAAGCCGACACAATTTTTTTTGTTACAAATGTTTCTCCTCTTCTTGAACTTTCGTGATTAAACAAAATTCCGTTAGATGCAAAAATATTGTAAGCTTTTCTATAATTGATTGTAATCCAGTGCGCATATTGTTTTGCAACTCCATATGGGCTTATAGGATTAAATGGTGTTTTTTCGTTTTGAATTTTTTCCCTTACATCACCATACATTTCAGATGTACCAGCTTGATAAAATTTAGTTTTTTTAATCAAATTATGAAACTTTATTGCCTCTAAAATTCTTAGAGTTCCAAGTGCATCTGCGTTTGCAGTATATTCTGGAACTTCAAAAGAAACAGCAACATGAGATTGAGCTGCCAGATTGTAAATTTCGTGTGGACTGATTTCTTTTATTAACTTTGATACTACAGTTGAGTCAGTTATGTCTCCATAGTGTAAAAAAAAATTTCTCAATTTTTCATGAGGATCTTGATAGATATGATCAATTCTCTGAGTGTTAATTGAAGAAGATCTTCTTTTAACTCCATGAACTTCATATCCCTTCTGGAGTAAAAATTCAGATAAGTAAGATCCGTCTTGCCCTGTAACTCCAAAAATTAAAGCTTTTTTTTTCATTTGATTTAGATTTTTTTAAATAAAAAGCTAATTAAACCAATTAATATTAAAAATCCATCTTTTAAAGCATTTACTTTTTTAAATCCTCCAATTCTGGATCTTTCATAACTTCCAAGACACATATATTTATATGACTTTTTTTTTGCCTTTATAGGAATTTCTACACATAACCTAAAATCCAAATAAGATAAATTTAAACTTTTAAATGATTTAGTTTTACCAATTATATATGTAAACAAAATATCTGAAATATTTAATCTATATAAAAAATTACCTAAAAAAGTAAAAATTTTATTTCCTATCAATGTTACAAATGTATCATCATCACTACCAGCATTTTTTTCATATCTTGAGCAAAAAACTAAATCTTTATCTCTGCATAAATTTAGCATTTCTGATAAATATTTAGGATCCATTGAGCCATCTGCATTTATAATACAACAATACTCTGTTTTACAATTATTAATTCCTTCAATTATTGCTGCTCCGTAACCTTTTTGTTTTTGAAATTGAATTTCTAAATTTTCTAAACTTTTTATTGAATCTATTGTTTTTGTATCACTCTCCTCTAAAACAATATTAATCTTTGTACCTATATTTTCAATTTCTTGAAGAAAAATTGGTAAAGTTTCTGACTCATATTTTGCAGGAATGATAAGAGTTAAATTTTTTAATTCTGACATCTCAAAAATAATAAGAAATTATAAGATTTACAAAAATAGACTGATATATCATAATTAATTCTTTTTATAGAAAATAATATAATTTAGTTTTTTCTTTACACCTAAATTTTCCTTATAGGGACATGGAGAAGGTACGTTCCAACAATTATTGTCTATTGGTTTGAAGACGGTCACTATATCATTTAAAATAAACTTTTTATATTTTACCTCAGGAACAGCAAAATAAGGAAAGTTATTAAATTGATATATATCTTTTCTCTCAATTTCACTTTTGATTCTTAATAAATTTTTTGAAAAAAAGAAAACTAAACAAATACAGAAAATTATATTAAATTTTTTTATAAATATTTTTTCATCAAGAATAAATCCTGATAAATAATTTGATAATGGAATTAAAAAAAATAAAAATAACGGTGCATAACCTCCATATCTAAGACTAGGATGTTTTAAAAACCAAAAAATTAAAATTGCAGTTATTAAAAGATAAATAATTTTAATATTTATATCTGTCTTTTTTTTAATATTATTTTTTGATCTAAATATTGTTAAAAAGAATATGCTTATAAAGAATATTAAACCTAAATTATCAGTAAATCTTCCAAAAAAATAATTTTTAAACCAAAATGGTACCCAATATAATTTTTGAATTACATTTGTAGAGTCTTCTACAATATATCCTGTGCCAGCTATAGACTTCGCCCAAGTTTCATACCAAATTTTATATTCTGCCACTTCTTGATTAGGCATTGACCATATAAAATTTTCAAAACATAAAAAAGGAATTGGATAAATAAGACACCCTGATGAAATAATATTCAATAAACTATAAGAGATACAAATTAAAAAAATAGAAAAAATAAAAGTAATTCTTTTTTTAATAAAATTTATAAAAAGATTTCTATCTATGTTAATTAATAGAAAAAGATAAATTAAAGTATAAAAAACAAAATAAGTTTTTAGGGTAAAACAAAAAATGCATATAATACCTGACAACACCAAAATATTTTCTCTGATAATTTTATTTTTTGCCTTAAAAAATTGAAATATATTATAAATAAATAATAAAATTAATAACTGACCAATTACATCTGTTCCGTATTCTGAAGCTCTAGTAAATTTTAAAAGAATATAAGTTATAGATGCAAATGAAAAAATTCTTAAAAAACTATGATTTTCATCATTATAAGCATAAATATAAAATGATAAAATAATTGCAGTTAAAAATATCTGATTAGGTGCATTGAAAAAATAATATTTAAAATATGGTAAATAAAATAAAGAATTTAAATAAAGTAATGAAGAATGTTTCGCATAACTAAAATCTAAATTAGACATACCGAACATGATTTTACTTCTGGTAAAACTTATTGATTGCTGGAAATGATAAAAAGCAAAATCGTCATGTGTTTTAGATATGACCATTCCTATAAATACTATACTTGCTAAGAATATTGCAAAATTCAATTTATTTGTATTTTTGTAATTAAATAAGAAAAATATGAGGCCAATACAAAAAATAATTGAGTTAAATAGAAAATTATGAGGAAGAAAAAATATACTTACATAGGATACAATTGTTAAAAATATTAATCCTAAGATTAAAATTATACCCAAATTTTTTTCACAATCTAATTTTAAAAAATTATTAAAATAAAAACCAAATCCAATTGTTGAAATAAATAAAATAATATATGTAAGATAAAAAAGTGCTAATTCTAATATTTGCATTTAAAAATTATTTTTTATATTTAATAATTCATTATATATTTGAAGAGCTTCTTTTGAATAGTCAGTTTTAACTTGATTGTAATTATTATTAATTTGATTTTTTTGAATTAAATCTTCTTCATAATAAGATTTAAATTCCTTTTCACAAAAATTAAAAATCTCTTTAATTTTTGGTGAATTCTTAAAAATTTCATCATTATTAATTAACAAAATATTTTTTTTATACTTCGGATCTTTTAATATAGGTAAAACATAATTATGTAAATCAATCCATTGTAATAAATAACCATTAAAGTCTTCCTCATTATTCCAATGATCTAAGGCTTTGGAGTAGTTTGAATCATTTAATTTGAAAGCCTTTCTTTTTGAACCAAATTCAAAATGACATAAATAATTCAACTTTTTGTAAAAATACTTATCAACCATACCTTGTTTTTTAAAATTATTATGGACTTTAACCATTGAATTTACTGTATCAAAAGGATGCCTAAAACAATAAATTATCTTTAAATTTGGGAATGAATTTAACAAAAATTTTAATCTAAACACATTATAATTATTTTTGGTTAAATAAATTTTTTTATTTTTAATGAATAATAATTTATCTATAAAAAATTTGTAGTTTTTAAGTAAAATTGAGTTTTCTTTTTCTAGGATTTGAGAAAATGAAGTTTCATAATTTTTTAAATTTCTTGCCCAAAATAATTCTTCGAAAGAATCTGGACTTTCAGGACTTATTTTTAAGTTGTCTCCATGTATTCTATTTGATTTTTTTAGACCCAAATAAAATAATTTATTTATTTTACTCCAAAAAAATAAATTAAAAATAAATGGAACATCTTTGTACTGAAAATAACCTAAGTCCTTGCAATTGCTTAATAAATGCGTGATTATTGTCGTTCCAGATCTTGGACAACCACACACATAAATTGAATTATTTAAGTTATGAGGTTTTTTTTTTAAAAAAAAAAGATTTTCAATATCCTCTAAAATTTTTAGTATAGAAGAAAATTTTATTGCAAAAAAATAAATTATATAATTTAAGAAGTAATTCAAAATTTATTTTCTGATTTTTCTTTGTTAATCTTATTTTTTTTATTCTTTCGATAATTAAAAAATTTTTTTATTGGGAATGCAATTAAACCAAAAAAAGCAACTACAATTATTAAAACAAAAGTAATTACTCCACCTATAATAGGTATTAAAGGCCCCAATCCTACATAAGCATTTGCATTAGACATGGCAAAGATAAAGCAAAACAAAAAAAAGAATAATTTTATTTTCATTTAGTTTAATACATCGGTAAAATTAAATATAAAATTATCAGCTTTTAACACGTTTTTTTTTTTACATCTATTAGAAACAAATTTTAAATCTCCGCAATCAAGATAAAATAGTTCTCCAGCTTCATGATTTTGTATAAAAATTTTGCCTTCATATATCTGAAGTCTACCTCGTTGTATACTTTCAAAGAAATCACCTTTCGAACCCTCATAAAAATCAAGTATCTTTCTATTTTTAATAGATACTTCAACAACTCTAGATTTTCCGTATTTTTTATCTGAACCTAAATTATCAAATAATAAAATTGTACCTCTATCAGTAACACGTGGACTATGTTGTTGGTTAAATAATCCACTTACTGACCATTTAATTTTATAATTATCCTTATCTATTAAGGCGATTGTATGAATATTTCTTAATGATATTAAAATGTCACCAATTTTTCCATTTTCAAAGTAACTTGCATGCTTATGACTTTTTATAATTTGAATATCATTAAAATGAATTGGATTCATACACTTGAACAAGTATTTATCAAATTCATTATTTTCAATATCACTCAATAAAGGCATTATATAAATCTTATTAATTAATTTTGAGTTTCTGATATCATGAATAGAAATAAATTCATTCCATGAATTATCTAAATTGCATTTCGAGTATTTACTATTAAAAAATTTTTTTGAATATTCATTTGGTAAACTTACAAAATCTCTTCCAGGGACATAAATAAATCCATTATAATAATCCCCCCAATGATGAAATCCTATTTCGTTACTTTCAAGTGCCCATCTTTTATAAAAATTATCATTTAGTATTTCATAATAAAGTAAAGATGAAACGATAGTTTTATGACTAACGTGATTTTTAATCAAAAAAATTTTGTTTTCGTCTAAATAAATTGGTGTGAGATTTTGGTCTTCTGAGACTGATGAAATAAACTTAGTTAGTTTAAATTCATTATTATCATTTTTTTTTAATAAAAAATTACCAATATTATCTACACTTAAAATAAGCTTACTTAACTCATCAGAATTAATTTGAATATTTTCTATATTAAATTCTTTAATTTTGGTTTTTGAAAATTTTATATTAAAAGTTCCTAGTAATATTTCCTTTATTTTAAATGCGTGATAACCAAGTGGGTTATACTTGATTTGCATTAATGAGCTATAAATGAAATTATTTAATCCAAAATAATTATTTATATAAGTTTTTTGACCAATTAAGAAAAAGATTATCATAATTACAAATTTAAAATTAAATTTTTTTTTTTTAATAAATAAATTAATAAAATTGATAAAAGAAGAAAATATATAAAATATTTTAAAATTTTAAAAAATAATAAATGATCACTCCAAGAAAAATACCAACCTGAGGAAAATAAGAAAAACAAAATTGAAAAGTAAAATAAATATTTTAAGAAACTATTCATAATCTATTTATTATTAAATTCAGTAATATATATTGAAAAATTTATCCATAATATAGTTGAGTTATAACTTGTGAAAATACTCCCAAATGGCAAGATTGGGATGAACAAATTCATAATATAAACTAAAGCCATTATGTTAATAATTTCTAATTTTTTATTTAATCTAAGTCTAATTAATGAATATACAAAATAGATAATAATTAAAGTGCCTATTAAACCATGTTCACTAATTAATTCATACCAAGTTTGATGAGGGTGGGTACCACAACCTAAATAATTCCTATTATTAAATCTTTTTGAAATTTCTTCTTCATATTTTTTACATTCAATTCTAAAATTTTTATTCCCAACCCCAAAAAGAATGTTATCTTTAAAAATATTATATGCGGTTATCGCGTGGGCTCCATATTGAGAAGATAAGTATGTTTCTACTAATGATAAATTTTCATTATTTTGATTAAATGAAATAGTTCTTGAATATCTTTCTAAAATTTTATCTCCAAAAAAGTTAAATATAAATATGATTAATATTAAAAATATAGTTAAACTTTTTAAATTAATAACTTTTATTTTTTTTGAAAAAATAAAAATAAACAAAGAAAATAAAAATAAGTATCTTATAAAATTTGCTCTTTCACCCGTTGTTAAAGCAGCCAATAAAAAGAAAAATAAAATTAATAATACTATTTTTGATTTGTAAAATTTATCATAAAAACATATGAATCCGAAACCAACTATTAGTGCTGCCGCTTTTAATTCATCAAAAAAGAAGCTACTATTTCTTAATGGATTTGAAACTTTATATCCTATTATATTCTCTCCAAAATATGATTGATAAAAAATATCGAAACTTAAACAAATCAAAGTCAACAACCAAATAATCGATATTTTTTTAAAATCTACTAATTTTTTTTCAAAAATTAATTTAAGAAAAATTGCTAAAAATATAAATTTTATATAGCCAATTGATCTTATAATTGAAATTTCAATGTTTGACGAAATAATAGAATTAAATATTAAATAAACATAAAAAATTAAAAATAATTTAAAGTAATCTGATTTGATCCAATACCAATTTTTATTGTAAAAACTAAGATATATTAAACCAATAGAGATTAAAAATAATATAAGATTTGAAACTAAACTTCCCGCTATTAAAGAAATGGGGATTATACTAATCAGTATAGTATAAATATTTTTTTGTAAAACGTTAATTTTAAACATCTATTTTTTTAATCTAATAAATAAAACTATATAAACAAGAATATTTATAAGAATAATTAACAAAATTTTTCCTGAATCGAATATATAAAATGAACCAATTATTAAAAAAATAAAATTAAAAAAATTTATTAAATTTGCCGAAAGCGGGTTTATATAATCTATCGATAATTTCTTTCTAATTAGTTTATATATTTTTTGATGCAAATGTTCATTGTCAGGTTTAAAGGGAGATTTGTTTTGCAAAAATTTTCTAATTATTGAAAAAAGAATTTCAAATGCTGGATACCAAAGTAGTAAAGCGAAATACCATGCTGATATTTCTGGAAATTCTTTACTTATCATAATAATTTTTATCCCTATTAAAGTTCCTATTAGATATGATCCCGAATCTCCTAAAAATAAACTTCCTTTTAAAATCAATAGAAATAAAAAAAATAAAAATATAACGGAAAAATAATTACTAAATAAGAAAAAATCATAACCATGTTGAAATTCTACAAAAATTAAACATCCCAATATGATTAAAAAATATCCAAATGATAATGTATTCAATCCATCAATAAAATTAAATCCATTGATTGCTATTAAAATACATAAAATTGTAATTATATAATTAAGATAATGATAGGATAATAAATTATCAATTATTTTAATTCCAATACCATATATTCTTAAATCTAATAATAATGTAAAACATGTAACAATGATTAATTGAAAAATAAATCTGATGGTAGGGTTTTCGATTAAGTTTAAATCAGAGATCAATCCATTCAAAAAAATAAGAAATAAAAAAAAATACAAATATAATGCTGGATGTTCAAAAAAAAATATAAAAAAAATAATTAAAAATATTCCTCCCGATAAAGGTGGAGGAACTATTGTTGAGAAAGACTTGTGTTCTTTAGAGAAAATTTGGTCAATTAAAATATTGTTCTTTTTAAAAAAATTATTAAGTATTAAAAAGGAAATAAATATTAAAGAGAAAATAATTATTTCCAAATTAACATGAAAAATATTGATCATTATTTAAGAAATGAATTAAGCTTATTACAAATGTAGTTAATTTGATTTTTGGACAAACCTAATCCAGAAGGTAAATAAATTCCATATTTTGATAAATACTCAGAATTTTTATATTTTATCTTTTTTTTAAAGTATTTTTTTAAAATTGGTTGTTTGTTCATGGGATAAAAAAAAGGTCTGGTTTGAATTCCGTGTTTTAATAAATATTTAGAAAGTGTTTTTGCTGTTGTATAACTGCCTTTTATTAGAATGCCTACAATCCAATAGATATTTTCTTTATTATTTAAAATTGGTGGTGGCATATAAATTTTATTATTTTTATTTAATAATTTGTAATATGTTTTTCCTATTTTTTTCTTGGTTGAAACTATGTTTTCAATTCTTTTAAGTTGGGAATTAGCTAAAGCTGCCTGCATATTAGTGTATCTATAATTCCAACCAATCTCTTCGTGACGAAATCTAATTTTTTGACCAAAACAAAGGTTTTTAAGTGAATTACATTTATCAATTATTTTTTTATTATTAGAAGCTATCATGCCACCTTCGCCTGAGGTAATTTGTTTATTTGCATAGAAACTAAAGGTACTTACATCTCCAAAGGATCCACATTTTTTACCCCTAATTTCTAATCCAATGACTTCTGCTGCGTCCTCAATTAAATATATTTTTTTTTTATTACAAATTTTCTTAAGTCTTTTTAAATCAAGAGCAAAGTTATAAATATGAGTTACAATTATTGCTTTAGTTTTTTTATTAATTTTTTTTATTACTTCATCTAATTTCATATTCCAATCATGCAAATCACAATCAACTGATATAGGCTTAGCTCCTAACTTAATCACTGCTAACGCATTTGAAATTATCGTAAAATTTGGAATTATTACCTCGTCATTTTTTTTAACTCCTACAGCCTTTAGAGCAATTTCAAGTGCGGCAGTTCCATTCGAAACTGTAGTTGCATAGTTTAAACCTAAAAATCTAGAAAAATTTCTTTCAAAATTTTTAATTTCTATGCCAACAGATGATATCCAGCCAGATTTAACAGTTTTAGCTACTGCCTTTATATCATTTTTAGTAATTAAGGGTTCACTGACAGGAATGAAATTTTTATTTCCTAATTTTGATTTTACTTTCATCAATACTATCAAATTTTACTTTATCTGTTTTTTCGCTGTAAGGACCTTGTTTTACTTCAAGCATAATTGTTTTTTTTAGAATTTTAAAACCATGACCTTGATCTATCAACATAATCGTATCACCCTTATTTACTAACTTGCTAAAAAGATATTTTTTTTGTTTATTGTAAAAATCCACTCTCAACTTTCCATCAATTAAATATATCACCTCTGATGTATTTATTTTCTTTAATTTTTTTTTAAAATGAAGATGTGGTCTTATTTTATAACTTTTAGAGTGATTCATAAAAGCAAATTGAATATTAAAATCATTAGGTGTAACGAAACTGATACCTTTTTTCTTGGCAAATTCTTTTCTAGCAATTATTGCCATCAATTTTTTTTTATAAAGTATTTTCTCTAACAGATTAATCTCCTCTAAATCTAGCTTTTAGAATTCTTAAAAAATAAAAATAACCTAAATATAAAAATTTTAATATATTGGGAGCTGTTTTGCTATTTCCTTCTAAATCATTCAGCTGTATATATGGAATTTCTTTAATTTTTATGCCTTTTCTATAACATTGATAAAGAAACTCTATAAAAAACTCTCCATGACCATAACAAACTGGAACAACACTATTTAACACTTCTCTTTTCATCAAAAATATTGAACTAGTAAAATCTTTAATTTTATTAGTTAAAAATATATTACAAGTAAAATTTATTAATTCACTAGATAAAACACGCATTTTATTTCTTTGATCAGAACCACCTTCAATGTACCTTGAAAGCAATATAAGATCATAATCATTTAGTTGATTTATCATTTCTGGAAAATGAAATGCTAAATCTCCCATATTAGAGTCTATCCATCCAATATAATCCCCTGTTGTATTCAGCATCCCACACAAAAATGCAGACGCGAGTCCTTTACTTTTCTTTCTACAAATTACTTTTATATTTTCATTTTCATACTTTTTTAAAATGTCAAAAGTCCCATCTGGAGAATTATCATCAACTATCACTAATTCTACATTTTTAATTTCTTTTTTTAAATTTGAGATAGTTTGTTCAATACTTAATGACTCATTATAAGTAGATAATATTATTGAAATTTTTTTTTCCATTATTTGTTTAGCTCAGACTCCATCATTACCTTAATAAGATCATCTAGTTTGTATTTAATTTTAAAATTAAAAATTTTTTTGGCTTTATTAGTATTCCCAATTAAAGTACTTGTTTTCGTTGGTCTAAAAAATTTTTTATTTATTTTAAGATATTTTTTCCAATCAAGCCCGACAAACTTAAAACATTTAATCATAAATTCTTTCACAGAGTAAACTTGACCAGTGGCAATAATAAAATAATCTGGGTTTTTTTGCTGCATTATCTTCCAGGCATTTTCTGCATATTCCTTTGCATATCCCCAATCTATTTTTGCAGAAATATCTCCCAATTCTAGATATTTTCTTTTTCCATTATAGATTTCACAAACATGTTTTACTATTTTTTGAGTAACATATTCATCAGGTCTTCTAGGAGATTCATGATTGTAGAAAATAGCTCCATAAATTTTAAGGTTATGAACTTTTTTATATAAGTTGCATATATAAAAAGCAGATACTTTTGCTAATGCGTAAATACTTTGTGGATTAAAATTTGTAGTTTCATCTTGTTTTTTAACTTTAGTATTACCAAACATATTTGATGAAAAAGGATGGAAATACTTTATATTTTTATTTAAGCTTTTGATTGTTTCTAAAATATTTATAACTGATTGTGCGGTTGTCGAAAAAGAATAAATTGGTACAGCAAAACTCCAGCCTACATGGTCTTGATCTGCAAAGTTATATATTTCATTTGGTTTTACTTTTAATATTATATTTTGAATTGAGGAAGGATCATTTAAATCACCTTTCTCAATAAAGAATTTTTTTTCAAAAATTTTTGGATCCTCTATTAAATGCTTTATATTTTTAAGGTTTCCAGTCGCTGATTTTCTAACAAGACCATAGACTTTATATTTTTTCTTCAATAATAGCTCAATAATGTATGACCCATCCTGACCTGTCGCACCTAATACTAAAGCTTTTTTCATAATTTTTTTAATTTAGTTCTTATTGAGTTCTATTATTAAACTTCAAAAAAGACTATTTATAATTTAGTTTTGTAGCCTATGATCTTAAATTTAGGATATGGTAAAATAAACTTTCCACCTTTTTTTAGCCATTTTTTTTCTCTTTTAATAAATTCATTAATAAATCCGTATGGCAAAACAAGAAAATAATGTGGTTTCATTTTTCTTGCCTTTTTTTCAGATATTATCTTTATACCTGTCCCAATTGTATATTTGCCCCATTTCTCAGGCGATCTTTCGGCTGCAAATTTTATTTTATCTGCATTTAAATTGTAATATTGAAGAACGGTATTACCTTTGGTTGATGCACCATAAATCATAAATTTTTTACCTTTATTATTTTCTTTTTCATAGAATTTTTGAAATTTGTCTCTGTTTTCTTCGACATTCTTAATAAATTTATTTATATGCACCAAACTAGTCTTTTCTTTAAATTTAATTGATGCTCCTTTTTTTTTGGAACAATATATTCTAAAACTTCCACCATTAATCTCATTTTCTTCAATTTTCGCTATTCTGAAACCATTTTTTTCAAACAGATATTTAAGACTTTTAAAAGTATAAAATTCTAAGTGTTCATGACAAATATTTCCAAAATCATTTTTTTTGATCATCGACTTCAAACACATCAATTGTGCAATAAAAATTCCGTCATCCGCTAGAGCGCTGTATGCATCTGAAATAAACTTAGACGGATTTTCTAAATCATAAAACATGCCAATTGCAGTAATCAATTTTGGCTTTTTTAATTTTTTCTTCTTAAGTAATTTTTCCAGTACTTTCAAATTCCAAAAATCATTTAAAACGTGATGACAGTTTTTCTTTAAAGATGAAAAAAGATTTTTAGCAGGTTCACAACCTATTGTTATGTAATCCTTCTTAAAATAACTTAACATAGTACCATCATTTGCCCCTATATCTAAAATTACATCTTTAGGCTTAATTAATTTCTTTTTTTTAACAGTTGTATAAATTTCTTTTAATGCATTTTGCATTGTTTGTGTCACTCCTGATCTATACCAATAATATTTTTTATACATTATTTCCTGAGGCGCAGAATGACTAAGTTGTAAAAGACCACATTTTTTACAATTGACCAGTTTTAGTGGTGCTTTAACCCCTTTAAAAATTTTAGATTGAGTTACAAAATTACTTACAAAAAAATTCCCATAATCATAAATTAGATCTAATTTTTCATTGCCACACAATCTGCATTTATTTATTTTTTTTGTCTTAGGAATTTTCATTCTAGTTAATTATATTATTTAAAAAAATATTGAAGTTTTTAATCAGATTCATCAAAAAAAATAAAGTATAAAATAGATAGAGAGAAATTAAATTTAAATTTTTATTAAAGAAATTTTGGAACATTTTTCTATCAAATAATGTAAAAAATACTATGAGAAATAACGGTTCATAATATTCATGATAAAAATAATTGTGAGGATTTTGTAAAAATAAGCAAATTATTAAAATTAAATGTTTAAAGAAATTAATTTTTATTAAATTAAAAATTAAAATTATTCCAAAAAAACATATAAAGTAAAAAAAGTAATTATTTTTAAAAAAAATATTTGAAATTTTGAGAAAAAAACCACCACCATATCCTATTTGAGTAACATCAAAGTTAAAATAAATTGAGGCTAAAGAAACAATTAAAAAAATTAAAATTACCTCAAATTTATTAAATTTTAAAAAAAATAAATTTTTTTCAAAATAAATATGAGAAGATAAAAAAAGTAAATGAAAAAAAATAATTGAAGTTACAATCAAAATTATATTTGCAATATTAAAGTAATATGCAGAATTATCACTGCTCATAAATTCAAATAAATAGTCATTCACAAAAAATAAAAAATAAAATGCTGGTAGTGATAAAAAAATATTTAAAACAAAGATAAAAAATAGTTTTTTAGAAATTCCTAAAATTTTAAAAAATTCATAAAAAAAGAATAAAGAAAAAATCGAATAGACTGGTTTATAGTATGCAGATAAAGCCAAAAAGAATATATTTAATAAAACATTATTAAATATTTTATTATTTTTTTTAAATTTTAAATAAAAGTAAATAGATATTAAAAAAAAAATTAAAGAGATTATCTCACTTCCTGGCCAATATGAGAGTGATCTTACAAAAGGCGACAACAATAAAATAAAAGAGAAAAGAAAAAGTTTGTCTGATGAAATATTTTGTAACTCTAATTTTAAACATTTATATAGCAAAAATGGAATTAATAGTCCTAAATGAGAATATAAAAATCTTAAAAAAAACTCACTTTCTAAAAAATTATAAATAATTAAAAGAGAATAAATAAATAATGGTGAATGGTCTGTTTTAAAAATATGATAATTAATTAAACTATCTTTTAAATTTTCTTTGAAAGATAAGATTACTTTAAAATGATGATTATAATCTGAAAGAGCTCCACCACTTGAGTTTTCATTTAAGAAAAACCCCAACATAAAAAACAAATAACCAAAAAAAAATATTAATAATTTATTATTTATTTTATACATTAAATTTATTTTGTATTTTTTTAATAGAATTAAAAACTATCAAACTTACTAATCTATAAATTGATACTAAAATATTATTATTTTGGTATTTATAATAAACTAGGAAAGCATTAGAAATTTTTTTTAACAAGCTACCAGATAAAGTGTCTTTAGATTTTCGCCAATATGCTAATGGTAATTTTATACCAGAAATATTTATTCTTTTAGCAATATTTAACCAAGCAATGTAATCTTCTTGGGTAGAAATTTTTTTAAAGGTAGTTGAATTTAAAATTTTTTTTTCACAAATCACAGAAGATGTACCTATATAACAACATTTCAACAAAGTTTTATAATCAAGAATTTTTTTTGCTATTTGTTTTCCTATAATTTTATCTTTATCATCAATAATAAAATATGATGTATGAGAAATTTTGGCTTTATTTTTTAACATCCATCTAATTTGATAAGAGAGTTTATTTTTTTTCCACTTATCATCAGAATCAAGGAAAGCTATATACTTGCCTTTACTTTTTTGGAGTCCAATATTTCTCGAATATGATACTCCTAAGTTTTTTTTATTATAATAAATTCTAGTATTTTGTTTTTTTTTAAATTTTTTTAGAAATTTTTTAGGTTTTGTACCTACTTCATCACAAATTATAATTATTTCATAATTTTTATAACTTTGATTTATTATCGAATTATAAGTTTTATCAAAAAATTTTTCTTTTTTATAATATGGTATTATTATTGAAATTAAGGGTAATTTTTTTTTTAACATCTAAATATATTTTTTTGGAAAAATACCAAAAAATCCTAAAATAATTGATAATGATCTTATTAGGTAGTTTAAAGATTTTAAAAAATTTAACTTTGGATTTAAAGGTATAAAAATTAAGCTTAACATAAATTTTATAATATAGTAAAAAATTTTCATCAAACTTCTGACTGCTCCGAATAAGCTTCCAAATAAATATTTATCTATTATCACACTAGAGGATGCATATCTAAAAATTCTTTTAATAAACCAGTTTAAATTATTTCTATCATTTTGGTAAATTTCTATAATAGGGTTTTCTTTATTCCATCTAATTTCGAAGCCTTGTAAGCTCAATTTGTTAAAAAAAAGTTGATCAGAACCACCAATATTTTTTAATCTTACATCAAATGTGATGGTTGTTTTATTAATAACATCTTTTTTAAGCATTACGTTGTTTGTTGGACACCAATTTATTTTTTGAAAATTTTTAAATTTGGGACTCAAAAGATCATGGTAAACGTTCTTTTTTGATGAATATTGCGGTCCAGAAATAATTGAGCATTTTCTAAATTTTTTGAAAAAATTTAAATTTTTTTTTATCCATTGATTTGGAAGCTTAGAGTCATCATCTATAAAACAAAGTAAATCACTTTTAATTTTTTTTGCCTCTCTTAAACATTTATTTCTCAAGTTAGGAATTCCCCTATTTGGTAAATAAAAATAGTTTATTTTAATTTTTTTTTTTGAATTTAAATAATTAGAATATTTTTTAATATTAGAGTTTTTTGAATTATCTACCAACAAAATCTCAATTTTTTCATGAACTGACAATCTTAATTTAATTATGCTCTCTAAGGTTACTTTTAATTTATTTATATCTCTTGAACATATACAAATCAAAATTTTTACCATACATTGCTTTTCTATATGAATTTATCAAAAAATAGTACAATATCATGAAAAAAATTAATCTTATATTTTTTCATCCATATTCTGGTCTTGGGGGCGCAGACAGATCTATAGCTAGAGTAATAAATAATTTAGATCAAAATATTTTTAATTTTCATTTTATCACTATTTCTAAGCCAAATATAAAACTCTTTTTAAAAAAAAAAGTTATTTTTCACAAAATTAATTCTTCTAGAACTTTTTTTTCAATTTTTAAAATTCGTAAAATATTAAAAAATATTAATGATTATAAAAAGAAAAATATATTTATTTCTAATCAAAATTTTGCAAATATTTTATCATTTTTAATTTTATTCAATTTTAAAAATTTCAAGCATATTTTAATTGAAAGAAATAGTTTTGAAGAATTTAATTTTAAAAAAAGTTTAATTGATTTTTTTAAAAAAAAAATAATTAAATTAATGGCTAAAATTTTATATAAATATTCTGATCTTATTATTTGTATTTCAAATGATCTTAAAAAAGAGGTTAAAAATTATACACGAGCTAAAGTAATATCAATTTATAATCCAGCTTTAGATAGATCTATTTATAAAAATAAAAAAATTAAAATTAACGAACTAAAAAAAAAAAAATTAAAAAAAAATTTTATATTAAATATCGGTAGACTCGAAGATCAAAAAGACCAGATTACGCTTTTAAAAGCATATGTAAAAAGCGGAGTAAGTAAAAAACTTGACTTAATAATTATTGGTTATGGTACAAAATTAAAAAAATTATACGATTTTATTAAACTAAATAAAATAATTAAAAATGTAAAAATACTTACTAATATTAAAAATCCTGAATATTTCTTAATGAAATCAAAATTATTTGTTTTAACTTCAAAATATGAAGGGTTTGGGAATGTTTTAATTGAAGCTGCAAATAATAAAATCCCAATTATCTCTAGTGATTGTAAGCACGGACCAAAAGAAATACTTGGGCATGGTAAGTTTGGAGAATTATTTCCATTGGGAAATTCAGATATTTTGGCTAAAAAAATTTATAATTTTTCTGTAGATGACCGAAAACTTGTAAAAAAATCAAAAAAACTATTTAAAACTCTTCATAGATTTTCTACGAATAAAATTATCAAAAAATACAATAATATTTTCATTAAAATATGAAAATGAAAATTAAAAATACTATTGTTACTAATATTGAGCCTATTAGAAATATTATTTACAATAAAAATAACAACTTTTCAGCAAAAGGTTATTATAAAGGAAAAAAAGTAAAAGTTTTTGGACTAATGGATAAAAATCAAGGTAATTTACTAAAGTTTATGAGTAAGCACAAAGATTTGAAAAAGTATTTTCCAAATTTAGTATCATACGACAAAAATTATGCGGTTGAAGAATGGGTGGAGGGCAAAACTTTGAGAGAATTAAGTATTAAAAAAGATATTTCAAAATATAAAAATATAATAAAAACAGTTGTTAATAAGATGTTAAAAACTAAATATTCTATAAAAACTTTCAATTATATAGATTTAATTTTTAGTAGAGTTAATGAACAAAAAATAAAATATAAAAAAATACCAATCAAATTAAACCATAATGACCTATCATTAGATAATATTATTCTAGATAATTATGGACAATTAAAAATAATTGATAATGAGTTTTTGGGTTATAATGATGGATGGATTTTTAATCTTAAAAATAGCTGCCTGACAAATGAAATAAGTTTTTATGAAAAATACATAGATAAAAAAACTTTTGATTACATTTGGGATGTAAGAACAAAATTCAAAAAATGAGTATTATAAATAAACTTTACTCAGGAAAAAAATCATTAAATTATGAAAAAAATAGGAGTAATCAAAAATGGAAATTTGAGCAAGAGAATGTAGAGTTATTTTTAAAAAAAAACCAAGATATTTATAGTATATTAGATGCTCCAATAGGAACAAATAGATTTGGAAAGATTATTGATAAATTAAATAATATTAAAATTTTTCATGGTCTAGATCTATCTGATGATATGCTTTTACAATCTAAAAAAAAAAATACTAAAAAATTATATATAAAAAAACATAATATTATTAATCAGAAAATTGAATTAAATTTCGATATACTGATTATGATTAGATTCTTAAATCTAATTCCACAAAAAGATTTTATTAACACACTTGAAAATATACTGCCTAATATAAATAAATATTTTATATTAACATTACGGCATGATAAAAAGTTACAATTTATTGAAAACAAAATTTATATTCAAGACTTTTTAATTTTCAAAAATATAGTAAAAAAATACCAATTTAAAATATCATCTTTAGAATATAAAGATAATAAACTTGGCACCTTTTCAATTTTCTTCGGAGAAAAATGTTGAATTATTTAAAACGAAGTAAATGGTTAAATCTAATGGCTAAATCATTGTCTATAAAAGCTGTTGAAAGAATATTTAATTTATTAGCATTTATTTATTTAGTAAATAATCTAGATTTAAAATTTGTTGGAAATTTTTTTTTTTGGATCTCAATACTAAATCTATTAAGTTTATTCAGTCTAAATGGAATTCAATCATCTTTAATAAAATATATTTCTACAGGTAAAATAGGTTTCTTTAAAAAAGCTAATACTTTATCTTTAGCTTCTTCTTCAATCGGTTCAATTATTTTTATATCATTTTACATTATTTCCTTTCCACAAAATGATCCATGGAAATTTTTACTTTTTTTTTCATTGGTGTTTTTTTTTTTAGGATTAAATACATGGAAAAGTTACTATATTGGAAATGAATATTTAATTAAATTATCAATCATAAACCTATTAACAGTTTTTTTAACCAATATTAGTTTAATTTTATTAGTTAGGTTTAATATAGAAAATTTTGATTACTTTTTGTTTTTTTATTTATTTTATACTTCAATATTTAATATAATAATTACTTATAGTATAAAAGAAAAAAGCGTAAATAAAAAAAAATTTCAAAAAGAAATTATTTTCGGGATAAAATCCTCTGTTGTAGATTTTTTTCCAAGTTCAATTAAAGAATTGGATAGAATTTTAATATTCAATATTACTGGTCCAATTATGCTAGTAAATTTAAATATAATTACAAAATTTCCTGACGCTTTGAAGGAAATCTTTAGATTAATAGCAAGATACGCTTTATCTAAGATAAGTTTAATAAAGAATTATGATAAAAAAATACAAAAAAAGAGTAAACTTTTAAATCTTGTAACATTAATTTTTTTAATTTTGTTTTCTTTTACAATTTATCCATTTTTTTTTAAAATAGTTTTTGATGAAAAATTTTTTGAATACCTTTTCCTTTCGCAAATAATATTAATAAGTATTTTTTTAGCTAATGATTCAATAATAAAAAATTTTTTTTTCAAAACACAATTAAACATAAGAAGCTATTCCTCATCTGTTATCATATCACCTATATTAAAAATAATTTTGTCATTTAATTTAATTTATTTTTATGAGCTGCCAGGTGCAGTAGCTTCTGTAGTATTGCACAGAATTTTAAATTATTTTTTAATAAGTTATTTAATAAAAAAATTTCATAAATAAAAAATTTTCAAAATAAACTTTGTAAATTCTCAATTAAAAGACAAAAGCATATTACAATTAAATATGAATAATTCTTATTTTAAAATTTTAATTTCTCCAAAAATGATTTTTTGTTTGGATTGTGGGGTGCTGTATATTCAATTATTATACAGAGAATATTTAATAGAATTTTAATTAGCCTTATTATTAAGAAATATCACATAAAAGAAATTGAATTAAAAAATACGAAAAAAATTTAATATTTGTAAAAGATATTTGATTTTAAAAAAAAAATTAATAGGATTAAGTTATAGTTTTTTTTGTAAAAAAATATCTATGAATCTAATCTAACTTAACTTTTTATTTTTAAGCTTTTGAAGAAGTAAAAAAGAATTTGGCACTGGTTTTGGGCGATAAAATTGTTTCAAAATATTTTTAAAACTAAAACTTCTATCTTTGATTTTTCGTGAAATATTTAGCTTATTATTGATTTTAGTAATAATAGCTAACCCACTGTCAGAAAAATCGATTTTTAAATTAAATTTATCTTGATTGGTAAAATATATTTCAATTATTTTTTTAAAAATTAATCGATTAGTTATCTCTGTAAAATCATTATCAAATGGAGCATTTTTAACATGTTGCAGCCAACTAACATCATCGATTAAAATTTTTCCACCTACCTTAATTTTTCTATAATAAAAATAAATCAATTTCTCTATATGTTCTGGCTCATGAAGAGAATCAATAAAAACAATATCAATTTTTTTTTTTAAAAATTTATTTATATATTTGAAATTATCATCACGAGTTTTTAAAAATTTCCACTTTTTGCTTTTCGACACTTTTGAACAATCATAGATATCAACAGAAATTAAATTTTTTACATTTGGAGATTTAAGAAACATTGTGGTAGATGTCCCATAAAAAACTCCAAGCTCAAGTATTCTAAGTTTTTTACCTTTAGAAATAATTTCTTTTATAACCTTGAGTCTTTTTAAATTTTTTTGAGATTTCATAAATTTATAATTGGAAATAATTTTTTATAATGTTTTTCAAAAGAATATGCTTTTGCTTTTTCAATTGAATAATTAATAATTTTGTTTTTATTTAAATCATCAAGACTTAACATTAAGTCAAAATTCTTTATAAAATCTTCCATATCATTTGATTTAAACAAAATTCCACCTTTATTATCTTCTAAAAATTCTTTTGGTCCATTTGGACAATCACTAGATAAAATAAATGTCCTGTTTATAGCAGATTCAATTAAAACAAATCCAGGGTCTTCCCATAATGATGATAATATAAAGCAAAATGAATCTCTAAAATAAGTTTTTACGTTATTTTTATATCCTACTAAATTCACTTTATTTTTTAAATCTAATTCAGATATTAATTTTTCTAAATTATTTCTCTCCTCTCCTTCTCCAAGGATATTTAATTTATACCGATTAGGATATTTGTTTTCTATAATTTTAAAACATCTTATCAAAAATGAAAAATTTTTTTGTTTTGTTAATCGTCCAATTGCAAGAATATTATTTGTAAAATTATTTTTCGTTTTTTCAATATCATCTAAACTAAATATTGGATCCTCTACCATATGTATTTTATCTTCTTTAAATATTTTTTTTTCAGATAATAATTTTTTTGTTGATTTGGTTGGACAAATAACTGCATAAATTTTATTCGAGAAATTTTTCCAGAGAAATTTTCTAAAAAAATGCAATCTTGGATAACCTGAAATTCGAACAATAAATTTAGTATTAAAAAAATTACTTAAAATCATGGTAAACATTGTATTCAAATGAGACATGAAAATATCAGGTTTTTTTTTAATTAATAAATATATTAATGGTAGAATAGTTACTGCTGAAATTATTACTAAGCTCATTCTGCTTTTTATATAACCAGTCTTAGGAAGATATTTATGAAGATTAAAACTTAAAAGATTTATAAGTTTTAAATTGTTT
>MDTD01093092.1_pt1 | contig 23366 bp, 18 predicted proteins | sample 811221 | NCBI WGS metagenome assembly MDTD01 (sample SAMN05326646, study PRJNA326480) | marine metagenome | isolation source: seawater | place: Pacific Ocean: South West | collected 2011 | reverse complement strand
CCTGAATTAGATGGTGTCCAGGATTCTGGTATTCCATACTCTCCTTTATGAAAAGTAATTTCTTTATTCATAATTACTGTTTCAGGATCCATACCGTGCTCAATAGCTGCAGCATAAATAAAAGGCTTAAAGGTTGAACCAACTTGCCTCTTAGCCTTAATATGATCATATTTAAAATGTTTATGATTAATGCCTCCAACCCATGCTTTTACATAACCTGTTGAAGCGTCAATACTTAAAAGGCCTCCTCTAAGGAACTTCTTATGATAAAAAATAGAATCAAGAGGAGACATCATTTTGGTAACAGTACGTCCTTTTTCCCATGAGAAAACTTTCATTTTTACTTTTTGATTAAAAACAATTTTCATGGAATCATCAAATGGTTTTAAAAGTTCTTGATATTCTCTGTTAGCTTTGTTAAGTTCTTCTTTTAAATCAGCCACTTCGTCTTGATAATGCTCATATTTTGATAATAAATCATCAAACTCTTCCTGATATTTATCTATTAAAACTTCTTCAAAGTACTTAAGGGTGTCCTTTCTTTTAAGCAACTTTAAATCGAACTCTTTTTCATGCAACGCTCCCTTGTATTTTTCTAGTGAATCCAATTGCATATCATGAGGTTTCTTAATCTTTTTATACTCATCATAAGCATTAATTAAATGTTTTTGACGATAGTAAATAGTCTGGTAACGTTCACTTCTTCTCATACCAACATGTAAAATATTTTTTAAAGCTTTGGCCTCATCTTCTTTTGAATCTGTCTGAAAATCAAATGGGCCGTTTTTACGTTTTCGCCACTCCCTCTCAAAAGCGGGCTGTAGTTCTTTTTGTAAATGACGGGTAACAGCTTCTTCAGCATCTCTCTGCATTTTTGAATCAATTGATGTGTATATTTTAAGTCCATCCGTATATAAGTTGTAATCATTTTCCTTAGCCCATTTTCTCATAAAACCACGAATATGTTCTCTAAAGTAAGCTGCATATTCATTTCCCTCTGAAATATCTCTTTTTACTACTTTCAAAGGAATTGTTTTTAAAGAATCGAATTCGAGAGAATTTATATAGCCAGCATTTTTCATCAGAGACATAACTATATTTCTTCTTCTGACCGATTGTTCTGGATTCTTAATAGGGTTATAACTAATTGGACTTTTAAACATTGCAACTAATGTCGCGCACTCTTGAAGAGTCAAATCTTTTAAGTTTTTACCAAAATAAACTCTAGAGGCATTATAAACACCTACAGCAGAATAAAAGAAATCATATTGATTGAAATACATAGTTATGATCTCTTCTTTTGTATAAAGACGTTCGAGACGAACAGCCATTACCCATTCTTTTAGCTTCTGTTGAATAGCTTTCAGCTTATTGGAACTTCTCCTTTCCGTAAATAACATTTTTGTTAGCTGTTGGGTAATCGTACTACCTCCACCCTTTCCACCAGTAAAAACTCCTACAACAGCCCTTGCCAAACCTCTAAAATCTATACCCGAATGATTATGATACCTCCTATCTTCTGTAGCAACTAGAGCGTTAACAAGGTTTTTAGGGATTTCATGATATTCGACATTAATTCTATTTTCGGTATAATAAGTTCCTATTATCTTCCCATCTGTTGAATAAATTTCTGAAGCCTGATGGAATTTAGGATTTTCTAGTTGTTGAGTACTCGGCAATTCACCTAATAAATTAAAATGTGCAATTCCATAAAAAAATAATAAGCCTAAGGAAATACCAGAAAAAAATAATATCCAAAATCGAAAGATATACCTAAACACAACAATAAATTTTACAGCTAAGTTAGTGTATATAAGGACTAATTTTCATTACATCTATTAAATGCTTGTTAACAGTTATTATTTGATATCAGTTACTTAAATTTGTCATAAACTTTAATTTTTGAAAAATATTATTACCATCTTATTATCACTTTTCTTTATTGCCTGTACAAATAAGGAAGTTACGTCTAATAAAAAATCCTTTAGAGGAGAATTAACATTGACGCCAGCTGAAAGTGCGTTATTGTGCTTTGATAGAATGGTTGAATTAACAAAAACAGAAGTTGAAAAAAACGCCTTAAAACAAAAATTAAAACAACTTGATTTGTACAACAAAAACAATTCGCTTGCTCTTTTTGTTAAATCTGATAAAGTTCCTAAAGCAAAAAAGTTTATTCTTGAAAATTACGATGAATTGCTTCTTGAAAAAAACAATGTATTTGTATGGAAATCAGAGGATAAAGGGTCTTTGCTTTTTGTTAAAGATGAATATAAATCAATTGAAATTGGAACTCTTGTTCTTTCTGTAATTAAAAACGATTCTTTCACTACCATTCAATTTTCACCTCAGTCAAAAAGAGTTCTGTCTGGTTTTGCGATGAAACATTTAAACCGACCTATTTTACTTGAGATAAATGGCGAGGTTATTGCCACAGTAAAATCCTTTGGAAGATTAGAAAATGGAATTTTACAAATTAAGACTCGATAGGTTAAACTTTTTATGCTCTTAATTAAGTGTTTATAACTGGGCTAATTTTACACTTTTAATCTTCGAATTTGAATGATGAAAGTCGTATTTTCGCTGTTCAAATTTAGATTCAATGATTACATTCTTTGGAAATCCCTCTCAAAAGGTGTTTGCTGTTCAAACAAAAGAAACCATTTCAAACGATTCTATATCTAAACTAAACTGGCTTTTTGGCGATGTTGAGCGTATTGACAACCAAATCATTAAGGGAAAATATATAGGCCCAAGACCTACCATGATTACCCCATGGAGCACCAATGCTGTTGAAATCACTCAAAATATGGGTATTCAAGGAGTAATACGCATCGAAGAATTTGAAAACTGTAGTAATGATAGTGCAGATTATGACCCAATGCTTCAAAGTAAATTTAATGTATTGTCACAGGATATATTTACTGTTGAAATCCAACCTGAAAAGGTACTGGAAATTGAAGACATATCAGCTTATAACCAAAAGGAAGGATTAGCATTGAGTGAAGATGAAATAGGATACTTAAACAACCTAGCAGAGAAGTTGGGAAGAAAACTAACAGATTCAGAAGTATTTGGCTTTTCTCAAGTAAACTCGGAGCATTGTCGACATAAGATATTCAATGGAACTTTCGTAATTGATGGAGAAGAAAAACCTACTTCTTTATTTAAACTTATAAAGAAAACATCGCATACAAACCCCAATAAAATTGTTTCAGCTTACAGTGACAATGTAGCTTTTACAGAAGGTCCTAAAATTGAACAATTTGCTCCCATAACACCTAATAAACCAGACTTTTTTGAAAAAAGTGAAATAAAATCTGTTATTTCATTGAAAGCAGAAACACATAATTTCCCTACCACGGTGGAGCCTTTTAACGGGGCGGCAACAGGTTCAGGTGGTGAAATTAGAGATCGCCTAGCCGGAGGCAAAGGTTCATTACCACTTGCCGGAACTGCAGTTTATATGACTTCATATTCCCGCTTGAACGAAAATCGTCCTTGGGAAAAAGGAATGCAAGAAAGAGAATGGCTATACCAAACCCCAATGGATATTTTAATAAAAGCATCTAATGGTGCATCTGATTTTGGAAATAAGTTTGGTCAACCATTAATTACAGGTTCTGTACTTACTTTTGAGCACGAGGAAGATGAACGAAAGCTTGGTTTTGACAAGGTAATCATGCAGGCCGGAGGAATCGGGTTTGGAAAGAAAGAAGAGGCTTTAAAGGAAGTTCCGGACAAAACAGACAAAGTTGTTTTATTAGGAGGAGAAAATTATAGAATTGGAATGGGAGGTGCTGCTGTTTCATCTGCAGATACTGGAGAATTTTCAAGCGGTATTGAACTCAACGCAATTCAGAGAAGTAATCCTGAGATGCAAAAAAGAGCCATGAATGCTATTCGAGGGATGATTGAATCCGGTAAAAATCCAATCATTTCGATTCACGATCATGGAGCAGGTGGACACTTAAATTGTTTATCTGAGTTGGTTGAGGTAGAGAATAAAGGAGGAAGAATTGAGCTAGACGCTCTTCCTATCGGTGATCCAACCCTATCTGCCAAAGAAATCATTGGTAACGAATCACAAGAAAGAATGGGATTGGTTATCAAACAAGAACATTTATCGGAATTAAAGATAGTAGCTGAGAGGGAAAGATCTCCGATATATACGGTTGGTGAGGTCACCGGAGATGGAAAGTTCACCTTCGAATCGTCAACTACTGGTGAAAAACCAATGGATTTAGAATTGAACGACATGTTCGGTTCTTCTCCAAAAACTATTATGACTGATACCACAATACAACGCCAATATAATGAAATTGAATACAAAGTTGATAAAGTTTTAGAATATACAGGATCTGTATTAAAACTTGAATCAGTGGGGTGTAAAGATTGGCTAACCAACAAAGTAGACCGATGCGTAACTGGAAAAGTGGCCAAGCAACAATGTGCAGGACCTCTACAACTACCATTAAATGATGTTGGTGTTATGGCTTTAGATTATAATGGAAAAGAAGGTATTGCAAATTCAATTGGCCATTCTCCTGTTGCAGGAATTATTGACCCTGTTGCAGGTTCAAAAAATGCAATTGCAGAGGCATTAACTAACATTGTTTGGGCGCCTCTTCAGGATAAAATAAAATCTGTATCGCTTTCAGCTAATTGGATGTGGCCTTGTAAAAACGAGGGTGAAGATGCTCGTTTATATGAGGCAGTTCAAGCTGTTTCAGACTTTGCCATCAATTTAGGAATTAATGTTCCAACAGGTAAAGATTCTTTAAGTATGAAACAAAAGTACAAGGACATGGAAGTAATATCCCCTGGTACTGTTGTTATTTCTGCTGCGGCTCATTGCGATGATATAAAAAAGGTAGTAGAACCTGTTTTTAAAAAGCAAGAAGGAAACAAGATATTCCACATAAATCTGTCAAGCGATACTTTTAAACTCGGAGGCTCCTCGTTTGCCCAAATATTGAATAGGCTAGGAAATGACGCTCCTTCTATTCTAAACGATAATTTATTTGTGAGAGGTTTCAATGCAGTTCAAGATCTAATAAAAAAAGAGCTGATCTGTGCTGGACATGATGTATCTGCAGGTGGTTTGATAACAGCATTATTAGAAATGTGTTTTGCGGACAACAAGTTGGGAGTTGAAATAGATCTAACATCTTTGGAAGAAACCGACTCTATTAAAGTTTTATTTGCTGAAAATGCTGGCGTGGTATTTCAATCTTTGAACCCTGATACTGTAGAGGAACTATTGCAAAATGCTAAAGTGCCTTACAATATTATTGGAAAAGCAGTTGAAAGTGATTTCGTAAAAGTAAAAAATGGTACTTGGAGCAATAATTTTCATATTTCTCAACTAAGAGATATTTGGTTCGAAACATCTTACTTACTTGATAAAAAACAATCAGGAAAAACTCAGGCAACTTTAAGGTTTGATAATTACAAAAGCCAACCATTAAATTTCAAATTCAGCCAGGATTTTTCTGGTTTAAAACCACACTATACAGGCAAAAGGCCTATTGCGGCAGTTCTCCGAGAAAAAGGTTCCAATTCAGAAAGAGAAATGGCGAATGCATTATTTTTAGCAGGATTTGATGTTAAAGATGTTCATATGACAGACCTTATTTTAGGACGAGAAGATTTAACAGAAGTTCAAATGATTGCTGCTGTTGGTGGATTTTCGAATTCTGATGTTTTAGGTTCTGCAAAAGGTTGGGCAGGCGCTTTCCTATATAATGAAAAAGCAAATAAAGCATTGAATGATTTCTTTGCAAGAGAAGACACACTAAGTCTAGGAGTTTGTAATGGTTGCCAATTGTTTATTGAACTAGGATTAATTAACCCAGAGCATGAAGAAAAACCCAAAATGCTTCACAACGACTCGCACAAATTTGAATGTAACTTCACTTCTGTATCAATTCAGGAAAATAATTCGGTAATGTTAGGTTCATTAGCTGGAAGCATTCTTGGAATATGGGCCGCTCATGGTGAGGGGAAGTTTCACCTCCCGTACAATGAGCAAGAGTACAACATCGTTGGTAAATACGGATACAATTCCTACCCTGCTAATCCTAATGGTTCAGATTACAATACTGCTATAATGACATCAAAAGATGGACGTCATTTGGTTATGATGCCTCACTGTGAACGTTCTATTTTTCCTTGGAACTGGGGTTATTATCCTGACGGAAGACAGGACGATGTTACACCATGGCTGGAAGCTTTCGAAAACGCCAGAAAATGGTGTTTAGAAAGTAAATAACGCTTATACTTAATGAAGAGAATCAGTTTTGTTTTTATACTAATCGTTAGCTTTTTCTCAAGTTGCAAGAAGGTTAACAAAAATTGTAACCAATATAAATACAACAATGCTCCTGAGAGAGATTGGTTCACCTCATATAATGGCTCAAAAGAGGAATCTCACGGTCATTTTATTCTAAGATGTTCAGATGGTGGTTACCTTCAGGTTGGAGAAACTGGATTTGTTACAAACTCTGCAAAACTTCTTATTATCAAAACAAATTCCGACGGTGGATTACTCTGGAAAAAAGAGTTCTTTGAAGGTAATCACAACCTTGGAAATTCAGTAATTGAAATTAGCGATGGCTATTTAATTTGTGGCTCCTTAAATGAGAATAGCGCAATAATAAAACTAGATAAAAATGACGGTTCTCTTATTTTCAAAGAAGTTGTTGACAACGGAGGAAGTGATGCTTTTGAGCACATAGTCCAAATAAATAACGGTTTTGTTGCTGTTGGCTATATTGATGCGGCTGACCGTTTAAACACTTTTTATACCGAAGGAAAAGGTTATGTGGCTTTTTTAGATGCAAAAGGAGTTAAACAAAAAGGTATTAATATAAACAACTACATATCCCACGCCTATAGAGTTGGAAGTTTCGATAATGAAATAATTATTGGAGGATTAACCAAAAACAGTGATGACTATGGTTTAATTAAAATGGATACTTTAGGCGCGGTAGTTTGGAATAAGGTATTTGGGGGTAACCATCCCGACCACTGCTTTGGAATGGACATAAATGACAAAGGTTATGTTTTTCTTACTGGTCATACCCTTTCTGGAACAAAAAATTGGGATACCTACACTATGAAAATTAATAATAATGGAAATAAGGTTTGGGAAACAAAAGTAGGTAACCCTAGAGGGTTTGACCCAAAGTTTATTCATGACGAAGCATGGGGTGTTAAAACTACAAAAGATGGTGGATGTATAATTATTGCAGGTACGGGAGATGAATACGGAAACTATAAAAAAAGATGCGGTAAAGAAGGAGATAAATCAAATACATGGCATGTTTACCTTGTAAAACTCACTGATAATGGCAGCTTAGAGTGGGAAAAAACTTTCGGTGGAGGTAAAAATGTTAATTGGGCAGGTGAAGACATTGACCTTACAGAAGATGGTGGTGCAATTATTGCTGTTGACAATGGCGAATTTGGATTTTTAAAAATCGAGCCTTTTTGAAATAACTTTACCGGTAACGCACTGGCTTATTTAAATCAAAAAAGCAACCACTTAATTTAAAAATGGTTGCTTTTGTAAAAAAGTTATTCAGGTTCTTAATAGAAAGCTATAAAAAAACTATTTTTTAATTGTTAAATTAACCATCTCTCCCGGTGTCGTAACTGTTAGGGTATATCCTCCTTCAATAGCAGAAAGGTCATAACTTAACTCTCTTTGATCAGGAGTTAATTGAAGCGTAACTGATTTATCTTCAAAGCCAATTCCATAATTACCTGATATGACTTCTTTTCCATCGGTTGACAAAACACTGAATTTTGGTCCTTTTTCAAAATTAAAAACATATCCTTCTTTATATTTTTCATGCATTGCAGACAATAAAAACTCTTCTTTACTAACCATGGCAGCTGCATCATCAACATTTGAAATCGTCCACTTCCCTACTAATAATTCATTATCGACATTTGCTTGAAAAGGTGTTGAACTACAAGAGGCCATTACTACAGCAATTATTCCTATTAAAATTTTGTTCATTTTTTTATGATTTAAAAATTAAAAATAAAATTACTTTTTACAAGAAAAAAATTAAAAGGAATAAAACGATATTAAATACTTTAAGCTAATCTTATTATTCATTGTAATTATAATTAGTTAGAAAGACGACCTTGAAATAATAGTATAATTAATTACTATCATTGGCATTGAGAAATTCCTACTAGATTTACATTAAAAAAATAAATGTCTCCCAAAGAGTTTGTGAAGTTATTCGTTAAGTGGTCAGGAAAAGATTATGATGAAGTTGTTATACAGCGAAACCATTATTTGATACGAAGTGGACAAATTGAAAAATATTTATACTTAATTACAGAAGGTGCATTAATTGCAACATATCTTCATGAAGACGAAGAGCTTACAGTTCGATTAGGTTATAAAGATTCAGTTATCACATCCCTTGATTCATTTATCACAGGAAATCGCGCTCAATTTTCATTAGTAGCTATAAAAAAAACGAGGGTTATACGTTTAGAAAAAGAAACATACTTAAATTTTGTTGCTTCTGGAACTGATGTAAATATCTACCATAGTCAAATTATGAGCGGATTATTAATCTCAATGTTAAATCGAGAAATTGATTTACTCACAACATCGCCTAAAAAGAGATATGAAAGAGTTTTGGAGAGAAGTCCTCAAGTATTTCAAGAAATCCCATTGAAATACATAGCCTCCTATTTGAGAATGACACCTGAAACATTAAGTCGACTAAGAAAATCTTGATTTAAATCAAGGTTTTTTGAATGAAATAATATTTACTTTACAAAAAGTAAATTCTATGAAAATTAAGTCCGAAGATTTATTAGATGATTTAAAGAGTAAAACTTTAAAAATGATCAAACATGTAGAATCATTTCAAAGATTGTCCAATAACGAACTCAACCAGCAGCCAGATGAAAAAAAGTGGAGTGTATTAGAGTGTGTTGAACATTTAAATCTATACAGCGATTTTTACATTAATGAATTTGAGAATAAAATTTCGAACTCAAAATATATTGCTTCAAAATATTTTAAAACAGGTTTCTTAGGTGGTCAATTTGCCAAATCAATGCTACCAATAGGAGAAAAAACACCCATGAAAATGAAAACTTTTAAGAGTAAGATTCCTGATAAATCTAAACTATCAATGTTAACCTTAGAAAAGTTTGTGAACCAACAAAAACAAATTATTAAGTTGATTGATAAATCAAGAGGGGTTAATCTGGTAAAAGTGAAATGTAATATAACATTAAAGAAAATTAAATTAAGACTAGGAGATACACTGCGTTTTTATGTGTTCCATAATATTAGACATATAGTACAAGCAAACAGAGTTTTGGGAAATAAAAATGATTTTTGATAAAAGATAAATTAATGTGAGTAATTTTATTAGATGAGTTTGAATCGCTTACCAATTAAAACTTATGTAATCCATGCTGAGCAAGGTTATGAATACCATGGTGAAAGAGTCACGAAATTATTTAAAAAAGAGAGAATATCTTTTGAGTTTGTTAGTGAAGGGGCACCTTCAAATTTTTCAGAAGCACTGCTATCTAAATATTTTGTTCCTAACATTTTAAATAACTACTCTAAAGGAGGAATTAGCTGCACTTTAAATCATTTTTTAGCGTTAGAAAAATTTATAAAATCAAAAGAAAACCTTGCTTTAATTTTTGAGAACGATCCATTTTTCATAGGTGATTTCTGGAAGAAATTGAATCGAATTATACCTGAAATTGAAAAGCTGGATGATGGATTTATTGTGTCTTTAGAAAACACAACTCTTACCTTTCCAGGATATAGACAAACGAATAAGAATCAGTATCTATACCCTGCAACAAGAGGAAGGATGGCCGGAGCTTATTTAATTGACAAATCATGTGCTGAGAAAATTCTTAAAAACCTAGAATCAAATAAGTGTGCTTTTATTATAGATTGGTTTCACAATTATTTGATTGAAAAAGGAATCATTAATATGTATTGGGCTCATCCCCCATTGGTTGAGCAAGGGTCTCATAATGGGTGTTTAAGTTCTACCATATCATCAAAAAAGAAATCTAGCTACAGACGAATAGCCTGGATCACAAGGAAATTTGTAAAACAAAAAATTGGGAGATTTTTTAACCAAAGGAGAATAATTAAATGATTTTTATTTAATCTTTTTTTTGGAAAGTATCTTATTTACCTGATTATCTCTCCAACCTGCCAAAACTACAAGAAGCAGAACAATACCTATAGTTTTCCATATCCAAACAGGAAAACCGGGAGGATCTCCAGCAGCATACGAATGTATACTATTTGAAAAGTAATAATTCACACCAAAATACGTCATACATACTACTCCAAAACCAACAAACGAACCCCAGGCGTTGAAGAAAAACTTACTTTTTATAAAGCCAGGAACAAACCTGAAATGCAATTGCATAGCGTACGCAATTACAATTATTAAAGCCCATGTCTCTTTTGCATCCCAACCCCAATACCTACCCCAGGATTCATTTGCCCATACTCCGCCTAGAAAGGTGCCGATTGCCGCTAGAATTAAACCTATTGTCACAATCATCTCATTGATATATGTCAAACCATTGACAGATAGATTAATACGCTTTCCGTTTTTTTTGGTTTTGAACAACATCATAAACATAATTATAAAGCCTAAAATGGCGCCTAATCCAAAAAAGCCATAACTGGATGTCATACAAGCGACATGGATTATTAACCAGTAGGATTTTAGTACAGGCACTAAAGCAGTTAATTGTGGATCCATTGTTTCTAAACCTGCTACCCATATTATAATAGAAGCAATCAAAGCCGCGCCTGGAAGAACTATCTTTGAATATTTTAGAAAAATAAACCCTGAAAGAACTGCTGCCCATGAAATAAAAATCAATGCCTCATAACCGTTACTCCAGGGCGCATGACCAGTTAGATACCACCTAATAACTAAACCATAGGTATGATAGGCAAAAACAGCTACAGCACAAGCTGAGAGAATATAAATTGGCCATTTTATTAGAACTTTTCTAAGAACTGTTTTTTTGTGCAAATTAAGCTCATGGTTGATAGCAAAAAACAATAAAATAAGGGCAATTAATAAATAGTAACGCATTATTTTTTTAAAAATAGAAGAGTTGTTATAATTTATTTCTGTTCTTATTTTATCAGCTGAGGGAAGAAAGTCTTTTGGCGTATATTTTCTTTGAACCTGACCTATTAAAGTGAGCATTCCATCAGCCTCATCGTACTCCTCTAATCTCAGAAAGTTTAAATATTGGGCAAACAGTTTGATATACGAAAACTGAGATAAATCAAGGTCCATAGTTCCACTGGATATTACTCCACTCAATTTCATTGTCGACTCCTCATTATAAATAGAGACCCATTTACCTTTAAGTTTTGTATTAAATGATGGAAATATTCTCAATAGATCTCCTCTTTGTGCTTGATAAAAAATATCTAATTTTTCTGCTATTTTTATCATTTCATTATCCCATTTGGTTCGCTTGTTTGCTGACTTTTGGGTAGCTTCAGAAATAAATTTATTCACTTTACTTTCACCGTTGTCTTTAAAAAAATCCAGAAAAGACAAACGACTGCCGTCTTTTACACCGAGAAATTTCAACAGCGTGTCATTTTTACTATCGAGATATATTATTTTCTTGTCTTCAAAATATTTTCCATTCACCATCATTTCCAATAAAAACTGCTCTGGAGTGTATCTTTCACCATTTTTCAACTCAACTAATTCTGCATGATTTATCTTTCTACAAATATCAAAGGCCAGGGTGTTTACAGGCTCGTATCTGTCATTAAAACCTTGAACCAATAATTCTCCAAATTTTTTAGCGTGATCTAGAGGTATTCTTTTCGCGCCATTATTAGTTTCTCCTCCTAGAGGACCTGTTTTTGAAATATCATTTTCATGATTATTGTCATTCTCATGATCATGACTGTGATCATGACTGTGATCATGACTGTGATCATGATTGTGATCATGAGAATGATTTTCGTGATTTTTTCCACCATGCATATCAATTTCACCTGGTTTTTGAGAAAAAACTGCATGTAAACACAAAAGCATAGCAATTGACAAAGTAGCTTTTTTCTTAGCCGTTTCTTTTACTTTATTAATTAAACTGGCGAATCTTGAGTTTTTATTAAGAACAGAAAGGACAAAACCTAATCCTAATAAAAAGTAACCAAAATATGTAATATTTGTTCCTATGGAGTCATAATTGACAGAAAGCCTGGTTCCTTTTTCATCAGGGTCATAGCTACTTTGGAAAAATCGATATCCCCGATAGTCTAAGACATTATTCATGAAAACACTATGTTGCTCAGTTAGGGCTTTTTCTTCGTCGTATAGAGTAACCTCCGATTTATAACCAGATGGATTATCTGAACCATTATATCGTTCAAGTATAAAATCATCTAAACGGATACTGAATGGTAATTTTACTTCTTTTGAACCATAGGATGCTCTCATAATATATCCCATAAAACTAAAGTATTCAGGAGAACCCATTCTTCCGGGACCACCAAATAAAGTCCTTTGAGTTGCATTTTCTCCAATTTTAACTTGAATTGTCAGTGCATCACCACGGTCACTCTCTCCATCTACTGTTTCGAGATTTTTCACTGCATTTTCGTATTTTTTTGCAAATACAATGGAAGTTCCTTGGACGGTATGAAGCTGAGCAAACTTCATCGGTGTTAACGTGTTTGGCATTACTGTATCAGGTGTTTGTGTAGCCATTAACATACGTGGGATTTTATAAGGAGAAATAATCATAAAAGAATCTCCTTTTTGGATTACCGCCACAGCACCTTTTATTGATGGTTCATTAAATGATACAAGAACGCTTCCTACCCTTTCTGCTTTGCCAGATTCAATATGAATAGTTTTACGACCTTTACCGTCAGTAGTCACAACTTCCAGGACATCTGTCCCACCTCTTATATTTTGGTAAAGTTTGTAATCGGCATTCTTTATGTAGGAGACATATGATACTTCAATAGTCTCTTTATCAAAGTTAAATGGCAGTAAAAAATCATTGTCAGTTGTTTCTGCCATTAACATTTCTTTTGAATATCCTATTGAATTCAGTTTTGATTCTTTTGGTAAATTTGGATCAGATATTTCTATATTTAAATGAGGCTCTGCCGAATACATAAAGTTGGATGATTCTCCTTCTCTAATGAGCATCATTCCTTCATAACCAAAATAGCGTGTGATACCAGCCCCAATAATTATGAGAACAAAGGCTAAATGAAATAGTAAAGTAGGCCATTTTCTCTGGCTTATCATTCTAAATTTCTTAATATTTCCAATAAAATTAATTACTAAAAAAATTAAAATCAGCTCTAACCATTTCGATCTGAAAATTTCAATTTGCGCAGTTGTAGTATCATATTTATTTTCAATGAACGTGGCGACACCAATCATGTAGGCGAAAATAAATAGTAATACCGTTGTAAAGCGAGTAGAAAATAGAAAGTTCAACAAAAATCGCATAAGTTTTGTTTGTGTTAACAAAAATAACGAATATGGGTGTAACTGTTATGGATTTTAGTTTTGAAAAATCTATAACCAATTAGATTTGTGATAATCAACTAATTTCCTAACAAAGAAAACTCATAAGAACTAATTTATAGATAATTATATTCTGTTGAACCTTTAATTTTCTTTAAATAAAATGAATTTAGCTTCAAATTATCTCCAATTGTAGTTTTTAAAAGAAATCATAAAATCTTAGCACAAACTCCTTTAGTGGTTGAAACTTGACTGTACCGCCATTTAAAATTTGTTTGAGCGATTCAAAAAAGACATCCATGGGAAAGATTTAAACAACTACGCTTCAACCTCATGCTCCTGTGTTTTGTTTTCAATAACCTTTTCATCTAAATATGGAAAAACATCGACTAAAGTTGTTTTTGATATAGATGGTATTTCCCATTCTACTATTGAGCCATGAAGCCTATTTTCCATTTTTTCGTAGGCATCTTTGAGACCATCAGCTTGAATGACGTAATTCTCATTAATTTTTTTTTCCTTACCACTATCTGGGTCCGAACTTATGTAACTAACCTTAACTTTGTAGAAATAATCAAATGCCTCATCAATAATAACATCTTGGATATTTGTTTTCGCACAGGCAAGTAAATTGTATTCAGGTATATAATCTTCCAAAATACCTTGAAGTCGAGCTTCTGCCTCTGTAAAACTTAATGCATTCAACATGTAAGCTTCACTTTTGCTTTGAATAGAACCATCTTCAGGATTTTGCTTCAAATACTTAATCTTAACTGTAAACCAATCTGTCATCTTAATAATTTTGACGTTAAAGATACATTTGGACATTGATTTATGAATAATTTATGTGTGAACATTTTTAAACATATTATCAACTGTTTTGAAATTTATTTATTTTTGAAGCAACCAAATAAACATATTTTCGTTTTTCTTACGCATCAAGCAGAACAATTTTTTCACACTAATGTTAAACCAAGACCTAATTATTCAAGGTTGTATTAAGGGAGATAGACGTGCTCAAAAATCACTATATGAGCACTTTTATGGTAAAATGATGGTTGTTTGTATGCGATATGCGAACTGCAAAGATGAGGCTTTAGATATGTTTCAGGAAGCTTTCATTAAAGTTTTTAAAAATTTACCCAAGTATGGTAAAAAGGGTTCTTTTGAAGGTTGGGTAAGACGTATTATGGTTAATACTTGTATTGACCATATTAGAAAAAATAAAATCAACAATCAAATGGTTGAGTTGGAAAGTAACCATGGTAGTATTGAAATTGACGAGGATAAAGATGCAGGAATTCTAGAGTACGTTGGTTTTAATGATTTACTTGATATGGTTCAACTATTAAGTCCGGCCTACAGAAGCGTCTTTAACTTATATATCGTTGATGGTTTTACCCATCAAGAAATTGCAAACGCTCTCGGAATTAGTGTAGGAACCTCAAAATCAAATCTTGCAAAGGCAAAAGTAAATTTGAAAAAGATGCTGCTTAAAAAAATTGAAAAAATTGCAGGTTAGTCCATGGGTAAGTTTGGAGATAAAATAAAAGAAAGATTGAATGAAGGAGAAATAGAATTCTCAGATTCAAGCTGGGAGAAGATGGATAAAAAGCTTTCTGAATCATCCTCTCAAACTCCATTTGAGCAAAAAATACAGGGAACTTTTTCAGAGGGAACAGTTATTATGCCTGATGGAAGTTGGAATAACTTTAATGAAAACTCAAACTTATTAAACAATTTTGAGAAGAATCTCTCTGAGAAATTAAATAGTGGAAAATATAAATCAAATGAAAATAATTGGGATGATTTTTCCGAAAAATACACTAACAGTAGATTAACCTCCTTTGAAAAAACAATTAAAAATGCTCTAAATTCAAGAAAATTAGGAACAAACAACATACATTGGAAGGCTTTTGAAAAAATATTACACGTAAATAGAGTCAAAAAAATATTCTGGAGAAGTGCTGCCGTACTCTTTTTCTCAATCTCAACTGGAATTGGAATAAATCAAATTCTCAAAAAAGATTCAAAAACTATTGAGGATTTTGATTCATCAGTAAATAATAGTTTCGAAGTAAAAAACACAATCAAAAAGAAAAAAAATCTCGTTCAAAAATCAAATATTAATGAAAAGGAATTTGATTTATTGTATTTAGAAAAAGGAGATAACGAGGTTAACTCATTCAATCAGAACAAAAACTTTAAAAATATTGAGCAATATTCAAATAGAACTATTGCTCACAAGCTTATTTCTAATAAAAAATATGATTTTTTTCCAAAAATTGGTGCTGAAGTTAAAACATCTATATTATCAGCTTTAGAATCAATTAAACATCAAGTTCCAAATAATGTGAGATCTGAAATTACCATAAATCCTCATCCAGGAGCCACAGTTTGGTTGAATTTTTGGGATAATCCAGCTTTAACTGGTTTCTACGGAAAAAATAACATTTCAAGCTTTTTTATAAATGATTGGGAGATGATTGATGAAAACAAAGATAATAAGGGCGAGTTTAGCTTTGTTCAACCTATAGTTAGAATTGGAGCCTATGAAAGAGTACTAAATAAAAATTGGTCAATTGGAGGTTTTGTAAATTACCAGTTAAAGAAAAACTGGAACACAATGAAATACTCAACATCAATAAGTTACACAAAAAAAATCTTTAGAGGTTGTCATTTTAGATTTGGTGCAGGAGCTACTTTTATAAATCAAAATTTAGCTGTTAATAAATTAACGCTAAGAGAAAGAGTTTTAAATAGTGATAATATTTATACAACTCAACTTGGAGATTTAAAATCTAAAGAGGAGTATAGTTCGTCTTATCACATGGGAGGATTTTTAAATCATAAAAAATTCTTTTTAGGTTATACAATCTTCAATTTTGGCACCAATAACTTTACTAATAATAATAATGTAATTTTAAAAAAACACTCTTTAATTGGTGGTTTACATACTCCTGAATTCATAAACATAAAAGTAAGCGGTCTTTTTAAATTTGAAAAAGAGTTATTTTCATCTTTTAGCCCGGCCATAGGAATGACCTTCAACAACAGAATTTTTACAATGTATGAGTATGAAAATTTATCTGGTAGGAAAATATCATTAGGATATCAATTAAATAATCGATTTAGAGCTCAATTTAATTATAATATCAAGAGCATAGAAGATTATCAAAACAGAGATCTTAATCTCGATAGGTATACCAATCGAAGAGGATATTTATCAGGAGGAATAAACTATGTTTTTTAAATCATGAGATTTTTATTCATACTTTTTATTTTCTCTTTATTTGTTTCTTGCTCTAAAGAGAAAATCGCAGGTGAGTTTGAAGAAGAACTTCAATTATCCCATGATTTTACCCCTACCACCACTTCACTCAATATAACAAGTGAAAATCAAGACATCAGCGAATGCTTTTATGAAAATAACTATGTGAAATTGACGGCAAACATCCCTAATATAAAATCTTATTCATGGTTTAAATCTAAAAACAATGAGGAGGATGAGTTAATTGCAAATGACTCTAGTATTACCATTTCGGAAGCTGGAAGCTACATACTTCGCGCTAAACATTTACCTAATGAATCAGGTGAACCATATTCAATATCATATATAGAATTAACAAACTGTCGGACACTTGTTGAAATTCCATCATCTTTCGTACCAAACGGAGATGGTCAATTTGATACTTGGTTTCCAATTCTATTTGGAGTTTCTGACTTTTACGTTCGAATTTCTTATGAAAATAGAAAGGTGATTTTTGAATCAACCACAACAGAAAAGGTTTTTAACGGTGAATTCAAGAACGAAAAACTTCCTTCAGGCTCATACATATATTATATTTCCGGGACTTACAAGTCAGGTTATCTTTTTGAAAAACAGGGTGTTTTAGAACTTGTTAGATAGACTTTAATGACGAAGCAATATTATTATCAAATTTCCGTATTTTAGTAAAAATGTTATTCATTTATGGACCTAGATAATCTTTTAATGGCTTTTGTGCCTTCAGCTGTTGTTGCCGCAATCGCATACTTATTAATTGATAGATTTTTAAAAGCGGAAAGCAAACGTCATATTCTTGAAATAAAAAAAGAAAGTATAAAAGTTACAATTCCTGTTAGGCTTCAAGCATTCGAACGAGTTATTCTTTTATTGGAAAGAATTGACGCTGTTCAAGTTGTAAAGAGAATTATAAAACCAGAAATGACGAGTGGTCAACTAAAATTAAAAGCAATTGCGGAGATTCGAGAAGAGTTCAATCACAACGTTACCCAGCAGATTTATCTATCTGCTGCATCTTGGGAAAAAGTTGTAAAAGCTAAAGATGATGCCATTAAATTAATATCTATTACAGGAACTCAAGTCCCTGATAATTTAAATGCTATTGAATTTAGCAAGAAGATTCTCGGAGTAAATGAAGAGCTTGAGATAAATAACACAGAAGCTATAAATTTTATAAAACGAGAAATTCGAAAACTATTTTAATTTGATCCGTAACAATTATTTTACTTATTAGTATATGATTACTTCCAACATTAAACGATTAAATAATGTTCCGAAACAATACTAATTTTTTTATAAAATTATCTTTAATTGTTATTCCGCTATCTTTTTTCAGATGTAACAATAACAATTATGACGAAGAAAAGTATAAGCGTTACGAACTCTCAGGTTATACCCAAGGTACAACATATAAAGTTATTTACATCGATTCAACTAATAGGAGTAAATTGATTAATCAAAAAATAGATTCTATTTTATCTGAAATCGACAACTCGCTTAGTACTTACAATCCAAATTCTAAGATTAGTAAATTCAACTCGTGTGATTCTTGTTTTTTAATTGATAACCATATTTTAAACCTTTTTTTATTAAGTGACGAAGTAAACTCAATTACTGATGGAGCCTTTGACCCATCTGTAAAGCCACTTGTTAATTTATGGGGTTTCGGAGCCAACCCTTTAAATTTGAATAGTTTATTCATAAATACCAAAGATTCTGTAATAAGAGATTCTTTGGTTAAGGCTTATCGTGATTCCATGAGTTATGATTTAACAGATTTTGTTGGTTTTGAATATTTCATGTTAGATGGAGATATTATATACAACACTTTTGAAGAAATGCTAAAAGGTGAATTTAATGATAATTTTTTGTGCAAAGATGATTCTTTAGTTCAACTTACTTTTGATGCCGTTGCGCAAGGATATACCTCCGATGTAATTGGCGATTATTTGAATTTTAAATTAGGTATCGGGGATTTCCTTGTAAATGTTGGGGGTGAAATTGTCGCACAGGGAAGAAAAAAAGATGGACATCCATGGATGGTTTTAATAGAGCATCCGAACATTGATTTAGATAATGGAGTAGATGAAGTTGCAAGAGTTAAAATGGATTCAAGCTTCAGAGCTATTGCAGTTTCTGGAAATTACAGAAAGTTTAGAGAGGAGGGAAAAAGAAAAATAGTACATTCAATTGATCCAAGGAACGGTCAGCCAGCCGAAACAAATATTTTAAGTGCCACAGTATTATCCGATGAAGCAGCAATTTGCGATGCCTATGCAACGGCGTTTATGGTAATGAGACTAGAGGATATAATTCCACTAATTGAATCCGGGAATTTAAATATAGATGCCGTTATCATTTATCATGACTCAAATGATAAATTACAAACATATGTGTCAACTAATCTAGAAGACAAGTTACTGTACCCTAAAATTAAAGACTAGGAATAAAAAAATCAGGTGACAGGTATCTCATCCTTACATTTATCTTCTGGTTGAGCGCCACACAAAGAACAGGGCTCATTATCTTGATTGAGAACTGGGTTTTTTGAAGCACATGTTCCGGAAAACTCACCATCTTTTTTAAAGATTAGTTTGATTGCGATACCAGAAAAGGCTATCGCTAAAAACCCTATTGCCAACAGTGCTAATTTCATAAACAACAATTTTTACAAAGATATATGTTATTTATTAATTCTGCATAAAATTAAACTTAGTGAAATACAATTGTTTTATTTCTAAATATGAGCATCTTTCTTTTCACATGTAAGTTAATTGCTTTGGCAAGCACAAGTTTCTCTATATCCTGTCCTATCTTAACTAAATCTTGTACAGAATTTCTATGAGAAACCCTTGCAACATCCTGGTCAATAATAGGGCCGGCATCTAAATTTTCAGTAACATAATGAGCCGTGGCACCTATAACCTTAACACCTCTTTCAAAAGCTGCATGATAGGGCTTGGCACCAACAAAAGCAGGGAGAAATGAATGATGAATATTAATGATTTTATTTGAATATTTAGTAATAAAATCAGGAGATATGATTTGCATATAACGAGCTAGAACAACAAAATCAACATCATATTCAGACAAAATATTAAGTTGTTTTTTCTCTTGTTTTAATTTATTTTCTTTGTTGACAGGAATATATTCAAAAGGTATTTCAAAACGTTCAACTGTACCTCTTAAGTTTTCATGGTTACTAATTACCACTGGTATTTCGACCTCCAACTCCCCACTCTGCCATCGACCCAAAATGTCAAATAGACAATGTGATAATTTGGTCACAAATAAGCCCATTTTTGGTCGTTCATCAGTAAAATATAAGTTAAATCTTAATGAAAAACGCTTTCCTATAAGAGTTTCAAAATATTCTGCAATTTTCTGTCTTTCAATTGTGAAGAACTCCAAAGACCATTCCAATCGCATAAAAAAATGCATATTTTCATGGTCAGTATATTGATCTAAATCTATTATATTCCCTTGATTACTATAGATAAACTCAGTAACTGAGCTAACAATCCCTTGTTGATCTTCGCATTCGATTAGTAAAACTGCATTCGCCATGTGATAAAGATAAACAAATGGATATTTTTACTAAAATTATTTACTGATACGTATCAAATGACGAAAATAACCATCCAAAAAAAGAAATAAACACTACAATTAACATTCTTAACAAGAAAATTAGACTAGGAGAATTTTAATAAACAATAGTAGTTTTTACTCTTAGAAAGAGAGATAAAATTTTAACAACAAAAATAGAATTGAACAAGAGGAAATTATTTTAATTGATTTGTTTCTCTTAATTAAGCAAAAAATTTTCGGTGTGGTAAATCTATGAATATGTTACTTGTACCTCTAAACCTAATTTAATAAGCTCGAAGTAGGAACCTATAAATAATAATTTTGAAAAGTTTAAAGACTTGTAAACTAAATTAAAAGTAAACCAAAGAAAACAAATAATGTTAATCAAAACTAGAAAAAATGCTTACTTAAGATAGTCTATATTTTTGCTAAACAGAAACTAACCATTTGTAGATTAATTTATCCTAAGTATTTTAAAAGTATTGCACTTCTAGACGAATGTTTTAACCTTCTTATAGCCTTTTCTTTAATTTGACGAACCCTTTCTCTGGTTAGGTCAAACTTCATTCCAATCTCCTCTAAAGTTAAATTAGTTTTTGCTGAAGCTTCTATGCCAAAATAAAGCTTAAGCACATCTGATTCTCTTGTAGTTAATGTTTGAAGAGCTCTTTCTATCTCTTCTTTAAGGGATTGATCCATTAAATGAGAATCTGGTCTTTGCGAATCCAACGAACCTAATACATCATAAAGGTTTCCGGAATCAGATTCCTCACCCAACGGGGCATCCATGGAAACGGCTCTGGAATTGTTTCTTAAAGAGGTTTCAACTTCTTCAGTTGATAATTCTAAAGCCTCTGCAATTTCGTGAATAGATGGTTCTCTTTCATGAACTTGTTCCAACTCCGAGAAAGCACGATTGATTTTATTAATATTTCCAATTTTATTAAGGGGTAAACGGACTATTCTGGCTTGCTCAGCTAGTGCTTGTAAAATACTTTGACGAATCCACCATACTGCGTAAGAAATAAATTTAAATCCTCTTGTTTCGTCAAAACGCTGAGCAGCTTTAATTAAACCTAAATTACCTTCATTAATTAAATCAGGTAAGGTTAAACCTTGGTTTTGGTATTGTTTAGAAACAGAGACAACAAATCTTAAATTAGCCTTGGTTAATTTATTTAAGGCTCTTTGATCCCCACTTTTTATTTTTCTTGCTAACTCAACCTCTTGCTCAGGGGTTATTAGTTCCTCCCTACCGATTTCTTGAAGATACTTATCAAGTGATAAGTTTTCACGGTTAGTGATCTGCTTTGTAATCTTAAGTTGTCTCATGCTTTTATCGGTTGACGTTTGTTTAAATTACGCGCTTCATTTTAATATGTTTCGGGATATTTTCAATTTATTTAATATTTTTTTTTGAGGCCAACATTAACAGGAATACCGAAAAAGGTTACGTTTTTCGCCCTTAATTTATTGAAATCTTATTGTTTAAAACTTAAAGTAATATTGATTTTGCATTTATAAGGTATTCGTCGAACATATTCCGACATTCGTCTTAAAATCGCTGAATAAATCATAATTTAAGAGTTAAAATAATCTAGCTAAATTTATATAAATAATTCTCGATTATGAACGAAGCGCATTTGTCAAAAAGGATTTTAAACATGGAAACTTCTGCTACTATTGAAATGAATTCAAAAAGTAGGTTATTAAAATCAAGAGGATTAGACGTTATAAGTTTAAGTTTGGGCGAACCTGACTTTAACACACCTGAATTAATCAAAGACTCTGCAATAAAAGCTATTGAGGATAACTATTCCAAATATCCGCCTATTAGTGGTTTTCATGATTTAAAACATGCAATCGCAAGAAAATTCGAGAAGGAAAATCATATAGATTATAAAGCATCCGAAATAGTTGTCTCTACTGGAGCAAAGCAGTCATTAGTAAACGTTATACTTTCAATAATCAATCCAGGAGATGAAGTTCTTTTACCTACACCTTATTGGGTGTCGTATATAGAACAGGTAAAATTAGCTGGTGGAATTCCTGTAGAAATACCGACCTCAATAGAATCAAATTTTAAAGTAATACCAAATCAGTTAAAAGATGCTATGACAAGTAAATCAAAAATGTTGATTTACTCTTCTCCATGTAATCCATCGGGATCTTTATATTCAAAAGAGGAATTAATTGCTTTATCTGAAGTTATTTTATCTCAGGAAGGTCTTTTTGTTTTATCCGATGAAATATATGAATACATAAATTTCACGAATACACCACATACAAGCATAGCATCTTTATCCAAAGAAATATGGGAAAGAACGATTACGGTTAATGGAGTTGCCAAGGGATTTGCAATGACAGGCTATCGAATTGGTTACATAGGTGCTCCTGAATGGATTTGTAATGCCTGTTCTAAAATACAAGGACAGTTAACCTCTGGCGCAAATTCAATAGCACAAAGAGCAACTATAACAGCTGTTGAGAACGGAAAAGAATTGGTTGAATATATGATAGATGCATTTAAAAGCAGACGAAACATAGTATTTGAAATGCTTAAAGAAATCCAGGGACTTAAGGTTAATTTACCAGAAGCAGCATTTTACTTTTTTCCAGATGTAAGCACTTATTTTGGTAAATCGTACAATGGAAACACCATTCACAACGCAAAAGATTTATGCCTTTACATTTTAAGTGAAGAACTACTTGCGGTAGTTCCAGGAGAAGCCTTTGGTTCACCAAACTCCATTAGGATATCTTATGCAACCTCAGAAGATACTTTAAGAGAAGCCATACAAAGACTAAAAAAAGCTCTAGATAAACTAAACTAAACGAATCCCGTCTTTTTCAATTTTTATCTTTTGATCTCGGTATAAATTTCCAATTGCTCTTTTGAAAGACTTTTTACTCATTAAAAGACGTTTTGAAAT
>MDTD01186117.1_pt1 | contig 23368 bp, 15 predicted proteins | sample 811221 | NCBI WGS metagenome assembly MDTD01 (sample SAMN05326646, study PRJNA326480) | marine metagenome | isolation source: seawater | place: Pacific Ocean: South West | collected 2011 | reverse complement strand
TCGACGATCGATCGACCTCGAGCGCGTGGACGTGGACGCGCGTGGACGCGGGACGGATTCTCATTGAGATTTGATTGCGTCGACGACGGTGGAGACGAAGACGACGCGCGATGAGCTCGAGCGATGAGATCGCGCCGTTTTTCGGGTTCATGGGCGCCACCTCCGCCTTGGTGTTCTCGTGCATGGGCGCGGCGTACGGCACGGCGAAATCGGGGGTCGGCATCGCGAGCATGGGGGTCATGCGTCCCGAGTTGGTGATGAAATCCATCGTTCCGGTGGTCATGGCGGGCGTGCTCGGGATTTACGGACTCATCATCGCCGTCGTCATCTCCACGAACATCGATCCGACGTCGTACACGCTGTATCAAGGGTACGCGCATCTCGGGAGTGGGTTGGCGTGTGGATTGAGCGGATTGAGCGCGGGGATGTGCATCGGCATCGTCGGCGACGCGGGGGTGCGCGCGAACGCGCAACAACCGAAGCTCTTCGTGGGGGTGATTTTGATCTTAATCTTCGCCGAGGCGTTGGCGCTGTACGGGATGATCGTGGGGATCATTTTATCGAGCTCGGCGTCGGCGGCGACGGGCGGAGGGTGAGGCGTTCGGTTCGGTTCGGTTTGGTTTGGTTCGGTTCGGTTCGGTTCGCGAGGAGAAATCAAATCAAATCAAATCAAATCAAATCACATCACATCACTCATCCAAGGACGAACGAACGAACGAACGAACGGTCACGCATCGCCGCCGAGAGGACGCGACGCGCGAGCGACCTACAGAGAAATGACACGCATTCACTCGAATCGTCCCGCGTCGTACGTCCCGCGCGCGCGCGTTCTCCTCCTCGACCGACCGACCGACCGTCGTCACTTCGTCCCCCCTTCGTTCGCGTCATGCCCGTTCCGGACGACGAGTCGAGCGATGACGACGAAGAGGACATCTTCGCGCGTCCTGTCGAGGCGGTGGAGGCGGTGTGGAGCGACGACGACGACGAGACGCGACGATTCGCGACGTCCCCGCGCGCGCGCGATTTCACGCTCGGGACGCCCGCGGGGACGCGGATCGCGTTCGCGACGGACGACGGGAGCGAGGGGGAGGCGGAGAGAGTCCACGGCGGTGGTCACGCGGTGGGTGACGTCGGAAACGGGTCGACGTCGGGAGTGGGGGGAGAGGACGAGACGACGGCGAAGCGACAGCGCGTCTCGCGAGACGACGCGCGACCGGCGGCGGCGGCGGCGGCGGACGACGCCCGACCGGTCGAGGACCGCGAGGGAGAGGAGGAAAGAGAGGAGGATGGGTGTGAGAGCGCGGCGTTGGCGCGATCGAGGATGCTGTTGGAGGATTTCGATGAGTTGGCGCGACCGCCCGCGCCGACGTACGTTCCGGCGGCGCGGCCGGCGCAGACGGTGGACGACGAGAGCGAGAGCGAGAGCGAGGACGGCGTGCGGGAGTACGACGCGGGCAATGACGCGACTGGTACGGCTGACGCGGATGTGGACGTTGGGAGGAGGATCAACTTGGTGTTTCAAGCGCCGAATGGGGAGAGATTTACGCGAGGCGCGGGAGAACGCGAGACGTTCGCGCGCGTCGTCGACGAGTGGCGAAACGGGTTCGAGTGGACCGAGGTGGCCCTGGCGATGGGTTCGGACAAGGTGAGGATCGTGTTCGAGGGCGATGCCGTTCGTGGGGACGAGACGCCGGGGGCGTTGGGATTGGAGGACGACGACATACTCGAGTTATTGCCGGGTTGACGACGGAACGGATGGACGGACGGCGCAATTGTAATACGATAGTACATAATAGACCCACGAGCGTGGGTACCGCTACTAGTCGGGAAAAACACACACTCTAACGCTGCGAACCGAAGACGTTCTCACCCTTATCCCGACCGTCGGCGCGACTTTTGGTGAGGAACGCGCGTTGTTCCTCGGTCAACTCATCTCCGATGTCGAGATCGGCGTCCTCGGCGACGATGCCGCCGTCTCGTAAAATGTACGCCATGGCGAGAGAAATCAACGACGCCGCGATCACGGTGGCGGAATACAACGCTCTATTCGTGGTTCGCAGCTGGTGCACGCCGAAAATCCCGAGACCGAGCGCGGTGAGAAGCATGATCGCGATGGCCAAACCTCCGACGCGCCATCGACGATGGTCTCGCTCGGCGCGCTCCGCCGACTTTTTCGTAAACACAAACAAACTCCCGCGCGATCCCTTTCCGAGCCGAACGTGATCGTCCAAATACGTCGTACTCAACACCACGCTCGATTTCGGTCCTATGCGCAGTTTCGGCCCACCCGCGACGGATATTCCCGGCGGATCGAACGACGCCTTCACCGTGCGTCCGTCATCCGTCTCCCCCGCCGGCGCGAACGTCCCCTCGAGCGTCACCTCCCCCGGTAAGCACCCCAACAGCGTGAACGCGACGCGATTCTCAATCTTATTCGGCGCGAACAGGTTTTGTTCGAGACCTATCGTCTTGAATAAAAACTTCCCCAACGGCGAACGAAACCGTCCGCCGGCGGGATTTCCCGTCTGTTTATCGCCGACGGAGACGTAACTCACGTCGTAATACCCGAACACGCGCGCGTCGTCGTTCGGAGCCGTCACCGACGCATCCGATCCGACGGTCTCCAACTCTCCGATCATCCCATCCACCGTTCCACGCGTCTCGGCGTCCATGCGCGCGCCGCCGTCGCTGTCGGCGACGAGACGCAAGAGCTCGCGCACCGTCGGGGACATCGTCGCGTCGTTCTCGCGCTCGGACTCCTCCGTCAACGAGACGCCGCCCGCGACCGTGCGCGGTACGATCGTGCCTCCGCGCGTCGTCTCGCGCGTCGATCGCTCGCGCGCGACGACGCATTCGAATCCGCGCGCGCGACGACTATTTTCGGGTCCTCCGCGACGCGACGGCGTCGGGGGCGCGCGCGCGCGCGGACGCGCGATCGGAAGGGCGAGAGACGCGTGCGCGCGCATGCTGAACGACGTCGTACGGCGCGCGACGACGCGCGCGGGGTCGGCGACGACGCGAAGTGCGGTGGTCGGTCGGTGCTTTGACCGCGGGTCGACGGCGACGGCGGCGCCGAGACGCCGAGGACGAACGGAACGGTCGATGGTTCACTCCAGAAGCGTAAAACTCCAGATTACAACTGTTCGTCGTCGTCGACCGCGCGCGTTTGCGGCGCGTGGACGCGGACGAGGCGTGCGTGCCTAAATGGCTAAAGGATAAATACAGCGGCGCGCGCGCGGCGCTCGGAACGTTTTTCGTCGCTCACCGACGCCAGACGCTCCAGTCGTGATCGCCGCACACGTGGGACCAACCGTCTCCCTGGGGGGACCACGAGTCGCCTCCGAGTTTGATGGCCACCTTTTTGTCGATGACGGCGGCGTATAAACCGTCGGTCGCGGCGATGATTTCGAGCTTGCTTCGGCTGTGAATGCCGCAGCTCTCGCGCGTTTGCATCAACGTCTTGATGTGCGAGGAGAGGTGCTTGCCCCAATCGAAGTAGTGATCCCAAAACACGCACGGAGTCCCCGGGTGCGTGAGGATGTAGGCGTATCCCATGGCGACCTTGTCGTGTGGGAAGGGCCAGTGCGATTGGGTCGAACCGGTGTCGTGATTGTCGATGAAGGTCACCGCGCGCGCCGGCCACAAGCCGAGCACGCCCGGCGCTCTTCCTTGTCCATCCACGAGTCTCCAGAACTCTCCGCGACCGCACGCCTCTTGTAAGATGCCCTTGGTCGTGAAATCAAACGCGGTGCAGTTTCCACCAGAGGCGTCGATCCAATCGACGATGCGTTGTCGATGCGCGTCTTGGTCGTACTCCAAGCCGGCTCCGTACGCGAGCGTGTCCCAGTACTCACCGACCGCGAATTCTGGACCCATGGCGTTGATGTATTCACCGGCGAATTGTCCACCGTACCCTTTGGAGAAATCGAAACGCACACCGCCGAAACCGATGTCGTTTCGCAACCACTGGAACCACTGGGACAAATCTTCCCGCACGCGCTGGTTGGTATGATCGATGTTGGGCGCGCCCGAGAATTCATCTCCTGTGGGGTGACTGCCCTGACCTCCAAAGTGTGGATTTCTGTTATCGATTGCCCACTCTCCCCAATCCATGCCCGTGCCCTCCCAGCGGTTCCACTTGCCGCCGGCACCTTGGTGCGTCGCGCAGCGATGGTTCAAGACAGCGTCGAGCACGGGCAACACGTCGTATTCTCTGCAGTTGGAGATGAGGTTTCGCAGAGACTCTTCGGACCCGTACGCGCTGTTCAGCGAGTACATGTTGCGCGGCAAATATCCCTGCGGTGCGAGAGAGTCAGACGGCGGAGGTAACCACACCTGCGTGAAACCGGCTTGGTTCATCTCGCCCAATCTGTCCTGTACGATTTTGTACCAGTCAAAGTTGTGACTCTCCCAGTGGAAACCCTGAAGCATGACTTCGCGTCCGGCGGCGATGCGGGGCAAGACGCCGGATTCTTCCACGATTTCCTCTTCCGCGGGCGCCATCTCGACCTCGGGTTCCGCGACGGGCGCTTCCACGACGGGGCTCGACTCTTGGAACAATTCAAAGAAATCAGTCGCCGCGCTATCAACGCTACTGTTCACCTTGTCTTCGACAATCTCTCCTTCCTCCATCTCTTCTTCCTCTTCGATCGCGACCTCTTCCTCAACCAGCGCCAGAGGTTCAACGGCAACATCTGCAACTTGAGGAAACGGCGAGAGCGCGACTCCGGAACTCGCGGCGAGCGCCTTTTCGAGTCTATCAATCTGCGCTGAAAGACGACCGATCTGAGAGGCGGCGCCCTCGCTGATGGCATCAACCGAGTGTTCCAATGCGGTGAGCTTGGCGAAGAGAATGTCGATGCGTCCCGCACCGTGATCCATGAGCGGATGGATGCCGCTGACTTCATTTTCGACGCGCTTCAATTCGCTTCGCATGCCTTCTCGAAGCTCCGCCAACGCGATACCCATGTCCGAGATGCTCGATTGCAGCGTGTTATTGTACGACGAGGACGATTCCGTATTAAGAGAGGTCTCGTTCGTCAACAAACTCTCCAAGGCAGCCAAGCGAGAAGAAATCTCGCGCGGCACCTCGGGTCGAGTCTCAAGTTCGAGTTGCATCTCCGCTACTTGATCCTCGAGCTCCTTCACGCGCATCATCGCGTTGGTCTCGAGCGTTCTGAGATCGCTCTTCAACTCTTCCCCCGTCTTTGCATCCTCCTGTATGAGCATATTTTCCAACGCGGTCACCTTGCTCACGACAGGATGGTTGTCGAAGATTTCGTCGCTACACAGACGCTGCTCGAGCTCTCCCAACTTGGCCGCCGTTTGCGTCGCCTGGGCGCGAACCTCGCGCGTGGCCGCCTGCGCGTCGAGCCATTTCTGATGACTCTGCTTGAACGCTTGCTCCGCCTTGAGTCGCTTCTGTTGTTCCAATTCCGCGTAGTACCGCGCCTCGGCCAGTCTGGCGTTTAAATCGCGCTCCCGCTGCGCGCGCGCCGTGAAATCGCTCCCGTTTCCAATCAACGGAATCCCATCCGGAATGACGTTACCGACCGCGTCCAATCCCGCATCAAAGCCGTCGCGAACGCGCTGCATCATCGTCACCATCGGACGAGACGATGCGCCGACACCGACGGCGACTTCAACCTCGTGTTCGGGCGCGTTGACGAGCTCTTGTTGTCGTCGCTGCAAATCCATGCTCGCGAGCGCCTTTTGCGCTCTCGCGCCGCCGCCGCCCGATCGTCGAGACGACGACGCGGGTTGGCGTCGTCTGGACTCGTTGGCGACGACGTTGGTCGACGTCGCGCCCGCCATTAAATTGCGCGTGCGCGCGGTGTGATACTGCGCGTCGAGGCCGTAATACGCCTCGCTCGCCCCCGGCGGTAAACCGTCCGCCGGCGCGCCGCCTCTCGGGTCGTACCCACCCCCACCGCGACCGCGACCGTCGTAGTCATCGACATCGTCGGCGTACCCATCGCGCGCGCCGCCGTCGTACGCCAGCGCCGCGCGGCGTCTCGCGCCTCGACCGGCGAAGAGATTCGCCGGCGACAACGCCCTCGCGAATCCTCGCGCGCGTTCGGCGGCGTCGTAAAAGAAATCACCCACGCCCCCACCTCGACCAACGGTGCCCACCGCCCCGAGAGCGATCGCCGCGGACACCCCCACCGCGGCCCCCGTCGCCGCGAACCCGAACGCACCGATCACGCCCGCATTCACCCCGCGCGCCGGCGCGACGACGTCGTCGCCTCGCGCCGGCGCCGCCCCGACGCGCGCCGTCATCCTCGATCCCACGGGCACCAACGCCTCCAATCTCGGCGCGTCCGTGTGAATCGCCACCTCCTCAAACATCATTCGTTCCAACGCGCCCCATTTCCCATTCACCGGTAATCCATACCTCGTCTGCAACGTCGTCACCGCCCTCGCCGTGTCGCCGTCGTACGTCCTGCGCGCGCGCGCGTCGTCGCGTTCCGTCAGTCTTCCCACCCACTCGCGTCTCCCTCGTCTCCGATCCCTCGTCGCACGCCATCCACCCATCCCTCGCGCGTCGTTTCCTCTCCATCGAATCTCCTCCTCTCCCGCTCGTCTCCGTCTCTCTCCGTCCCTTCGTCGTCCCTCGCCCTCGCGCGCGCGCATTTCAAATTTTCCACCCGTTCGAGTCCTCGCGCGTCCTCGCGCGTCGTCCTCGCGCGCGTACCCCTCGAGACCCCCCACGCGTTCGAACCCGTGATCGAGTAATCTCTGTTGTAACCTCGCGACGTCCACGCCGTCGTCACCGAGTCCGAGCGCGTCCGCGCGCGTCGTCGACGTCGTCGAGGTCGAGGCGGTGGCGGTGGCGGTGACCGACGCGCGGCGCCGTCTCGACGCTCGCCCGCCGCGCGTCTCGACTCGCGAACGGAGAGGAGGACACGGGGACGACGTCACGGACGGCATCGTCGCGATGGACGACGCGCGCCGAGTCTCGCGCGTCGACGAGTGAGGGATCGATGGACACGACCGTTGATGATAGGATGATGGACGGTTCGCGTGGGCCTCGATCGGAGGGGGTACACGCGAGTCGTGACTCGAGAATTGGGAAGGTGGAGGTACGCGCGAGTCGTGACTCGAGAATTGGGAAGGTGGGGGACGCGGGGCGACGGGCGCGACGCCTCCGCGCGTCGTGGACTATTGAAATGACTATTGAAATGGGACGCGACCGCGCGTCGCGTGAACTACTCGCGACGAATCGCGTTGATCTCGTCGGAAAATTGTTGCGCCACGTCGCTCACCTCGGCGCGAAGATTGGTCACGGCGTCGCGCAACGCCTGCACGGGCGTCGTGTTGGCGTTCGTGTGCACCTTGAGCACGATTCTGTGATCGGTCGGGTGCGGGTTCTTGTAGCCGGCGAACACCACGTCCGGGTTTTTGTGTAACTCCCTGTGGACGACGCGACGCGACCGCGGGGTCAGTCTTACGTTCGCGCGCGCGTCCCGCGTTCCCGCGTCGCCGAGCCCTCGTCCCGAACCTCTCTCGCGCGCGTCCCGACCCCCTCTCTCTCCCCGCGCGCGCGCGAACGAGCCCCACTCCCCACGGTTCGACGCGTCCACGACCGACGCGTTGAACGCCAGCCATCCCTTTCGCTCGTTTCGCGCCACACGCACATTCGTAACAAGTTCCCCAACGTGTGATCCTCTCTCTGCAAGACGAACGTCCCCGCGTTCTCCACCTTGGTGTCCCTCTCGTACGACAGTTTCCTCTCGCCCTCCGGAAGCACGAACCGATCGGCGCGATTCGGTTGATTCATCCCTCGACGCGGGACGCGCGACGCGCGCGCGAATGCGAATGCGCGCGCGCGCGTGCGCGCCACCCCGTGTATTGGCGCTCCTCGTGGTGTGTGTGTGTGTGTGTACCGGTCGGTCGCCGCGCTCGGATCGCGACGATCGAGCGTCGGGAGACGACGACGCGCGCGACGATCGAGAGGCGATCCGACGATGGAGACGACGACGGAGGAGGAGAGGATCTCCGTCGGCGCGCTCATCGATGATTTAAAGGTGCGCGCGAGAGAGAGAGAGAGGACGCGAGAAGAGGAGGACGCGAGAAGAGGAGGACGCGACGGATGATGAGATGCGCGTGAAACGAGATGAATGAATGCGGCGATGGACGCGATGGACGGCGTGGGTGGGGTGTGGCGTGGGATGGAGCGGTGCGCGCGCGGGGGTGGGGGGTGGGGAGGTGGTGCGACGCGATGATGACGCGAGAGACGACGGAATGACTGACGAGACGCGAGACGCAGAGCGAGGACGTCGAACTGCGTCTGCGATCGATCGCGAAACTGCCCACGATCGCGCGCGCGCTCGGACCGGATCGGTCGAGGGATGAACTCGTGCCGTTTCTTACCGAGCGTGACGATGAATCGGACGAGTGTCTGTTGGCGATCGCGACGGAGTTGACGAATTTGATCGGTTTGGTGGGCGGGGCGGAGCGCGCGCACGCGTTGCTCGCGCCGTTGGAGACGTTGATCACGGTGGAGGAGACGGTGGTGAGGGATAAGGCGGTGGAGACGGCGTGTGAGGTTGGTCGAGCGATGACGGCGTCGGGAATCGGGAAATATTTTGTGCCCTTCATTAAACAATTAGCGGAGGGGGATTGGTTCACGGCGCGCGTGAGCGCGTGCGGGTTGTTCGCGACGGCGTTTGAACGGTTGGAGGAGTCGCAGTTGGAGCTTCGTAACGGGTTGACGACCATGTTTAGGGATTTGTGCGCGGATGAGACGCCAATGGTGCGTCGCGCGGCGGCGTCAAACTTGGGGAAGATCGCCAAGGGGAGCGCGCAGAGTTTCATAGTGAACGAGTTGATGAGCATGTTCGCGGCGTTGACGACGGATGATCAAGACTCGGTGCGTCTGCTCGTCGTCGAGGATTGCGTGGCGTTGGGTAAGCTTCTCTCCGTGGCAGATTGCGCGAGCAAGGTGGTGCCCATCGTGCTGAGGTTTGCCGCGGATAAGAGCTGGCGGGTGCGATACGCCGTGGCGCAGCACATTTACGACATGTGCGAAATCGTCGGCGTCGACGTCGCGCTCAACGGTTTGTTTGACGCCTACGTCGCTTTGCTCGGGGACACGGAGGGCGAGGTACGCATCTCATCGGCCGGTAAAATCGCCGAATTCTGCGCGCTCGCCGGTGCGACGTACTCGGCTGAGAAAATTTTACCCGTGGTTCACGAACTCGCCAAGGATCAGTCGGAACACGTGCGGTCTTCTCTCGCGGCGACAGTGCTCGGCTTAGCGTCGACGATGGGCAAAGAGATGACGGTGGAGAAGCTTCTCCCGATATTTTTCATCTTGCTCAAGGATGAGTTCCCCGACGTGCGATTGAACGTCATCAGCAATCTGGAAAAGGTGAACAGCGTCATCGGCGTCGAAATGTTGTCCACCGAGCTTCTCCCCGCCATCAAAGAGTTGGCCGAGGATGAACACTGGCGAATTCGACTAGCCATCATCGAATACATTCCAGTGTTAGCGGAACAGATCGGCACCAACTTTTTGTTCCAAAAGAGCGACGATTCGCAAGGGGGTGAAGATTTACTCAACTCCCTCTGTCTTCAGTGGTTGCAAGATTCCGTGTACTCGATTCGCGAGGCGGCGGCGAACAACTTGTTTCGTTTGACTGAGATTTTCGGCGCGGACTGGGCACTCAAGTACATCTTCCCGCGCGTCAAGCAACTCGTCACCTCCCAGCACTATCTCCATCGCTTGACTGTCCTACGAGCGCTTTCCCTCCTCGCTCCGGCGGTGGGTCAAAGGGTGGCGCTCGAAGAAATTTTACCGATCATCAAGCAGGCGTCGACGGACGCGGTGCCGAACGTTCGCTTCAACGCTGCCAAAGCTCTCACGCCGCTCGCGAAATTAGTCGATCAAGCGACGGTGCAGAGCGAGATTCGACCGATTTTGATCGGTCTGCAGAGCGATCCGGACGTGGACGTGAGGTACTTTGCCGAGCAAGCCATGACGTCCACCTAGCGCAAGCGCAGCTGTAATTGTAAAAGAAATGAAGCCGTTTATTGAGATGCGTTGGTATTAATAATCAAATGACGCAGTAACGACACAAATATTATTTGTTCCCGAAACTCGGATAGCATTTCTTCAAATTAATGATACACGCGCGTGCCTAACGCGAATCAATCTTGCTCTTATCGGCGATGCGGCGGCGCCTCGTAGACGGCGCCTCGCCACGACGCAATCTCCTTCGCGATGTCCTTCATTATTTGCTCCACCTGTTGCACGAAAATCTTACTCGCGTACGGAGGCGTGAGCTTAGGTTGCACCATCAACACGTGTTCGATCTCCACGCCGTCGCTCGTGTTTTCCACCGACCAGGATCCCTCAAACTGTCGCAAAAATCCCATCCCGCGCTGTTTCTGCGCGAGCGAGCACTTCATCTTCATCTCCTCGTCCCTCTCCTCCACCTCGAACGTGCACGGAAACGCCCCTCCGAAGATAAAGAACCTCCATTCGCACTCTTGCCGAATGTACACATTCGTCGCCACGCATTCATCGCCCTCGCCCTCGACGCCCTCCACACTCCGCACCGCTCGAAACACGCGCGGCGACGCCTCGTAATCCGTCAATAAATTATACACGCTCACCGCCTCGGTCCCTCGCACGCGCATTCGACCTCGAACCGTGTACGCGCCGTTCTCGTTCGACAGCAGCGTCGTCTCCTCCGCGATGACGACGTCATCGCTCGCCGCTGTCGCCGCGTCGGCGGCGCTCGTCGCCGCCTCGCGCGCGACGACGCCGCGCCTCGTCCTCCTCATCCACTCCCCTCGCCTTCGACCGCCCGCGCGCGCGCGAGACGATCGAGACGCGTCGCCCGCATCGCCCGAGCGCGAGACGATCCGCGCGCGCGTCGTCGTCGCCACCGTCGCCATCGTCGTCGTCGCGAGCATATCTTTCGCGCGCGGGCGCGTTTTCGGTCGTCGCGCTCGCCTCTCTCGCGTCCTCGTCCCCGCGAGCCGCACGCGCGCGCGGTGGAAGCTCGCGCGTTTTCGGTCGTCGTCGACGCGCGCGGACGAGGCGGTTCGTCGTCGACGCGCGCGGGAGAGCGCGCGAGCGTCTGACGCGATGGGCGTTATCCCGTGCCCGCACATCGCGCCCGTCGGTGGTGCGGAGGACGCGCGCGCGTCGGAGGAGACGACGGACGAGACGTCTTTCGTCGTCGTCGCGCGTTCGCGGGTGGCGGAGGCGGGGATGAGGGAGGGGAGGACGCGCTCGAGGACCGGCGCGCGAACGATCGGGCGCGCGTTGAAGATGAAGATGAAGATGATGACGGCGGTCGTCGTCGCGTCGTGCGTCGTCGTCGGCGCTCGCGCGAGCGAAGACGTCGGGACGTGCGTGAATAAGGAACACTACGCCCCGTTCGCGCGAGCGGGGGCGAAACCGAGCAAAGGGAAAGGGATGACGTTTTGCGACGCGCACCGGCGGTCGACGTGTTGCGGGAAAGAACAGACGGACGCGGTGCGCACGCGAGTGGTGCACATGCAGTTGAATGGATTTAGCGAGACGTGTAGAGACGCGTGGGCGGGGGTGGAGTGCGGGGTGTGCGACGCGGGGGTGGGGACGGCGGAGGGCGTTCCCGTGTGCGGGACGGCGTGCGACGCGCTCTATCGAGCGTGTAAGGATGACTTTTTCGCCGAGGACGCGTCGCAGCGATTGGTGCCGTGCCGTCCGCAGGATACGATTTGTACGAAATTGTCTGAGTGGATCGGCGATGCGCGAGGGAAAGGTGCGGAGATGTGCCGAGCGGCGGGCTGGGATCCGGTGACGGCGGGCGAGCGATGGTGCTTCGACGGTTCGATGGCGACCATGGGCGCGACGCGATCGAGCGATCGATCGTACTCGCGAAGCGGTTCGTCGAAATCCAAAACGTCGTCGAAATCCAAGGGTTCGAAGAGAAAGAAAACGTCTCGAGACGCATCGCCGTTGTCTTCTGCGTCTCGCACGGCGATTTTCGTGGGCGGCGCGGCGGGCGTCGTCTACGTCGTCTTCTCTCGCCTCGCACCCCTCGCGCTTCGCTACGTGCACAGAAAAGGTTCTATGAACGCGCGATACGCCGCTCGTCGCGCGGCCGAGTCGAGATCGCGCTCGCATTACTTGTGACTCGTAACTTCTATTTCTAGCGACGCGTCGTCCCCGCGCGCCGCACACGCCGCCGCCTCGCGCGACTCACGACTCGACCGTCGACCGTTCCCACCGCGCGGCGTCATGTCCACCGCCCCCTCGCGCCCTCGCGCGAGCGCGCACGCGTCGCCGTCCTCCTCGCGCGCCACCGCGCGGCGCCCTCGGCCGCCGCCACTCGGCCGCCGCGTTCCATCGTCCCGCACGCGCGTCCGCGCCTCGGCCGACCGCCGCGAGCGCTTCTACGGCGACACCGGCGACGTCATCGATCGTTCGCTCGCGATGTACGACCGTCTCATCGACGTCTTCGACAAGAGAGACGAGAAAGATTGGATCGGGCTCTTGGCGTTTTCGGGAAAGTGGTCCGAGCTTCGCGACGGGGTATTCGAGCGAGCCAAGGCGCGCACGCGCGCGTGCGAGGACCCAGACGATGAGATGCGATTGAGTAAACTGCGTCGAAAGCTCATGGCGCTGGATGAGCGCGTCGATGGGTATCACGCGCTGTTGGAGGAGACGCGCGCGCGCGACGAGGACATGTGGGAAGGTTTCGTGGCGACGAGACGAGCGGAGTTTACGGTGGAGTTTTTCACGTATTTACGGTTTAGATTGGAATCCACGGCGCAGAGCGAGGACGATGAGGCGAAGGAGTCTTTGGCCAAGGACGCCGCGCGATTGTTGAGTCTGTGCGAGGCGTACGATGAGGCGGCGAAGGATCAAGCGGTGATCGACGAGGCGACGCAGACGCTCCAAGACATTTTACAGGCGGATTCCCTCGACGCCATGAACTCCAAGATTGACGAGTTGGCCATGGCGAATCAAATCACCCCGGCGTTGATACTCACCGCGTCCAAGGCGCACATGAGCGTCAAGGAGAGTCCGTACACGAGCGAAGAGGTCAAGGACGTCATGGCGCACCTCTACTTTAAGATGAAGGATACCACCGCGCGTCAACAACCCAAAGAGGTTCGCATCCTCAAATACATCCTCTCCTTGGAAGATCCACAGGATCAACGCAACGCCCTCGAAGAGGCATTCACTCCCGGTCCAGAGCTCGCCACGGGCGACGAAGATCTCTTATGGTGCCAACCCGCCGACTTGCTCAAACTCATCGACCTCATCGTCGACAACTTTTACCAGAGCGCCGGAAAAAAAAACCTTCGCGGCGACGCCGCCGCGATGATGTCCCCGGCCGTGGTCGAGCGCATGAAAACCCTCAAACAGCTCATCATCGCCCACTTTATCGAGTGACCCATAGCCCGGCGTCACGAACGCGTGCAATTCGATTCGATTCGATTTCGCTCGGCGGCCCCGCCCTTTGCCAAACCTCGATGACGATGCGCGTCGGATGATGCGCGTCACACGATGACGCGCCTCGGTCTTCTCCGCGACTCGGCGGTCGCGCTCACGCGCGCCACGCGCGCGTCGTCGTCCGCGACGACCACGCCTCGATGCGTCGCGTCCGCGAGCGCGTCCCGACGCGACGCCTCGCCGCCGCTCGGCGCCGCCGCGTCGTCCCATTCGTCGTCTAATTCGTCCGCGCGCGTCGAGAGCGCGAGACGAGGACGACGAGGCATCGTCGCGCGCGTCGTGCGCGGTGATACCGCCGACGAGCGACGCGCGAGCGCGAACCCGAACGCGATCGGAAGGGATAACTCGGGCGGGGCGATTCGAAGACGGTTTTTAAAGTTCTACGAAGATAGGGGACACGCGCCCGTGGCGTCGAGTTCGCTCGTTCCCGAGGATCCCACGGTGTTGCTCACGATCGCGGGGATGTTGCAGTTTAAACCCATCTTCATGGGACAGCGAGAGAGGACGCACGCGCGAGCGACGACGACGCAAAAGTGCGTGCGAACCAACGACGTGGAAAATGTCGGCGTCACGGCGAGGCATCACACGTTTTTTGAAATGTTGGGTAACTTCAGTTTTGGGGATTATTTTAAGCGAGAGGCGTGTCAGTGGGCGTGGGAGTTGGCGATCGGTGAGTTTGGGTTGAATCCGGAGCGCGTGTGGGTGAGCGTGTTCCGAGAGGATGACGAGGCGTTTGCGATTTGGCGAGACGTCGTCGGCGTGCCCGAGGCGCGCATCGTGCGCATGGGCGAAAAGGATAACTTTTGGGCCGCCGGTCCCACGGGGCCGTGCGGACCGTGTTCGGAATTGTATTACGATTTCCATCCCGCGCGTGGGATGGATGGGATCGATCTGGACGATGATTCTCGATTTATTGAATTTTACAATCTCGTCTTCATGGAGCTCAATCGCGACGCCGATGGGGGCGTGACGCCGTTGAAGAATAAAAACATCGACACCGGTATGGGTCTCGAGCGCATGGCGCAAATCTTACAAGGCGTACCGAACAACTACGAGACCGATCTCATCAAGCCCATCATCGATAAGGCTGCGTCCATGGCTGGTCTCGACTACGCGACGTGCGACGCCGCGCAAAAGCAACAGCTCAAGGTAATCGGCGATCACACGCGCGCGGTGAGTTACATGATCTCCGACGGCGTCTTCGCGTCCAACGTCGGCCGTGGGTACATCGTCAGACGTCTCCTTCGACGGGTCGTGCGAAACGGACGATTACTCGGGATTAAACCGGCGGACGGCGCGAGCGCGTTTACGCCCGCCATCGCCGAGGTGGCCATCTCCATGTCGCACGAGTGCGATCCTCAGGTGGCGAAGAATACGGCGCGAATCCTCGCCGAGCTCGAGCGCGAGGAGTTGAGCTTCCAAAAGACGCTCGGTCGCGGCGAAGAGATGCTCGCGGAGCTCATCGAGACGGCGAAGAAGAACAACACCGGTTTGAGCGGGAAGGACGCCTTTACGCTGTACGACACGTACGGTTTCCCTCTCGACATCACGACGGATGTCGCTGCCGAGGCTGGTGTCAAAGTTGATTTGGAAGGTTTCGAGGCCGCCATGGCTGAACAACGATCGATGAGTCAAGCCGCGCATCAAACCGTGGACGTTACGGCTGGGAACACCCTTGCGCGCGTCGCCGATGAGCTCGGGTCGACGAGCGCCTTTGTCGGATACGAGCGCACGTCGAGCGCCGCATCCAACGTCTTAGCCATCGTTCTCGACGGTGAATCGGTCGAGGAAGCGCCGGAGGGCTCGAAAGTGGACGTCATCTTGGACGTCACTCCGTTTTACGCCGAGAGCGGCGGTCAAGTCGGCGATAACGGGACGCTTCACGCCGCCGACGGCGCCGAATTGAGCGTCGACGACGTACAAAAAGCCGGCGGCGGTCGCGTCATCGTGCACTCAGCCACCGTGACGTCCGGGTCGCTCAAGAAGGGCAGTCAAGTCACCGCGAACGTGGACGAAGACACTCGAAGACGCGCCAAGAGTAATCACACGGCGACGCACTTGTTACAATCGGCGCTCAAAAAGGTGCTCGGCGACGACGTCTCGCAAGCCGGGTCGCTCTGCGGATTTGATCGTCTCAGATTTGACTTTAATTGTCCCAAGGCGCCGACCGAAACGCAACTCGAGGAGGTTGAAAACTTAGTCAACGGTTGGATCGCGCAGAGCGCGGCGCTCACCGCGGAAGAGATGCCCATTGCCGCCGCCAAGGAGAAGGGAGCGACGATGATGTTTGGAGAAAAGTACGGCGACGTCGTGCGCGTCGTCGACGTTCCGGGCATCTCCATGGAGTTGTGCGGCGGCACGCACGTGTCTAACACGGCTGAGATTGGCGGATTTAAGATTTTAAGCGAAGCCGGCATCGCGAGCGGCATCAGACGCATCGAAGCCGTCTCTGGATCGGGCGTCGTCGAGCTCTTGCAACAGCGAGACGCCGTCGTCAAGCAACTCGCCGGCGCGCTTCGCGTCCCCCCCGAGGAAATCGCCGGTCGAGTCACGAGTCTACAAAAAGACTTGATCGCCGCGCAAAAGCTCGTCGATTCACTCCGGGGCGAACTAGCCGTCGCCAAGGCCGGCGCCTTGGTCTCCGAGGCGAAACAAGTCGGCCAATCCAAGGTGCTCGTCGCCCGTCTCGACGGCGTCGATCCCGCCGCGCTCAAGGTGGCCGCCGAGGACCTCGCCGCTCGACTCGGCGACGGCGCCGCCGTCGTCCTCGGCAGCGCCAACGGTCAAAACGTCGGTCTCGTCGCTCTCTTCGACGACACCGTTCAAAAACTCGGGCATCTCAAGGCTGGCCAAGTCCTCGGCGCCGCCGCCAAAAAGTGCGGCGGCGGCGGCGGCGGCAAGCCCGGCTTCGCCCAAGCCGGCGGTCGCGACGCCTCTCAGCTCGACGACGCCCTTCGCGACGCCCTCGATACCGTCACCGACGCCCTCTCCTCGTGATCACCGCTCTCGTTGTCATCACCATAGCATCCACGCGTAGCGCGTCGCCGCCCCTCCCGCGTCGCCGCGATTTTCTACAATTTCAAACGCTCGCCGTCCCACCTGTCGGATGATTCGACGTCGTCGTCACACGCGGACGCGCGCGCTCGACGCCATGCCGCAGATTCAGTACAGCGAAAAATATTACGACGACGAGAACGAGTACCGGTGCGCGCGAACGGTCGCGCGCGACGCGACGCGCGAATGATTGCGCGTCGCGCGATGGCATCGATTCGTTCGAGACGGTGCCGATGATGACGACGATGACTGACGATGACGACGCGCGCGACGCACAGGCACGTGGTGTTACCGCCGGATATCGCGAAGATGTTGCCGAAGAATCGTTTGTTGTCCGAGGTGCGCGCGGAGACGCGAGAGGGGAGAGGCGAGACGTTGGATGGATGGGGACGGACGAGTGGGCTTCCTTCCCCCAGACTGGGGCTGGAGACGAAGACGCCGCGGACGCTGACGACGAGACTGACCGAGGACGCGCGATGATCGCAGACGGAGTGGCGTGGATTGGGCGTGCAACAATCGAGAGGGTGGATTCATTACGGTGCGAGAGAGAGAGAGTCGAACGCGCCGGTTGGGAGAGACGACGTCGCGCGCGGAGACGCGGCGAACGCGTCGCGGGAAGCGCCGAGGCGGAGGGAGACTGACGACGCGACGTTCGCGCGAATCGTAGCCATTCATCGCCCGGAGCCGCACATCATGCTCTTTAAGAGGAAGAAGAGCGAGGAATAAACGAGAGGAGGATGGAGAGGGATGACGCGGATGGGACGTCGTTCATCCCGCCGACGAGACGTTTGCTCGGGTTCAGAGAGAGCGCGCGCCTCGCGCCCGACGATACCGCACAGCCCACGACAGGCGTCGATCGATGAGATGGTTTGATCGTTGAATTCCATCGTCGTACGTCAGCTTTTTTTAGTCGATTGAATGCAAATCTTACCCAAATGTTACCCGAATCGCGTTGGATTCCTCGCGTTCGTGCGACGCCGAGCGCGCGCCGCCGCCACGTCGCACGAAACGATTGTTCGATTGTCGGCATATTCCATATATATTATTACGCGAGTCATTTTCAAAGCAATCGCGGGAATTACTCTAGTGCAATACGTCGAGTGCGGCTACAATTTCAGGGCAAAAGACCGACGGCGTCGTTTACACGTTGTTGGCGCCGTCCGGGCCGCTCGGCGTGAAGCTCACCACCGCCGGCGCCGAAATCGGGGCGGGCGGAGCCGGCGCCGTCGGGGCGGGCGCCGCGGGTGCCGGTGCCGCAACCACCGGTGCCGGAGAATGCGCGACGGGCGCCGGCGATCCCGACGGTGCTCGCGGCGGTTGGGAAAAGGCGCTCGCGCCCGGCGACTGCGGCGGCGGCGGCGCGCCCATCTCTTGACCTCTCGCCACCGGATTCGTCGCGAAATCGACATATCTCGACGGACCTTGGGCGTTAGTGGTCGTCTTAAATCCCAAGTGCCACAACTTTTGCCAAATCAAGAATTGCGGAAACTTGAGCATAAAACTCAAGACGATCATCCCGGCGGCGAGCTCGTTGCCTCGCTTCTCGTACTTTGGGTACGAGCCCTCTGTGTTTCTTTCCGCCCACACGATGAGCCAGATCATGTCGAACCAAAACGTCCACCAAAAACTCAACGCCGTGTACTACAATCGCGCGTCACACGAAAAAACATCGCCGTCAGTCTCCCGTCGCGCGTTCATTCTCCTTCGCTCCCGAATGCCCAATCATCCTCCGCGCCATCAATCATCGGTCACCATCCTCGCGTCCCATCGTATCGCGTCCCCTCCCCACCCCCCCGCGCCGTACCTTTAACAAAGCTTTATTCTGCGTCTCGATCGCCGCGATCCCGAACGCGGACAACGCCACGATCGCCGCGCAATACCCCGTGCCCTGCCATCCGAGCGTCCCGAGGAGCGCGCATCCCAATTGCGCGTGCAACAGCGCTTTCGCCGCCACCTCGAGGCTCTCTCGCGACCCCGGGCACATTTTGGCGAACAGAGACGCCATGGTTGGTTCGCGTCGTCCCTCCGCTCGCGCGGTGTGACGCGCGTCACCGTCCACGCCCCGCCTCGCGCGCGATCGCACGCGTGGTTTCCCTCGGACACGCGCCACGCGCCACGCGCGACCGGAGATCGTCCGCGCGGTCCGTCTCGATCGATCGACGTGGATGCATCGATCGATGTCGTTTCATGCGTGCATTTCATGCATGCATGCATGCATTCGATCGATCGGTCTCGATCGGTCTCGATCGGTCTCGATCGGTCTCGATCGGTCTCGATCGGTCGGTCTCGATCGTCGAGTCCCGTCCCGTGCCGTGCCGTGCCGTTCGATCGCGCCTCGCGCGGTCGGACGCATCGACCGATCACGACTCGATCGCGTGTCCCTCTCGCCATCGACCGCGATCGTCCACGACGTCTCGATCGATCGAGGTCGCGCGTCGGGCGATCTCGAGAATGATCGATCGATTCGATTCGATCGATTCGATCCGATCGAACACCATCCGATCGATCGATCGATCGAGTCGATCGATTCGATATGGAACGACCGGTCGCGCGCGACGATCGCGCGCTCGATCGATAATTCGCGCACCCATCGTGAGACGGTGACGACGACGACGACGACGACGACGCGCGGGACGTCGTGGACGATCGAGGCGACGCGGGGCGTGCGTGTTCGCGCGTTCGTCTGAGGTGTTCGAACGTCGAGCGATGACGACGGCGACGGCGACGTCGGCGATGGCGCCGATCGGGAAGATGGCGCCGATCGGGCCGGCCAACGTCATCGGTGCGCGTTCGCGGCTCGCGCGTGGATCGCGCGTGGGAAAGGGTGAGAGACGCGCGCGCGTGGGAAGTGGTGATTGTGGTTCGCGAGGGGTGCGGGCGCGAGTGGTCGGTGCGCGAGGATCGATCGGGAGAGACGGCGAGGAGGACGCGGCGAGGGGGGCGACGACGCGGCGAGGCGCGCGGCGAGGCGTCGTCGCGAATTCGAGCGCGGATGGATCGTTGCGGTTGACGTACGAGCAGACGGCGAGCTCGAGTTCGACGACGACGACGACGACGACGAGTTCGGGGTCGGGCGCGTCGGGCGGTGGGCCGAGCGGGTTGGCCAAGGCGCTCTTGGCCGCGGCGGCGGTGGTTGGCGCGGTGTGCGCGGCGGATTACGCGTTCGTGAACGTCGGTGGATTGACGTGGGCGGCGACGCCGGGCGCGAGCGCGATCCGGGCGGGCGCGGCGACCGCGGCGACGCTCACGTCGGCATACATCTGGAGTAAGTTTGGCGGTTTGTCCTCTGTGCCGGGAGCCTTCTCCATGTGCGCGACGTACGCGTTCGGCTCTCTGTTGTCGATCATTGTCGTGCAAGCGTACAAGGTGAGCGCGACGTGCGTGCTCAGCGCGGCTGCGGCTTCCACGGCGACGGGCGCGGCGGCTTGGTTGTTGCGCACGATCGGCGAATCATCCTTGCTCGAACGCTCATACGACGCCGACGTGCACGCCGCCGCCATGGCTCGCGGCGCCAAGTCTTTCGAGCGTCTCGAGGCGCTTCGTGAGGTTATGATGCGCGAATTTGAGGCGGAAATGGCCGAGCTCGAACAAAAGCAAGGTCAGTTTGAGCGCGAGATGCGCTCCGTTGAAGAGCGTCACCAATCGCAAGTGTCTCGCTTGGAGATGGAAATCTCTCGTCTCAAGGAACAAAACAAGAACGCCGCGGCGGACAAGGCGAAAGCGCTCGAACAAGCCAAGGTTCAATTCGAAAAGGAGAAGGAGCGCATGCGCGAACAATTCGATCGAGACACCGCGTCGCTCAGAGAGACGATCGCCAAGTTGGAAGCTGACATCGCGGACATGGAGGAAAAGTTTGCCGTTGAGCGCGACGATCTCTTATCCAAAGTTCGCGCCGCGAAGGGTCTGTACCAAGCGCAGAAAGCGTTGATGTTTTCTGAAGTCTCTAAGTTCCAAAAGGCTATCTCCGTCAAGGAGGCGCAGGCTGCGAACTGGCACGCGCAAGTCACCTCCATCGAAGCCGAAAAGCTCGCTCTCATTTCCCAGCTTGAAACGGCGATGCAAGTGGCTGAGAAGGCCCAAGCGGAACTCGTCACCGCCGTGGCTGAGGTTCAATTCGAATCCGAGCGTGAGTTGGAACAGGCAATCGCCGAAGCTCTCGCGGAGCGTATGGCGCTTGAAAAGTCCAAGGAAGAACTCGCCGCCGCCATGGCTCAAACCAAGGTTGACGCCGAGCGCGAGTTGGAACGCGCCATCGCCGAGGCGCTCTCGGAGCGACAAGCGATGGAACTCCTCATGAAAGACAAAGAGGAGGCGTGGAAAGTTGAAATGCGCGCGGCGATCGCTGAAGCGGAGATGAAGGCGAACGATGAATGGAAAAAGAAGGTTGACTCATTGGAGGCGCAGCACACCACCGCCATGGAGCAGCTCAAGCGTGAGTACGATAACAAGATGTCGCAAGTGGAGCGTGACGCGAAAAAGGCTGGCAAAGACGCTTGGTTGACTGAAAAGGCCAAGTTGGAAGACTCTTGGTTGACTGAAAAAGCCAAGTTGGAAGACTCTTGGTCGACTGAAAAAGCCAAGTTGGAAGCCACGTTCAGATCTTCCGCCGATGCGGCCCAGAAAGCGCACGCAGATAACCTCGAAAAGGCGCAGCTCGAGAGTGCGAAGGATCTTGACGCCGTGCGCGCTGAGATGGCCGCTCTCAAAGCAACGTATGAGAGCGCCGCCGCCGCGGCCCAAACCGCGCACGCCCGAAGCCTCGAAATCCTCAAGCAAGAACACGCGCAAGCTCTCGTTGCCGCGAAGGAAGAAATTGTGGAAGCTGTTGCTGAACAAATCCATTTGCACGAGCGAGAGAAGCGCACGTTGATTGAGGAATTGAAGGCTGAAGAAATCCGCATGACGGCCGAACTCTTGGCTGAAAAGGATGCCGCGATCGCCGAACTCCAAAAACAACTCAAGATATCTAAGGATGAGCGCCAAGCTGTCTCCGATCTCTTGAAGTCCGAATCTGCAAAGCTAAAGAAATTCTCTGGCGAGAATTTGAGAAAGTCAATCGCTGAAGCGGAGGACAAGTTGAACATCTTCTGGTCTGGAAAGATGGATCGCCTCTCCGCGGCACATAAAGTTAAGGTTGAAAAGATGGAGAAGGATTTCAAGGACAAATTGCGTGGTCTCAAAGAGGATGCCAAGCAAGAGCTTCACGCGCAAATTGAGTTCACCGCCAAGGCCACGCGGGTTGCGATGGAGGCCGATTTTGCCGCGCAAATGGACAACGCCAAGCGCTCATTCGAAAGTGAGCAACGCGCGTTAAGAGCACTCCTTGATTCCGAAGCCGCGAAGACGAAAAAGATGATCTCTACGTACGAATCGCGAATCAACGCGTTGGAGATTGCCGAAGCGGCCGCCAAGTCCAAGGCGGACGGCTACGAGTCTGAGATTGCGGCGCTCAAGGCGCAGTCCGCGTCCGCGCTCGAGTCCGCGCTCGCCTCCACGGAAGCCGAAGCCGAGAAGAAGTGGTTGGCAAAGATGGACGAAATTGAGCGCGTGCACAAGGTGTCCATCGATCAGTTGAAGGCGGAGCACTCCACGGCCATTCTCGCGATGGAGGGTAAACTCAGAGACGCCGAAGGCGCGCGCGCTTCTGAGACCAAGAAGTTGCGAGAACAACTCGAGGCGGAGTTTGCCAGCAAAATCAAGGCGCTTGAAGATCAACTCAGTGCGTCTCAACAGAGCGCTGCGCGTGAGCTCGCCGCCGAGAAGGCGAGAGCGGCCCAAGCTCTTGAAGCCGCCGTCGCTGCAACGAACCAGCAAGAGATCAATGCGTTGACGAACAAGTACAACTCCATGGAGAGCGAATACAAGGCTGCGATCCAGAAGCTTGAGGCTGATCTCACGACTGCCCGAGCGAACGCCGCCGCCGCTAGCGCGGATGCCAAGGCGCAGTACGAAGCCGAGATAAACGCCCTCAAGGCGAAGCTCGCGGAAGCCGAAGAGCAAATCAAGGATTTGAAAGCCCAGCTCGCGACGAACAAGCAAGACGCGGCGAAGCAAGTGGCTGACATGGAACTTAACTTTTCTAACGAGCTGCGTGAACTCGAGCGTGCTATGAAGGCACAAGCGCTCGAGAGCACCACAAGCATCTCGTCGGAAAGAGATTCTCTCATGGCTCGCATCGCGTCGCTTGAAGACGAACACGACAAGAAGTTGTCTGCGGCGAGCGCGGAAGCTGCCGCCGCGTTGAAGGCTAAAGAGCGAGGTTTCGCGGAAATTGACTCCAAGATTGAGACGCGACTGAAAGAAGAGCAAGCGAAAATGGAAGCTAAGTTGGCTTCTCAAATCGAAGAACTTCGCTCGCGCACCGACGCCGATGTTGCCGCCGCTCAAAAGGCCCTCGCCGACGCGAAGAGCAAGTACGAGGCCGAGGTCGCCGCGCTCAAGGCGGAGCACGCAAAGGAACTCGCCGCGGCGAAAGACGCCGCGGCGAGCGCCGATCAGCTTCTTCTTTCGAAGATTTCGACGCTCCAAACCGAGAACAAGGCGGCTTTGCAAAAAGCTGAGGACGACGCCAAGGCCAAGTACGAGTCCAAATTGCAGGCGGCTGAGGCAGAAGTTGCCGCCCTCAAATCAAAGTTGGCTGGATTGGAAAAGAAGAACTTTGAAGATTTAGAGAAGAGGCTCGCGGCGGCTCTCGAAAAGGCTGCGCTCATTCCCGGTTTGGAGAAAGAGATTGCGCAGCTCAAAGCGTCCATGTCAAAGATGACGTCCTCGCACGAAGCGGCTTTGGCGCAAGCCCAGCGCAACCAAGAAGCGGAACTTGCCAAGTTGAAGCAAGAACACGAGAGAGCGTTGAAG
>MDTD01162247.1_pt1 | contig 23368 bp, 21 predicted proteins | sample 811221 | NCBI WGS metagenome assembly MDTD01 (sample SAMN05326646, study PRJNA326480) | marine metagenome | isolation source: seawater | place: Pacific Ocean: South West | collected 2011 | reverse complement strand
TCACCGATACCACCGAGGCGCGGACGGTTGAATGCGTCCAGACCCTTGTGGCTGTGAGCCTCATCCATGCCGGTGATGGTGAAGCCTTCGGAGACGACGACCAGAGGCGCACGTCCGCGATCATGGGCGCTCGTGACCTGCTGGCAGATCTCGTCGATCGACATCGGGACTTCGGGGATGCAGATGACATGCGCTCCCGCTGCAATGCCGGCGTGCAAGGCGATCCACCCGACGTGGCGACCCATGACCTCGGCGACCATGCACCGCTGGTGGGAGTCGCCCGTCGTGCGAAGGCGGTCCATCGCATCGGTGGCGATGTTCACGGCGGTGTCGAACCCGAACGAGTAGTCGGTGGCGCGCAGGTCGTTGTCGATCGTCTTGGGGACGCCGAGGACGTTGATACCGTCCTTCCAAAGGCGGTTGGCCGCGGCGAGCGTGCCTTCACCGCCGATGGCCAGGATGCCGTCGATGCCCGCATCCTCGAGCGTCCGAGCGATGTTCTCGGCTCCGCCGCGAGGTCCCTCATAGGGGTTGGTGCGGCTCGTGCCGAGGATCGTGCCGCCGACCTTCGACAGACCCTTCACGTCGTGGCGCGAGAGCGGGAAGAAGTCCCCGTCGACGACGCCACGCCATCCGTCACGGATGCCGACGAAGTCGAGTCCGTATGCCGTCGTGCCCTTGAGGACCACGCCGCGGATGACCGCGTTCAGACCGGGGCAATCGCCGCCGCTGGTGAGGATGCCGATTCTCATGTGCCGTCCCTGTTGGTGTTTCCGGATGCAAGGTGGCGACGTTGCCTCCACCGACACTAGCGTCCGCACCGCGCAGCATCCATCCCCGGGCCGCCGTGATTACTCGACGCACCCCCGGCTGCCGGCGCGCGGCGCTCAGTCGACCTCGCCCAGCGCCTGCCGGAGCAGGTGCATCAGCGCCGCAAGCTGCACGGAGTCGCTCGAGGCCGGGTCGACAGCTTCACCGTCGAGAGCACGCAGCGCGAGCCCCTGCTTGGTGTCGATCAACTCGGCGATCTTCGTGTCGATCGTGTGCGCGGCGATGATCCGCCACGCCGTGACCGGCTCGTCCTGTCCGATGCGATGCACGCGGTCGATCGCCTGCGTCTGCTCGGCAGCCGTCCAGCTGAGTTCTGCGAGAACCACGTTCGAGGCTGCCTGCAGGTTCAGGCCGACGCCGGCCGCCGTGAGCGAACACACCGCGATTGCGACACCGGCGTCCTCGTTGAACGCATCGATCGCCTGCTGGCGAGCTGCCGTGGTCTGCTCGCCACGGATCGAGACTGTCCGAAGGCCTGCCTGCGCGAAGTGGCGCTCGGCGGCGTCCATGACATCGATGTGCTTGGCGAAGAACACGACCTTGCCGACCGAGCGCTGCAACTGGGCCGCGTAGTCGGCGGCAACAGTGGCCTTGGCCTGGCCGATACGGCGAACCATCGTGAACACGTTCTCGCTGCCGGTACCGGCCGCCTTCGACTCTTCGAGTTCGCCCTCCGCGACGAGCCGGACGATGTCCCCGTCGATCTCGCCGGGCGCGAGCCCGCGATCGCCGCGCGCGTCGATGATGCGCCGGTACTTGGCCGCCAAACGCGCACCGAGCTCTTGCTCGGCTTGCCGGATCGACCGCCCGTATTCGTCGTCGAGTTCCACCGGCAGGTCGGCGATGAGCTTGTCGGGCAGGTCGGCGGCGACATCCTTCTTCTTGCGCCGCACGATGCCCATCGAGATCACGGCGGAGCGCGCTTCGGGATAGAACGCCTTGTCGGCCGGGGTGAGCCCCGTCTCGTCAAGCTTGGTCATCAGCTCCGCGCCGGGCTTGTCGCCCGTGGTCCAGCCGAGGAACCGCCAGATCGCGTCGAAGTCTTCGACGTCATTGATCAGCGGTGTACCGGTCAAGGCGAGCAGCAGCGGATTGTGGACCTGCTCCTTGATGCGGCTGGCCAGCGCAAGAACGTTCTGCGAGCGCTGCGACGTGAGGTTCTTGATGAAGTGGGCTTCGTCAACGACCATGCCCTTCAGCCCGATCGAGCCGAGCCATGACAGGTGCCGGTCGAGAATCTCGTAGTTGACGATGAAGACGTCGGCGAAGGCATCCAGATCTTCACCGTCGCCCGAGATGACCGTGGCGCGCCGGTGCGGCGTCCACCGCTCAACCTCGCGAGCCCAGTTCATCTTGACGACATTGGGCACGACGGCAAGCAACGGGTAGGCGCCGGCGACGGATGCCGCGAGCACCGATTGCGCGGTCTTGCCCAGGCCCGGCTCATCGGCCAGCAGGAACGTGCGGTGCCCCTCGCGCACCGACTCCAGGAACCGTGACTGGTGAGGCATGATCTCGAGGCCGCGCGGTGAGAGCCGATCGAACTCGGGAACCGGCGGAAGCTCCATGGATGCCGCCGCGCCTCCGGCGCCGGTCTCGAACGCCTTGTAGAGGGGACCCATGAGTTCCCATCCGTCGAGGCGGCGACGGGGGGTGTCTCGCGGAGCGCGGGCGGTGAGATCCGGAGCGAGGAACGGGTTCGCCATCTGTCGCGCCTCGATCGAGGCAGGGACCACCTGACGCTCGGCGAGCGCTGCGGGCACCACCTGCTGCGCGGGAGCCGGCGTGTCGGTGATGATGAGTTCGTCCGGCGGGAGTTCGGCGCCTGATTCCAGCAGCCAGTCGCGGCGCATACGACGCGCCACGGGCGAGGTCGCCTGATCGACTTCGAGCAGCTGGATGAGGGACGTGTCCCGCGCAGCGGTCTTGGCGAGGATCGTCGCGACACCGTCGAGCCGCTTGAGCAATTCGACACGCGCGGCATCCGTGAGCGACGTATCGGCCTTGACCCTGGCGCGCTCCTCGCGCACGAGGAACGCAATGACCTGGAACTTCACGCGGTTGGTCGGCCCGAGCTTGCCGCGCTGGGCCTTCGCCTCGACCTCGCGCACCTTGCGCGCGAGGATCGGGATGATCGGGGCCTCATCGTCGCGGCGTGCGGACGAGGATTTCTTGCGCCGCTGGGCGGCGGTTGCCGTAGCCGGCATGCTCCTCCTGAGCGTTGGTACATCTGTGACCGCCGCCATCGTGGCGTCGGATGAGCGCCTGCAAAGACGCGATCTCACTCGAACATCGACACCTGCGGCTCACGACAACACGGGCACTCGCTTCTGCGAACCGTGCAGTGTGACGCGGCGTCTCCCCTAGTCTAGCGCGAGTGGCCCGCGCGCCATCGCAGGACTCGTCAGGGCCACAGCGTGGCGACGATGTCCTCCGTGTAGCCGTCGGGCGAAAAGTCCACCCAGTGGGTTGCAACCCAGCCATCGCCCTGCAGGTAGTGCGTCTCACCGATCGTCACGATGTTGTCATTGCGATCGATGGTCTGCTGCTCGATGCGGCACACCGTGCCGGCGCCGAGTTCCTCACACGCCATGCCGGAGCCGGCGAAAGCATCCATGAGCGCCGTGGATTGGTCGGCTGAAACGACCGAGACGTTTGTTACGAGCCCCGGCGCCCCGGCGGCACCCCAGGAGCAACGCAACGTCGGGATCCCGGAGTTCAGGATCTCCAGGGCAGCAACGTTCTCTGTCGCGTAGATCGTGATGCCGGGGTCGTTCAGCGGCGGGTTGGTGCTGTTCAATTCCTGGAGCATTGTGGGCGAGTACAGCGCGTCGCACGCTCCCGGCAGCGTGAATCCCGCCTCCGCGGTCGGCGAGGGCGTGGCCGACGACGTTTCGCTCGGAGCGGGGGCAGCCGAGGACTCGGATGCCGTGGGCGCAGGAGTCTCGGAAGGCAGTGCGTCACAGCCAGCGAGCACGAGGGCGCCCGCGATCAGCACCACGGCGGCGAGGGATCTCGAACGCATCCTGTTCTCCTTGGGCTCGACAGCACGAGCGACGATACCTCGCGCTTGCCTGATCCGGTGTCCCCCGCGCCGACCGGTGCGTAGGCTGAAGGCATGAGCGAGACCACCGAACAGATCACCGAGGCGCAGCTGGCAGCCACGATCGACCACGCGATCTTGAAGCCCGAGTTCACCCGCGACGACGTCGACGAGCAGCTCACGATCGCCCGGGATTGGAAGGTCTTCAGCGTGTGCGTCCGCCCCTCCGACATCGCCCATGCTGTGCAGTTCCTCGAGGGGTCCGGCGTCGCTGTCGGCACCGTCATCGGCTTCCCGCACGGAACCACTTCGACAGCGGCGAAGGTGGCGGAGACCAGACAGGCCGCCGCGGACGGAGCTAGCGAGTTCGACATGGTGGTCAACATCGGCGCGCTGCGTTCGGGGTTCGATGATGTGGTCCGTGACGACATCCGCGCCGTCGTCGAGGCCGCGGGCGGTGCCGTCACCAAGGTCATCCTCGAGGTCTCCCTCCTCGACGATGAGCAGATCGAACGCGGCTCCCGGCTCGCCGAAGAAGCCGGGGCCGACTTCGTGAAGACCTCGACGGGCTTTGCCGGCGGGGGCGCGACGGTCGAAACTGTCAGCCTCATGCGGCGAACCGTCGGGCCGGACACGCAGGTGAAGGCGTCAGGTGGGGTACGCAGTCTCCAGGACGCAATCGCGATGCTTGACGCCGGCGCAACCCGACTGGGAACAAGCGGCAGCGCGACGATCCTCGGCGAGCTTCGAAGAATCGCTGCCGGCGGAACGGCCAGCGGCGCGGTGGACGAGTCCTCCTACTGAGCGGTAAGCGGCGGTGGTCAGTCCGTTGACTGATCACGCGCGAGAATCTCGCGGGTGCGCTCGACATCGTTCGCAATCTGGGCGACGAGGGCCTCGATGCCCTCGAATGCGCCCATGCCGCGAATGCGCTCGACGAACCGCAGCTCGATCTGACGGCCGTAAAGGTCAAGATCGGTCTCGTCGAGCACGTACGCCTCGACCTGCCGCGATGCGACGTCATCGAACGTCGGGTTCGTGCCGATGCTGATCGCCGCCGGGTATCGGATGCCGGGGCGCAGGCCACTGGCATCCGCTTGATCGATGAGCCAGCCGGCATACACACCGTCGGCCGGAACGAACCCTTCGAGGTCGTCGCTGAGGTTCGCGGTCGGGTACCCGATCTCTCTTCCACGCTTGAGTCCGTGAACGACCTCGCCGACGACCGAATGGTCGCGGCCGAGCAACTTGCGCGCGCCCACGACGTCCCCGGAGCTCAGGAGCTCCCGAATCCATGTCGACGAGACGCGCCTGCCTCGGTCGGCAGCTCGCACGTCATGGACGACGTCAACCTCGAAGCCGTGGCTGAGACCGAAAGCGGTGAGGGTTTGCGCAGTACCGACGCCACCCCGACCGAAGCGGAAGTCGGCGCCGACCAACACGGCCTCGGCGGCCAATGCGTCCACCAGAACGAGACTGGCGAACTCGTCAGCTGCCAGAGACGCGAGATCTTCGTCGAAGCGCAACACCAGCACGGCGTCCACGCCGGTATCGGCAAGCAGACGTACTTTCTGGTTCACCCCAATGAGGTTCTCGGGGCACTTGTCGGGGGCCAGCAGCGCTAGCGGATTGCGGTCGAAGGTGACGGCGACCACTGTCGCGCCGAGCGACACTGCCTTCACCCGCGCTCGGTCGATCACCGCGCGGTGGCCGGAGTGCACACCATCGAATTTACCGATGACCACAACGCTCGGACCGAAGCCCGGCGGCACCTCGGCGGGGTCCCGAAAAACGATCATGACACCGCGGCGACGTCGTCGAGAGAGGCGACGCGGGCAGGACGGTGCGACCACAGCCACCACAGCCCCAGGAACGGCAGGACGAGGGGGACGAAGAGGTATCCGATATAGCCGTCCGGTCCAAGACCACCGAAATACGACCACACCGACGGATGCCCGAAGATATCGGGGACGAGGTAGCTGAGCGTCCCGACGATGAGGACGCCCGCCAGTTCGAAAGAGATGGCGATCCAGGCGACCAGGTACCAGCCGCGGCGTCCTGCGAAGATCAGCGCGAGGGTAGCGAGGATATAGACGACCGCGGCGAGCGCGGACAGCGTGTATGCGACAGGTGCCTCATCGAATTCGCGCACAATCTGGACGAACGAGCGACCGGTGGCCGCGAGAGCCATGATCGCGTAGACGATCACGAGTACCCGTCCGATTCCGGTCATGCGGGGTCGGGAAGGCGTAGTCATAGCGGCATTCATCCTACGTCCCGCGCGGCCGGTCTCGGGGCGAGCCGCGACCTCGCGGACGTGCCTCATCCGATCTGGATCGTCCAGATGACCTGCATCCGCCACACCATCACCGCAACGGAAAGAGCCGCGATCCCCATGATGACGGTGCTCCACCTGCTGCGCTCCAGCAGGGCCCAGATCACCGCTGCTGGCGGAAGAAGCGCCGCCGAGACGAGGTAGACCCAGAACTCGAGGACGCTCCCGGTCGGAAGGTTACCGACGAAGGGAGCCACGATGGCGATGACGACCTGCGCCACCAGCAGAAGCTCCAACAGCGCGAGGGCCCCAACGGTGTAGTCACTCGGGCGACGCCCGGTAAGACCCAGGATGACGCACAGCAGACCTCCCAGGACTGCCACTCCCACCTGCACGTAGGTGAACCACAGGATCATGACCCCTCCGCCATATTCATCGCACTCTTCAGATCATTGCCGCGCCGTTCCAGGATGCCGACGAGCCGCCCGTCAGGGTCGATTGCCGCAGTTCCCGACGACAGCCGCTCCGCCGCCCCGAGGATCCGTTTGCCCTGACGGAGGTCGCGCGCCTCCTCCGCTGACACGGGGACCGCTCCGAGAACCGTCCCGGCGACCGCCGCCGGTGGGAGCAGTCGAACGGCTGAGATGTCGTCGATCCTCGTCCCATCGGCAACCAGGAACGGGCCGATGCGGGTGCGTCGCAGCGCGGTCAGGTGTCCCCCCACGCCCAGGGCAGCGCCGAGGTCTCGGGCGAGTGCGCGGATGTAGGTTCCGCTCGAGCAATCGACCGAGACACCGAGATCGATCACCGGCAGCGCGGCACCATCGGCATCCGTCGCAGCCCGGCGCGTGTGGCGAACCTCGAATCGCGACACCGTCACAGTGCGAGCCGCAAGCTCTACCTGCTCACCCGCTCGTACGCGGTCGTACGCGCGTCGCCCGTCGACCTTGATCGCGGAAACGGAACTGGGAATCTGGTCGATCGTCCCGGTGAGCGCGTCGATGCCGGTGCGGATGTCGGCGTCGGTCACCGCATCGGCCGCCACCGCCGCGATGACCTCGCCCTCCGCATCATCGGTGCCGGTCGAGACGCCGAGGCGGATCGTCGCCTCATAGGTCTTGTCAAGTCCCACCATGAAGGTCAACAGGCGTGTCGATGCCCCGACACCCAGCACGAGCAGTCCCGTGGCCATCGGATCGAGGGTTCCGGCATGGCCGATTTTTCGCGTGCCGAGCGCGCGCCGCGCGCGGGCAACCACGTCATGGCTGGTCATGCCACCCGGCTTGTCGACGAGCAGGATGCCGCTCGGATCGCTCATCTGATGACCTTCGGGTTCGTCGGATCGGAATTGTCGATGCGAACCGCGGCGAGAGCTGCGGGATCCACGCGTGCGATGTACATCTCCTGGCCCACGCGATAGCGCTCGTTCGACGCCGCATCCGGGTCGGGGTCGGTGCCGTCGCGCTCCGCCATACGAGCGAAGCGCACGGTAGCCGGAGCATCAAGCCAAAACGACCAGTCCCAGACGTCGATGAGCTCGGGCCGGTGCAGAAAGATGCCGTCGACGACGAGCACGGCATCCTGCGGCGCCGTCGTCCACTCTGCTTCAACGGGGATGTCGCGCTCGAGATCGAACGCCGCCACCTGAAAGCCCGTGGTCGCTCCGGTCAGCCCGCCCTCGCGAAACGGGTCGATCAGAACGCGGCGGAACGTCGCGTAGTCGTAGGAGTCGAGGTAGAACCCCTCGGGCGAGCGCCTACCGCGCGCGTAGCGCTCTGCGCGAGGCCGGTGGAATCCGTCGATGGATGCGCGGATCGCCACCACGCCGAGGTCGTTCATGACAGCGGCCAGGGTGTCCGCGAACACGGTCTTCCCGGCCCCGTCAGCCCCGTCTACAGCGACGATCGAACGGCCCGCCAGCCGCCGCCGGGGCAGCGCACTGACAAGTTCACGCATCAGCGTCACTGTCGGTGTGGCGGGCAGACGCATGCCTCCAGCCTATTCGGCGAGGGCCGACTCCCCTGCGGCCCGCCCGAGCCACCGCAATCCGACCTCAGCGCGGGACGCATAGGCTGAGGGCCGTGCATCCGCTCGCTTCCGATCTCAATGAGTGGTTCCGGCGCAACGCGAGAGACCTACCCTGGCGGGAACCGCGCACGGGTGCGTGGGCGATCCTGGTCAGCGAGTTCATGCTGCAGCAGACACCGGTCGCTCGTGTGATTCCGCACCTGGAAGCGTGGCTGCAGCGCTGGCCGACGCCCGCCGATCTCGCGGAGGCGTCTCCCGCCGAGGCCGTCACCCAGTGGGCCAATCTCGGATACCCCCGGCGCGCGCTGTGGTTGCACCGTGCAGCTGAAGAGATCACCACACGACACGGCGGTGTGGTTCCCCGCGACGTGGAAGCCCTCCTGGCACTGACCGGCATCGGCGACTACACGGCCCGTGCGGTGGCGGTCTTCGCCTACGGTGAGCGGCATCCGGTCGTCGATACGAACACGCGCCGAGTGCTCGCGCGCGTGATCGACGGACGATCTCAGCCCGGTCCTCCGTCCCGGCGTGACCTCGATGCCATGGCAGCCCTCCTCCCCCTCGAGCGGAAGGATGCCGCGCTCTTCAATGCCGCGACGATGGAGCTCGGCGCGACGATGTGCACGGCCCGAGCGCCGCGTTGCGATGCGTGCCCGGTCGCAGAGAGATGCGCGTGGCGAGCTGCCGGCTACCCCGACACCGGAGACCGACGCCCGCGACAGGCAGCGTATGAGGGAAGTGACCGCCAGGTTCGCGGCCTCGTACTGCGGGCTCTCCGCGAGGCCGCACCCTCCCCCGTCGCAGCCGAAACCCTCGCGCCGGATTGGCCGGATCGGACACAACGTGACCGCGCGATCGATTCACTCATCGCCGATGGCCTCATCGAGCTCGAAGCCGACATTGCCTGCCTGCCGCGGGGGCGAAAGTCCCTAGGCGAGGCACGCGCGACACCCTAACCTCAACACTCGTGAAGACTCTCGTGATCTACGAGTCGATGTTCGGCAACACCCGAGACATCGCCCGAGCGACCGCCGAGGGGCTGGCTGAGTGGTCGGATGTGTCGATCACGGATGTCGACAGCGCGCTGCTGACCGTCCCGGCTGATGCCACTCTGGTCGTTGCCGGCGGCCCGACCCACGCGTTCTCGATGTCGCGCGAGACCACACGCCACGACGCCGTCGCACGGGGGGCCGTCAGAGGCAGTGCCAGAGGGCTCCGCGACTGGCTCGCGGCCGTCAGCCTCGCCGCGCCCGTTCCCCTGGTCACGTTCGACACCCACACCAAACAGCGGTGGGTGCCGGGATCGGCCAGTCGGGCTGCGGCAAAGGAAGGCCGAACGCGCGGCTTCATTCCCGTGGCCTCACGCAGCTTCTATGTCACCGACGTCCAGGGCCCACTCGTAACCGGTGAACTCGAGCGCGCCCGCCACTGGGGACGTTCGCTGTACTCAGGTGTGTCCGGCTCCGTGCGGAGCAGAACGGTGCTCGACTGAGGGAACTCAGTCCTCGTCGTCGGCAAGGATGCGGGGCGCCACGTACGGGTCGGCATCGCCGGCATACGTCGCCGATGCTGCAAGACCGGCAACGGCATCGTCCCGTTCACGCGCCTCACGAAGCAGCTCCTCGATGTGCCCGGCGTCTTCGGCCAGTCCATCGTGGATGAATTCGAGAGTCGGGGTCAACCGCACGCCGAGCTTTCGCCCGACCTCGCTGCGGAGCATGCCGGTTGCCGCGCGCAGGGCATCAGCTGTCGATGCCCTCTCCTCGTCGCTTCCAAGAACCGTGTAGAACACTGACGCGTGCTGCAGGTCGCCCGTGACGCGAACATCAGTGATCGTCACGAACCCCATGCGAGGATCGCGCAGACCCTTCTCGAGACGCTCGGCAACGAGCACCTTGATCCGGTCGGCCATACGTGCCTGACGTTCCCCAGTCATCTCATCTCTCCTTGCGCTTCCAACCGCCGAGACTCAGGATGTCCCGACCTCAATGGGCGGGACATCCCGAGTCACAGCGTGTCGTGGTCCTCAGCCGCGCGGCTTCTCCACAAGCTCCGTCGTCTCGATCTCGTCGCCGACCTGGATGTCGTTGAACTTGCCGAGCCCGATACCGCACTCGTAGTCGGTGCGAACCTCGGTGACGTCATCCTTGAACCGGCGGAGCGACTCGATAGCGAGGCCGTCGGCGATGACGACACCCTCGCGGATGACGCTCGCCTTGGCGTTGCGGGTGATCGTGCCGCTGCGGACGATACATCCGGCGATGTTGCCGAACTTCGAGGAGCGGAACACCTCGCGGATCTCGGCCACGCCCGACTGCACCTCTTCGAACTCCGGCTTGAGCAGACCCTTGAGGGACTGTTCGACGTCGTCGATCGCGTTGTAGATGACCGAGTAGAACCGGATGTCGACACCTTCGCGGGCAGCGCGCTCGCGAGCCTTCGAGTCCGGTCGCACGTTGAATCCGAGGATGATCGCGTTGTCGATCGTCGCCAGGTTCACGTCGGACTCGGTGATCGCACCGACACCGCGGTGGATGATGCGCAACTGCACCGAGTCGTCGACCTCGATCTTGAGCAGCGACTCCTCCAGCGCCTCGACGGCACCGGAGACGTCGCCCTTGATGATGAGGTTGAGCGATTCGACCTTGCCCTCCTCGAGGGCACGGGTGAAGTCCTCGAGCGAGATGCGCTTGCGCGCCTTGGCCAGCTGGGCGTTGCGCTCGGCGGCCTCACGCTTCTCGGCGATCTGGCGGGCCATACGGTCCTCGTCGGTCACGATGAACACGTCACCGGCGCGGGGCACGGAGTTCAGACCCTGCACCTGGACCGGACGCGAGGGAGCCGCCTCCTCGACCGGATCGCCGTTCTCGTCGACCATCGCGCGGACACGGCCGTACGCGGTACCCGCGACGATCGCGTCACCGACGCGCAGCGTTCCGGACTGGATGAGCACTGTCGCCACCGAACCACGGCCCTTGTCGAGCTTGGCTTCGATCGCCACACCGCGGGCGTCCTTGTTCGGGTTCGCACGCAGGTCCAGGCCGGCATCCGCGGTCAGCAGGACGGCGTCCAGCAGATCCTGGATGCCGGTTCCCTGGCGCGCTGACACGTCGACGAACATGACGTCGCCGCCATACTCTTCGGCCACCAGACCGTACTCGGTCAGCTGCTGGCGGACCTTCTGCGGGTTGGCGTCGGGCTTGTCGACCTTGTTGACCGCCACGACGATCGGCACGTTCGCCGCCTGCGCGTGGTTGAGCGCCTCCACCGTCTGCGGCATGATGCCGTCGTCGGCAGCGACCACGAGGATCGCAAGGTCGGTCACCTGCGCACCTCGGGCACGCATGGCCGTGAAGGCCTCGTGACCCGGGGTGTCGATGAAGGTGATGGCACGCTCGATGTCCTCGTGCTCGGTCCACACCTGGTACGCACCGATGTGCTGCGTGATGCCACCGGCTTCACCCGCCACGACGTTGGTCCGACGGATGGCGTCGAGCAGGCGGGTCTTACCGTGATCGACGTGACCCATCACGGTCACGACGGGAGGACGGATCTCGAGGTCTTCGTCGTCCTCCTCAGCGAGCTCCTGCTCGAGATTCAGACCGAAGCCTTCGAGCAGCTCCTTGTCCTCGTCCTCGGGCGAGACCATCTGGATCTTGTAGCCGAGCTCTTCACCGAGGACCTCGAAGGTCGCCTCATCCAGCGACTCGGTGGCAGTTGCCATCTCACCGAGGTTGAACAGGATCGTCACGAGGGTGCCGGGCTGCACCGTGTAGCCGCGGATCGCTTCGAGCTTGTCGGCGAAGTCCGAGATCGACGCGCCGCGGCGCAGGCGGATGATCTCGCCGTTGCCCTTCTGGACGTTGACGCCGCCGACCTGCGGGGCATCCCTCATCTCGAATTCTTGACGCTTCGCCCGACGCGACTTGCGCTGCTTGGACTTGCCACCGCCCTTACCGAAGGCACCGGCGGTGCCACCGCCAGGACCGCGGCCACGGCCGCCGCCACCGGGACGGGCGGGGAAACCGCCACCGCCACCAGGCGCGCCGGGACGAGCGAACCCACCGCCGCCACCGGGACGACCGGCGCCGCCGGGACGCTGCTGGAACGGTGCACCGGGGCGACCGCCACCGCCGGGACGGCCTGCGCCGCCCGGCCGGCCGGGGCCACCGGGGCGTCCGGGCGAACCAGGACGCGGAGCCTGAGGCCGCGGGATGTTGGCAGGAGTCGGGCGCTGGCCCATACCCTGCTGCGACGCGAACGGGTTGTTGCCCGGACGCGGGCCGGCCGGGCGCTGGCCCATACCCTGCTGCGACGCGAACGGGTTGTTGCCCGGACGCGGTGCGCCACCGGGACGCGGAGCCTGCGGCGTCGGAGCAGCAGAGGATCCCGTGTCGGCGGAGTTGCCTTCGGACGCCGGCGCGCTGGACCCCGTAGGCGCAGCGGGTGCGGATGCCGCCGGGGCGGGAGCTTCCGCCTTCTCCGCCGGCTGCGGGCCGGGACGCGGTCCCGGGGTCGCAGCCCCGGGAGTTGCAGCCGGGCGCGATCCCGAGCGACCTGACGTCGCGCCGGGACGCGGGGCGGGGCGCGCGCCTGACGCGCTCGAGGGTGCGGTCGTGCCGCTGCCCTTGGCTGCGTCAGCGCCCTGTCCCTCGAACGCCGCGCGCAGCTTCCGCGCGACGGGAGGCTCGATCGTCGAAGAGGGGCTCTTGACGAATTCGCCGAGCTCCTTCAGCTTCGCGAGAGCCACTTTGCTGTCAATGCCGAGTTCGGATGCGATCTCGTGCACGCGTGGTTTTGCCACAGTTCTCCTGTCTGGGGTCCACCCAGACAGGGGCGGACCACTAGTTGCGGACGGGTCTCATTTCGAGCCGTTCACTTTGTGTCCATTGCCATTCAGCCGTTTCTCGTTCAGCCGTTTCGTGAGCGCTTGCGAATCCAGAGAACCTGGGGCGCGAAGCGCGCGTACGAAGGCCCGACGCTTCAGTGCCGCGTCGACGCACTCTCGCGTCGGATGAACCCACGCACCCCGCCCCGGCATCGAAGCCCGCTCGTCCCAGACGAGTGAGGATTCGATGGCCACGACGCGAAGAAGCGCCGATCGGGAAGAACGCGTGCGACATCCGACGCACGTTCGTACAGGTTCCATCCTACACCTGCCCTCCCGGGCCAGCCCACGCGAGGCTCGGCCGATCAGGACTCGTCGAGAATGCTGTCGGGCTGGATGTCGATCTTCGCGCCCGTGAGTTTTGCGGCAAGCCGCGCGTTCTGTCCCTCCTTGCCGATGGCAAGGGAGAGCTGGTAATCCGGCACGAGGGCCCGTACGGCCTTGGTCTTGGCATCCAACACGAAGCTGGAAGTCACCTTCGCCGGCGAGAGGGCATTGCCGACAAACGTCGCGAGGTCAGGGCTGTAGTCGACGATGTCGATCTTCTCGCCGCCAAGTTCCTCGGTGACCGCGCGCACACGCCGCCCCAGCTCGCCGATGCAGGCTCCCTTGGCGTTGATCGACGGATCGTTGGCCTTCACCGCGATCTTGCTGCGGTGCCCCGCCTCACGCGCGAGGGACACGATCTCCACGAGCCCCGCGGGAATCTCGGGAACTTCGAGAGCGAAGAGCTTGCGAACGAGGCCCGGGTGCGTCCGGGAAACGGTGATCGACGGACCCTTCGTTCCCTTCGAGACGGATGTCACATAAACCCGCAGCCGCGAACCGTGGGCGTAGTCCTCTCCGGGCACCTGCTCCTCGGGGGGCAGGATCGCCTCGACCGTGCCGAGGTCGACGTGCACCATGCGCGGGTTCGGTCCCTGCTGGACGACACCGGCGACGATGTCGCCCTCTTTGCCCCGGAACTCGCCGAGGACGGCGTCGTCGGCGATGTCTCGCAGGCGCTGGCTGATGACCTGCTTGGCGGCGAAGGCCGCGATGCGACCGAAGTTCTCGGGCGTGGTCTCCTCTTCGCCGATGACCACACCCTCGTCATCCAGCAGCGGCACAAAGATCGCGACGTGGCCCGTCTTACGGTCCAGCTGAGCGCGCGCACCCTCGGGTGCCTCGCCGGTTGGCGAGGTGTGTTTTGCATAGGCGGTCAGAATCGCCTGCTCGATGATGCGAACGAGTTCGTCGAACGGAATGTCCTTCTCGCGCTCGACCGTTCTGAGCAGTGTCAGATCGATGTCCATCGTGACCTCCCTATTCAGCTCTACCCGTCGCGAATCACACGCCGCGCGGAATCATCCCACGTTACCCGATCGCTCCTTTGCTCGTCCCGTGTTGGTCGCTCATTCCATCCCGGAACCGACATACTGATGCCGTGGATGACGTCATTTCCCTCATCGTCGAGTGGGGTGACCTGTTTTGGACCTGGGCGGTGCTTCCGGTCGTCGTCGGACTGGGCCTGTATTTCACGGTGCGATCGGGCGTCGTGCAGATCCGGCTCTTCCCGGAGATGTTCCGCACCCTCACCGACAAGACGCCGCGAACAACCGACGGCGCACCGCAGTCCGTGTCGTCGTTCCAGGCTTTCACGATTTCGGCGGCCTCGAGAGTGGGCGTCGGCAACATCGCGGGGGTGGGAACCGCGATCGCGCTGGGCGGACCCGGAGCAGTGTTCTGGATGTGGCTCATGGCGCTGATCGGCGCGTCATCGAGCTTCATCGAGTCCTCGCTCGCGCAGCTGTTCAAGGTGCGCGACGCCGAAGGCGGCTTCCGCGGCGGACCCGCCTATTACATGCAGCGAGGTTTGCGCGCGCGGTGGATGGGTGTGCTCTTTGCCGTCATCCTGCTGATCTGCTTCCCCTTCGCGTTCTCATCCCTGCAGGCCAACACGATCGCCGACACGGTGTCGTCGAGCTTCGGGACGGATGCCGGATGGGTCGGCCCGGTCACCGGGGTGATTGTGGCCCTATTGACGGCGCTCGTGGTCTTCGGCGGCATCCGTCGTATCGCGTCAGTCACCCAGACCCTGGTGCCGCTCATGGCGCTCGCCTACCTGCTGCTCGGCCTTGCGGTGGTCGCCATCCACATCGATCAGCTCCCTGTCGTTTTCGGGGAGATCTTCACGCAGGCGTGGGGGTTCAACGAAGTCGTCGGCGCGACGTTCGGATACATCGTGCTGACGGGTGTACGACGCGGCATGTTCTCGAACGAGGCGGGCCTCGGTTCAGCTCCGAACGCGGGTGCCAGCGCCGCCGTCACGCACCCGGTCAAGCAGGGTCTGGTGCAGTCGCTGGGCGTCTACTTCGACACCTTCCTGGTCTGCTCGATCACCGCCTTCATCATCCTGGTGTCTGTCCCTGATCTGGCGGGCGCATCGCGAGGGATCGCCCTCACCCAGGGGGCGCTTGTCTCCACGCTCGGAGAGTGGTCGAACATTGCGCTGAGCATCATCATCTTCCTGCTCGCGTTCTCGTCGATCCTCGGCAATTACTACTACGGCCAGTCCAACATCGAGTTCATCACCACCCGACGCGGCATCCTCCCGGCCTACCGTGTTGCCGTTGTTCTCGCCGTGCTCCTCGGCTCGCTCGCCTCTGCCGACCTGGTGTGGAGCTTCGCGGACGGCGTCATGGGGGTCATGGCACTGATCAACCTCATCGCCATCGCGCTGCTGTCGGGCATCGCCTTCCGCCTGCTGCGCGACTACACCCGCCAACGCCGGGAGGGCCGCGATCCCGTCTTGACCCGCGACCTGCTGCCCGGCGTCACGGGGATCGAGTGCTGGGAAGACGAACTCACCGTCACCGGTCCGCTGGATCTCATCACCAAAAAGCGGCAGTCCCAGAAGCACCGCGATCACCTCCACGGAGCACAGCAATGACCCGCAGGCGAACACTGCCCGCCGCCGGAACCGCCCTCGTCGCCCTTCTCCTGGCGCTCTCGGGTTGCTCGCTGACAGCATTCACCGACTTCGGCGTCGTCGACGAGAGCGGCTCCGGCCAGTACAGCGACGGCGAGGTCTACACCGAGGATGACGAGGATCTCGGCGTCGTCCAGGTCTACACCGTCGAGCCGGATGCTTCGCTGTCACCCACCGGCGACGAGACCACCGAGTCGGTCTGGGACATGTTTGTGAGGATCGCGACCCCCGAGGTGGCAGTCAGCGTCATCCGCGACTTCCGTGTCGGAGATTCAGACTCCAGCGACGTGGGGGCCTACGTACGCCAGACTGACGATCCCGCGCGGTGGACACTCGTGGTGAACCTCGCTGACGGGGCAGACCAAGATGTGCTGCTGCCCACGATGATCCACGAGTACGCGCACATTCTGAGCCTGTCTCCGGGCCAGACCGACCCCGCTGCGTGGAGCTGCGACACGCTGCAGCTGGACGAGGGGTGCGCAGAGCCGGATTCGGCGCTGTGGGGCTTCGACCAGGGTTTCTGGGCCCGGTACGGGTCGGATGCTCCGGATCCTGGTAATGCAGACGCCGACCTCGCCTACGAGTTCTATCTCGATCACGAAGAGGACTTCGTCAGCGACTACGCCGCCACCAATGTGGTCGAAGACTTCGCCGAGAGCTTCATGACGTTCGTGCTCGAGCCCGAACCCGACGACGACACGGTGATCGCGCAGAAGCTTCTCTTCTTCTGGGATCGCCCGGAGTATGTCGAGATCCGCGACCACGTGCGTGCGGAGTTCGGACTCTGAGCCCACTGACGATCGCCTGTTGCATCGGCTCGCGGTGACGTCAACCGTCTCCGCGACCGTGCCGACCGCAGATACGCTCGCCTCATGGCCCCCGGCAGCGTGAAAAATACCGCGCGCGATGCGCAATCTCATCCCGCCGTTCGAGCGCTCGCCAGAGGCGGATACGTCGCGATGGGCCTGGTGCATCTGCTCCTGAGTACCCTCGTGATCACTGTCGCGCTGGGAGGATCGAGCGAGCAGACCAGCCAGAGCGGGGCGTTCACCGCACTTGCCGAGGCGCCGTTCGGCATCATCCTCGTCTGGGTGATTGCCGCGCTGCTTGCCGTGCTCGGCGCCTATCAGCTCGCGGACGGCCTTGTCGTACGCGGCTCTGATGAGCCCGACAGGTGGCGGCGCAGAATAGCCTCCTGGGGCCGCGGGGTCGTCTACCTGATCCTTGCGGTGCTGGCGGCAGCAATTGCACTGGGCGCGCGGCCCAACAGTGAACAGAGCGCGGAGGATGCCAGCGAGGGCGTGCTCTCGCTGTTCGCGGGACCGATCGTGCTTGGCATCCTGGGGATCGGCATCCTCATCGCCGGCGTTGCTTACGCCGGTGTCGGCGTGACCCGCGGCTTCCAGAAGAAGATGTCATACCCGGGCGGGGGGCTCGGGATGACGGTGACAGTGCTCGGAATCGTGGGATACGTCGCAAAGGGCCTCGCGCTTGCCGTCGTGGGCATCCTGGTCGTGATCGCGGCGGTCACCACCGACCCAGACGCCGCCGGAGGATTGGACGAAGCGATCCACTCCCTGCTCGCGCTACCGGCCGGCCCGGCACTCGTCATCGGCGTCGGCACAGGCTTCGCCGCATACGGGCTCTTCTGTTTCTTCCGCGCCCGATATGCAGACCTGTGACCCGTGTCAATCCCCTCGCGCGCGCGAGGGGATGACCCACATCCTGCCGACATGACGGAATTGACAGGAACCGAAGCCCGCACCCGCGCCAAGGAACTCGTCGAAGACATCGACATCACGATGCTCACGACGCGCGATGACGGCGGCAATCTGGTGAGCCGCCCGATGAGCACACGCCGGATGGACGAGAACGGAGACATCTGGTTCTTCACGGCCGAGCACACCAAGAAGGTCGACGAGGCCGAAGCAGATGACGAGGTCGGACTGTCCTACTGCGACCCGAAGGGCATGCGCTACGTCTCGGTCGCCGGTCACGCCCGCGTCGTCCACGACGATGCACTCATGCAAGAGCTGTACTCGCCGTCGCTGGAGGTGTGGTTCGAGGACGGGCTCGATACGCCCGGGATCACCCTCCTGCGGGTGAGCCCGGTCGAAGTGGAGTTCTGGGAACCCGGACAGAACCGGTTGGCGCAGGCCGCCGGGATGCTGAAGGCGCTGGTGACCCGCGACGCACCGGACGACGACATCGTCCGGCACGCGAAGATCGCCTACTGATACCTCACGGCGCGAGGCGAGCGATGGCGTCGTCAAGCGTCATCGTCTCGCGCTCGCCGGTGCGGCGATCCCAGAGCTCGACCTCACCGGCCGCCGCTCCCCGTCCGACCACGAGGATGCGTGGCACGCCGACAAGCTCTGCGTCGCCGAATTTCACCCCCGGAGAAACCTTGGGCCGGTCATCGTAAACGACCTCGAGACCGGCCGCCTCAAGTCGCGCGCTTGCCTGTTCCGCAAGGTCGAACGCGACGGCGTCCTTGCCCGTGGCGACGACATGCACATCGAAGGGTGCCACGGCAGTCGGCCAGATGAGACCCTTCTCGTCGTTGCTCAGCTCAGCGATGATCGCAAGGATCCGCGTGACGCCGATGCCGTAGGAGCCCATCGTCACCGTCACGAGCTTGCCGTTCTCATCCAGAACCTTCAGGCCAAGCGTCTCGGCGAAGAAGCGGCCGAGTTGGAAGACGTGACCGATCTCCATTCCACGCGCCAGTTCGACGGGGCCCGAGCCATCCGGTGCCGGGTCGCCGGGCAGAACGTTCGCCACCTCGACGAAACCGTCGCCGCTGAAGTCCCGTCCCGCCACGAGTGAGTGGACATGCTTCTGGTCGATGTTCGCGCCAGTGACCCACGACGTACCCTCCACGACACGCGGGTCGAGGAGATACCGGATGCCGGTCGCCGACTCTTCGCCGAGAATCGCCCCCGTCGGTGACCAGGGACCGATGTAGCCCTTCACGAGCAACGGGCTGTTCTCAAAATCGTCAGCCGTCGCCGCCTCGACGGCGGCGGGCGCGAAGGCCACCTCGGCGCGCTTGTCGTCGATGTCGCGGTCTCCAGGGATACCGACCACGACGATCTCGCGGGTGCCGTCGAGGTGGGTCAGCGCGAGCACCACGTTCTTCAGCGTGTGAGCTGCCGTCCACGTCGTGTCGCCATCCGTGGCGGGACCGGCGATGCCGGGAGCCGGGGCAGCCTCGTTCGCGTTGAGGTGGTCTACCAGCGTGGCAATCGTCGGGGTGTCGGGCGAGTCGAAGATCACCGGGTCCGGAAGGCCATCGAACGGCAGGGGTGCAGGAACGACCGTGGTGAAGGCCTCGACATTGGCGGCGTATCCCCCGGCGCTGCGAACGAAGGTGTCTTCCCCGACGGGGGTCGGATGCAGGAACTCCTCACTGCGAGCGCCGCCCATCAGCCCGTTGTCGGCGTTGACGATGACGTACTCGAGCCCGAGCCGCTGGAAGATTCGCTCGTACGCGTCACGCTGGGCCTGGTACGACGCATCGAGCCCGGCATCCGTGTAGTCGAAGGAGTAGGCATCCTTCATCGTGAACTCACGCCCGCGCAGCAGCCCCGCGCGCGGCCGAGCCTCGTCGCGGTATTTGTCCTGGATCTGGTAGATCGCCAGCGGCAGATCCTTGTACGAGGAGTAGAGGTCCTTCACCAGGAGCGTGAACATCTCCTCGTGGGTCGGCGCGAGCAGATAGTCGGCGCCCTTGCGATCCTGGAGGCGGAAGATACCGTCGCCGTAAGACTCCCAGCGCCCCGACGCTTCGTAGGGCTCCCGGGGCAACAGCGCCGGGAAGTGCACTTCGTAGGCTCCCGCGGCAGCCATCTCGTCGCGGATGATCTGCTCGAGCTTCGCCTTGACCCGCAGGCCCAGTGGCAGCCACGCGAAGATGCCGGGTGCCTGACGCCGGATGTAGCCGGCGCGCACCAGGAGTTTGTGGCTGGTGACCTCGGCGTCGGCGGGGTCTTCGCGAAGCGTGCGGAGGAAGTAATGCGAGAGACGGGTGACCACGAGCGTCAAGTCTAGGCCGCGGCGGCGCACCGGTTCAGCGAACGGCGAGCCGAAGGCGTCCGGGCCTCACCCATCGGTGGGAGGCTGCTCGAGCAGGTCCGCCGTAGCGTGCTCGCGCCCGTCGGCGCGCGCCCAGCGGAGTTCGGCCTGGCCCTGGTCCAGCCGCGCCCGCAGCTCGGACCATCCGGATGCCGACTCCCACCGCATGTGCAACCATCCGTCGTCATCGAGCCGCGACTGGAAGGCCCCGTCGAGCCCCGGGGCGCCAGCGCGGAATCGGCACAGCTCCAACAGAGCGGCAACGACAGGCCGCTCGAGGTCGCGCGTCACGTCGGCGTCGCTGTAGATATGGCGGTTGATGTCGCGCCCGACCCCGGTGCGCCCGAGCAGATCCATGTCATTGGTTCCAGCGAGAGCCCCGACGTAATAGATCTGGTGGATGCCGGGCAAGAACAGCTGCACTGCACGTGCTGCCAGGTACGCCCGATCATCGCGGCGCAGGGCGTCGTAAAAAGTGCTGTTGACCTGATAGATGTCGAGGTTCGAAGCCGCCGCGCCCGTTGCCGCCCGGCTTTGCCCGCCCGTGGCGTCGTGGATCGCTTCGACCAACGCGTCGAGCTGGGTGGCATCCAGAAGCCCGGGCTCCCCCGTCGCCGCGTCGGGCCCCACGTCCACGATGCCGATGCCGTCGTGAGTGTCCAGCACGGTCACGGCGTTCTCGGGCCGCTCAGCGATCCAGCGCGCCAGCGGCGCGTGATCTCCAGTCGCGGCAGCGAACAGCACCAGGGGCGGAAGCGCGAAGTCGTACACACGGTCGACGCGCTGGGCGATCTCGATCTGGCGACGGTAGAACGAGTGAACCTCGACGAGGACCTCGAGCCCGCGCTCGTGCGCCAGCACGGTCAGCTCATCGATGAAAGCAAAGGTCTCAGGCGTCATGAACGACGAGCTGCCCGGCGTCTTCACCGCATAACCGACAGCGTCCAGGCGAATCATCCGTGTGCCAGCATCGCGCAGGGCATCCAGGATCGAAAGGAGGTACGCGGACCCCGCAGCACTGCGCACATCGATGTCGACCTGTGCCGCGGTGAAGGTGGTCCACACCAGCCGGGTCGACTCGCCCCACGGATACGGAGTGAACGGGAGCCCGGGACGGGGCCGATAGATCCGCAGCAGATCGGCTTCTGTCGCACCGTCCGGGAAGACGGTTCCCATCGTCAGGAACATCTCCGCGTAGCGCGACTGGTCCCCGTTCTGGATGACGTCGCGGAACTGCGGCGAGCGGGCAGACACGTGATTGACGATGACATCCACCATGACATCGAGGTCGTCAGAGAGGGCGCGGACATCGTCCCACGTGCCCAGCCGAGGGTCGACTGTCGTGTGATCGTCGGGGTCGAACCCGGCGTCGGCGCCGTCGAAGGGCGTGAAGAAAGGAAGGATGTGAACGCCGCCGAAGGCTCCAGCGAATCGGTCGCGTACTACTTCACCGAGCGCGGGAATCGTCCCTCCCAGGCGGTCGGCATAGGCGATGAGCTGGATCGGATGGGTCATGAGCAGCACTCCGGGGGCGTCTGCGGCTCGGTCCTGACGACCTCCTCCGCGTTGCTAAATCGTGTCAGCATATTCTACCGGCATCCTCGACGTACCGTGAAGGCATGTCGACCGTGCTTCTGACCGGCTTCGAACCGTTCGCCGGTGATCAGACGAATCCGTCAGGCGACGCGGTAGTGCGATTGGGCGCCGCGTGGAACGGGCCGGCTCGACTGGTCACGGCAGTACTTCCCGTGGATTTCGCGCGCGCTGGCGCAGAGCTGATCGAGCTCGTCGCCACACACAGGCCCGATGTCGTCATTGCGACAGGCCTGGCCGGCGGTCGCGACGCCATCACGCCGGAGCGCATCGCCGTGAATCTGCGCGACGCCCGCATTCCCGACAACGCGGGGCATCAGCCCGTCGACACCGCCAGCATCCCCGGCGCGCCCCTCGCGTACGCATCCTCGCTCCCCGTCAAGGCGATCGCCACGGAGATCGCGGCCAGCGGCATCCCCGCCTCCGTGTCGCTATCGGCCGGCTCGTTCGTCTGCAACGACGTGTTCTTCACGCTCGCACACGTGAGCGTGAACACCCCGGGACTGCGGGCGGGCTTCATCCATGTGCCATGGGATGCCGAGAACGCACCACCCGGCGCGGCATCGCTCCCCCAAGCCGACATCACGCGCGCGCTCGAGATCGCCGTGATCACGACGCTGACGTACACCCGCGATCTCGACGTCCCCGCCGGACACCTGGCCTGAACCCCGTCGGTCGGAGTTGACAGACACGCGTCGTTCCGTATGCAATATATTGCATGCCGGTCCCCTCGACAGCGGGCACCCACCGCCCCCTCCTCCGCGACGAGGTACAAGCACGGCTGCGCGCCGCCATCGTGGACGGCACCCTCGCGCCGGGCGAACAGGTGCGTGACGCCGACATTGCGCAGTGGCTGGGCGTGAGCCGCACACCTGTTCGCGAGGCGCTGCTCGAGCTCGCACACGCGGGACTCGTCCAGACGACACCGGGACGGGCGACAATCATCTCGCCGATCGAACGTCGGGCCACCAGTGAGGCTCGCGATGTCGTAGCGGCCATGCACCGTCTCGCTGCGCTTGCAGCAGTGCCGCGACTCGACTCGAACACGATCGAGCGGATGCGTGCTGCGAATCGCCTGTTCGCCGCAGCGCTCCGGTGCGGTGACATCGACGGCGCCATCGCCGCCGACGAACTCTTTCACGGCATCCTGGTCGAAATCGCCGACAACGATGCAATACGAACGGTGCTGCGCCTGTATGAACCGGTCCTCCTGCGAGCAGAACGCGCACAATTCTCGTCGGAGCACGCCGAGCTCTCGACACTGCGCCACGACCAGCTGATCGCGCGCTGCGCCCTCGGCGACGCGCTGGGCGCTGCGGAGATCGCCGAGTCTATCTGGACCTACCTGCTTACCGAGGGCGATGCCAACGTCTCGGACCCCGCCACCGCCGACACCGGCACGAGCAACGAAACCGAGGATTCCCACGCATGAAGCTCCATGAGTTCCCCCGCTACCCGCTCACGTTCGGACCGAGCCCGGTCCACCACCTCGCTCGCCTGAGCAACCACCTCGGCGGCGCGCAGATCTGGGCCAAGCGCGAGGATGTCTCCAGCGGCCTGGCGTACGGCGGTAACAAGGTCCGCAAGCTCGAGTACATCGTCCCCGACGTCATCGCCTCGGGCGCAGACACCCTCGTGTCCATCGGCGGTTACCAGTCCAAC
>MDTD01088254.1_pt1 | contig 23376 bp, 16 predicted proteins | sample 811221 | NCBI WGS metagenome assembly MDTD01 (sample SAMN05326646, study PRJNA326480) | marine metagenome | isolation source: seawater | place: Pacific Ocean: South West | collected 2011 | reverse complement strand
CCCTTGCCATCAGCGCCATGCGCTGAAACCGCCTGCCGGCCTCAATAAGATCGGCCACGTCCTTTCCCGGACTTGTAATCACCAGCCATCCGGCACCTTCCCGGACCTGCCCGGCCACTTTATCAATCGCTTTGCTCCGCCAGGTTTTTCCGCGGACCTCATCCACATCCATAAAATGCCGTACCCACCAGCCGGCCAGGCCATGGATTTCCATACCATCCGGGGTTAAACCGTCCCTGAATTTGACTGCATCCCTGTCCGACAGCCGGGTCCAGGCCGCCGCTTCCGACATGGCCGCCTCATTTTCAAACTGGATCCTGAAATTTTCCAGTGCCGCCTCCGCCATCCACTGCCCGTGCTCCGATGCGTTTGGAAAATAATACAGCCCGCCGCCGGTAAGCGCTTCCATCCGCCGGATGTCCGCGGCTAAGAGTTCCCGGGACAGCAACCCGGTTTTAAGGGTCCGCCGGGTGGTAATCCGCGAAAGGGGTATCTCCTTGGCCTTTCCCTGGCTCAACCGAACCCGCGCCACATCCTGATCATGACGCTTCTTTGCCAGCACCTCCACCTCAGCCTCAAAGCCGTTTGCCGATGCCGCCTGCACCAAATTCTCCAGAAATGCCCCCATGGAAAGCAGGGCCTCCCGGTTATCCGGATCCACTTCCGGCAGCCACCGGCGCGGATCCGACCCCACCACCCAGACATCTTCCGATTCAATCCGCACAAACCAGGGCTGGCTGTTGTGTCCGCTGGGCGCAAGGGAGGCATAATAAAGAATCTCCCATCCCCAGGGAGCCAGTGCCGTCCCCTTACCCGCCGCTCCAATGTCCGGCCCGGCGATCTCATCCCTCAAATTCCGCGAGCATCCAAGGTTCCCCAACCCAGTTCCCATCAGCAGAGAAACCGCCGCCCCCTGCCGGATAAATTCCCTTCGATTCATACGCCTCACCCCTTTGTCACCAAATGGTGACTTTTTCGATAAAAAAATATATTACCCGATCAGCCCCTCTATGAGCCTGTCAATACCCGCCGCAATCCGATCCCAGTCGTCATCTGTTACCAACCCGATCCCCCCGTAAATATCAATATGCCCGGATCGGATCAGAAGATAATTCACCCCGGCCCCAACAATCATAATCCCGGCCTGCCGATCCTCATCCGGAAGCTCTGACACAAAAAACATCCGGAAAAAATCCATGATCCGTTCCTCCCGGACCGCTTCAAGCTCCCGGGTCAGCTCATTGGCTTCCACCACTTCCCAGGCCATAATGGCGACAGTCAAGGGCCGCCGCCGCAAGGCTGCAATAAAATTCCGGGAAAAGGCAGACAGCCGATCCTCCAGGGGCATCCGCCCGAAGGCCTGAAGATCCCCCCCGGCCAGCTCCAGCAACGACGGCCAGAAATCGCCTTCCTTTCCAAAAGCACCGATCAATCCGGGAAGACCGCCGAAGTACCGGTAGATCAGCTTTTTGTCCACCCCGGCCTCCCGGGCCACGGCATTCACCCCGACCCCCTTGAACCCTTCCCGGGCCAAAAGGCTTCCCACCGCTGCAATCAGGCGCCGGCTGGTAATCATCTTATCACGGATTTTAACTTCGTTTTTTGCCATGCCACACAACATATCACCACTCGGTGACAAAAATCAAGTTCAAGCTGACCTCAGGCCGAAACACGGGTTACGAATATTTTTTCTGCCGAAAGATGGACGATACATGTGGGGGCTGAATTAAAGATGGATGTATAGTCAAAATATTACATATTCATCAATCTTGGCTATATTTAACCAGCCCCCTTTGGGTCACAGGTTACTCGTCCGTGCATTCCTTGTAGGGAGCGAAAAACGACCCGGGCAACAGGACAGATTCTTTATCACCAGAAAGCATCTCGACAGTCAATCTATCAACCTTATCCGGCAAATGGGGTTTTGCTGTTGATTGATTCAGTTCCCCGGAAAAAGTCATGCTTTCCCCCGGTTTTATAACTGCCTTATTCGTAACCATATTGTGGGTTTCAGGTGAGATGTATGAAATCAACTGCTGATGATCCATATAGCCAATCTTCTTAAATGCCTCTTGGTGGCAGTATTCCTTTTTGCGTTCACGGAATGTTACCATCAGTTTGACTTTATTCGGAAGGATAGGCCCATAAACGTTCGGCTCGGTTTTCATATACCATCGAATTTTCCCCCCAAGCATCCTCGCCCAGATTCGGTTGATCTTCAACGCCCCCGCAGGATTGCCATTGGCATCCCTACGAAAAGGACGGGGAATCTGCACGACCTTTGGCGCCCCACCTGTCCTGATACGAAACTGATGCATCCCTTCAAATTGTGGCAGCTTGGCACGGGCGAAATGTGTCCTGCCAGGCTCCAATCGTTCGACAGTGCCAACGGTAGAAACCCTGTCTTCTTCCCGGAACCCTTCCACATCAACAAACACCTTAAACTCTTCAGCACTATGACTGCTGGTGTTTGTGATGCCTAATTGCCAGAAATGGGTGTCGGCAAGCGTTGTTACGATCTCTATATCACCTATTTCGATGGTGATGGGCATATTCTTTTTTGATGTAACGATTCTGTTTATCTGAGGAGTGATTTTTTTTACCTGTGGGGCATTCGAGATATTGACCCCGGCATTTACGGTCGCAGAAAAAAAGATTACGGACAGTGTTATGCAAATAAAGCGAATTTTCATACGCACCTTCCCTGTGATTGGAAACAATCTATTTGTGATAATGAGAAAAAGCAGGGCTTAGAATGAACCATAGATAATTGATTTGCCCTGTAAAAGCGAAGTGCCTTTTTGAGGATGCGGTGTTGGTATTATTCCAACTTGCTCATTTCCTCCCCCATTCTCTGCATGGCTGACTGCACGTCGCCATCCATCATATATGAAGCGATTTTCATCATCGCTTCGGGGATTTGTGCTGAAATATCCTCAAGCCTTTTGATATCGCTTTCCATGCCTTTTGGAATATTGCCATGTTTATACTCCGGATATTTCATTTGAAATTCTTTTAGTTCAGGGATCAGCTTTTTCATATCTTCGGTATAGCGGTCAATGGCCGCAACAACCTCTTGGGAACTTTCGGCACTGGATATGCCGTTCACATAATTTTCAGTCGCATCAGCCTGATCTTTTATAATCGATTCAGCCTTGCTGCTTCCATCAGAACCGCAACCCAATACCACTAAAGCAGCCAAGAGTATTGATACCAAAGCGCCATAAAAACGTGTCATCTTACTCCCTCCTTTTTTGCTTACTTCTGCGTTAGATTAACGGGTGCTTTCCATAAACCTTTGAACCTGTTTATTTTTACCAACCCGAAAAGGAGGACAGCAATTAATATGCCGGTGAGAATAAAAACGATTCTGTTCCTTGGGTAGAGCCTCGGTAAAGCGGTAAATTTTATTATCTCCCGAAAGGCGGACCGCCCGTCCTGCCATGGAAAGGTTCATCAAATTCAAAGCCATCTTTGAAGGTTTCGTTTTTTACGAATGCCGCCGCGCCACCGCACCCTCCGGCGATCGAAACGCATATAAAAATAATTTGAAAAAACCAACCCACGTCATTGCACAATTTCCAAGTTTCCGCCGGCCCCGTGAACAAAAATTGATTCCCTTGGAACGAACCGGTGCCTCTATCCTGATATTTCTGTTGTTCGGATCATGGGGTGGCCTGCGTCATCTGAAGATTGGAATTTTTGTACCTGTCAATAATTTGGGAGGCCATTTTTAGGCTATCTTTCTGCGAGAGCTTAAAGAAACTGTCACTTATCAGTCCTACCTCGTAAACCTGCATATGGAATTTCCCACGTTAACAGCACATTATTTTGATATTGACCAGCCCCAACAGTTGACGACCCAGCAGAAGATTAGACATCGTCCTCGTCAAAGTAATCCGGATAATGTTCTTTCCAGCATTCCGGGCAGATGCCGTGCGACAGCCGAGCATCAGTATTTTCTTCCAGATAGACATCTATCCGGTCCCATATCTGATGATCATTTCTTATTTTATGGCAGTGGGAGCAGATCGGGATGATTCCCTGGAGCGTTTTGATATGCGCCAGCGCCTCCTGCAATTTTGCATTGGTTTTTTGAACTGTTCTGGCCGTGTTATTAAGATCCTGATTCAGGTCTGATACCTGTTTGCGCATCAATTCCATTTCACCCACATCTTTATGCCCGAATACAAGGATCTGATCGCCCTGTTGAGAAAAGACAAAGTAAAAACTGGAAGGCTCACCCGCTGCGGTCTGAATCGTCAGCAGATGTGATGTATCAGGGGCTTCAAGGCATCTTCTGATGTCAAAGATGTTCTGAAAATCAACCAGGACCTCTGTGAACCGCAACGAGCGGACAGCCTTACCGCAGACCGATATAGCGAATTGATTGCACTCTTTTATATTTTCTTGAAGATCCAGACGGAAAAAAAGAATAGGGGCACTTTCTTTCAGATACAAATAGATCTGCTGTAATCCTTTTGTGTCCATTGAGATAACGGCGCCCCTGATATTTATGCGATCAGTGATTCCAACTCGTCTAATGAAGCAATATAACGTGTGTTGGGATAGTTGTTGACGATGTTTTTCCCTCCCCGGTTAAAAGCTTGCCCCCCCACCAAAAGATCGAGGTGCGGGAAGTCCGATGTCACCGCTTCAATTGTTTTTCTCAATGCCGGCATATTAAAGTACACGCTCAGGGATAATCCCAGCAGGTCGGGATTAACCTCATCTATGAATTTTAACAGATCTGCCAAAGGGGTGTTGGCCCCCAGAAAATGGCAGTCCCAGCCGTTGAGTTCAAAGAAATCAGCCACTATTTTACTGCCGATCTGATGATATTCGTTGGCCGCACATGAAACAATAGCCGATTTTTCTTTGTGGGGGGCACTGAAAAGTACCGGGTAGACAAGATTCAAAAGGCTTTCGGTCAATGCTGTGACCATGTGCTCCCTGGCAACGGTGATCTGGTTGGTCTCCCATAATTCGCCGACCTGATACAGGCTTTTCTGAAAAAGGTTGACGTACAGCATTTTCAAATCAATCTTCCGGTCCAACAGATCCTGCACGATCCGGGTGCAGGTTTCCCGGTTGCCGTTTCTCAGGGCGGAAAAATATTGCTGATACATTGAGGAACTGATCATACGGTTTCCTTTAATGAATCATCCATTTAGCTGTGGACTTCGTTTATCGTGCCGGAAAAATCCTTCATTTATCCTCCGATCATTACAACGCGTGGACATCCAGGTCTTTAAACGGCGAGTTGGGAATTTGATATCGCACCTGGAATACGCTAACTATGCATCAAAGAATAAATGAAATCAAGATAAATACAATAACGGCCATGGGCCGCCCATGATCGTCATTGGCCGTGCCCACAACAAAACATGAAAGAATATGATAGCGTGCAAGGTTCTTTCATATAAAGATCACCCGGCCAAGCAGCCGAACCATGGAAACCCAGTATATCAAACGGCTCAGGCAGCTGTTCGGCCCACCTCATTTTTGCCCGCAATGCCCTGCAAGCAAAAAAATCCCGGCAATCGTTGTGATCGCCGGGATATACACACAAAAGGATTGCGATATTTTTCGTCCTGGCCCCCGCTTAGGCCCAGGGTTCAGTTTGCCAGCGGCATTAATTTCCCTTTGTCCAGATCCGCTTTGCTGACAGGCCGTTCTTGGCCGTCATTGCCCTGGCAGGCCAAGCCGATCATATTTGCCCACATTTTGCTCCCGCTTTCATCCTCCACCAGGACAAAGACGTTATTGCCATGCTCTTTATACTTGATATATTCAACCTTGGTTTCATACTTTTCGCTCTCAACAATCAGTACTCTCGTATCCCGAATCAATTGCTCCACCTGGGCGGTATCCCCTTTTTCCTTGAAGTCCATTGCCTTTTCTAAATCCTCTAGCTCCCTGGCAACAGGGGTACCGTCCAGAACATGAATATTCGGCTCAAATGAGAACCACCCTCCCCATGCATTTCCCGCAAGCAAAAGCATTGATAAGAAAACGAAAACCGCACGTTTGATTCGTCCGTTCATACGATGTGCCCTCCTTGTAACCCTAAGGTTGAAAATGATTTTTAAGTTAAAGCATTTATCCACGACAAAAGCAATGAATAAAATTCATAAAATTACAGCAATTCAATTTGGAAAACGGATAGGAGGCCGGGTACCGGATCTTTGCCCATCCCACCTGGGAATCAGACCATTTTCCCACCTTATTTGCGGCACGCCCTGATCTTGACAACCCTCTGAAATCCTATATAATCGGAGTATTCTTTTTCACATTACTCTCCGAAGTTTGTGCGCCCACCCCACGTTCCCGTCATTCAATCATTTTTTATTTAAAAGGGAGGTTATCATGAGTGAAAGCATCTACAAAATCATCGATTTGGTCGGTTCCAGCCCGAATTCCTGGGAAGAAGCAGCCACCAACGCCATTGAACGCGCCGGACAATCCCTGCGCGATCTGAGAATCGCCGAAGTTCAGAAGCTGGACATCAAAATCGAAGACGGCAAACCTGCCCAGTTCCGCACCAACCTGAGATTATCCTTCAAGTATCAGGATTAACCCAGAAAACAATAATGCTCGGAAAAGGAGGGAACTTTTTCCGGGCATTATTGTTTTCACGGACTATCTATGATAGCAGCCGGGTGTTTCTCGTAAATTAGCTGACCCGCTCGATCAACGCTTCAAGGGCGGGCAGCGCATCTTTGAATTTGTATTTTGCGATGAGCCGGCTGATCTTTGATATCTCGGCCTGGATATCATCTGGCCAGCGGACCTGCAGGATCCGTTCGATAAGTGGTTTGCACCGTTTGGGTTTGCGTTTTCTGACATGGGGAAGAAGCTCCGAAAGCCTGGCCGGTAAAGATCCAAGATCCCCCTGGTTCGCCTCTTCTGCAGGTGCTTTTCTTTCCTCTGCCGTTTCGGATATGGGTTTGAGGACGGCCAGAACCTGGGCCAGCGTTTTTTCAAAAGCGGTGAGAAGTTCCTGATACCGGTCCTGTTCCCCATTCTTGATGGCCGATTCCAGACTGGCGGCAACGGTCTGGAGGTCAGTGGCGCCGATTGTGCCGGACACGCCTTTTACGGTGTGGGCGATGCGCTGGGCTTCGGAAGGGTTCTCACCGGCAAGGGCGGTGTCAATTTCATTTACCGCGTCTGAAAAACTTGTGACGAACTTGCCCAGCATATTCATGTACAACGTTTTTTTGCCGGCTGTCCTGGCCAGGCCTGCGTCCACATCTATTCCGGGAAGATCCGGGATTTCGACCTCGGGGGCGGCCTTTACAGGTCCTCTGTCCGTACTGCTTTGCGGACCGGTTTCCGCACCTGCGGATTCCGGCAGGGGCCGCTGCCGGTGGGGTATCCATTTGAGCAGCACGGAAAACAAGGCCTTGACGTTGACCGGCTTGGCCACGTGATCATTCATACCGACCTGTTCAGCCATTTCCTTATCCTGGGTCATGGCGCTGGCGGACATGGCAATGATGGGAAGGCTGTCAAACCGGGGCTCCTTACGAATGGTCAAGGTGGCTTCATAACCGTCCATCACAGGCATCTGCACATCCATGAGAACGGCATCAAACTCAGTTTCCCGGACAGCGTCAACACCGATTTTGCCGTTTTCGGCAATGGTCACCACAAGGCCGGCATCCTCTAAAATCTCCTTTGCCACCTGCTGGTTGATCTCGTTGTCCTCCACCAGCAGAATGCGGGCGCCCCGGATGGGTTTGGCCATTTCCGCCTCAAATCCCTTGTCAGAGACCAGGGTGCGGGCCTCGGCCTTTCCGTAGGCCAGCATGACGGCGTTGAGCAGGCCGGAGGGCGAAATGGGCTTGATCAGCAGACCGTCAAGACCTGCGCGGTTCACAGCCGCCCTGGCTTCCTCCTGGGCAAAGGCGGTGACCAATATGATTTTCGGAGGCGGCGTATTTGATTCTGCCAGGATCTTTTCCCCCGCCTCGATGCCGTCCATATCAGGCATCTGCCAGTCCATGAACACCATATCGTAGGGACGGTCATCATCTTCGGGACGGTTAATCCGCTCCAGGCATGCCCGGCCGGAGGATGCTTCCTCCACCGAAAAGTCAAAGGTCTGCAGCATTTCAACCAGGATCTGGCGGGCCGTCGCATTATCATCCACCACCAGGACTTTGAGATCTTTGAGGTCGTCCGAAAGCTCCCGGTCGGAAACGGCTGTCTGTTGCCCGATACCGAAGGTTGAGGTAAAAATGAATTCACTTCCCTTGCCGGGTTCGCTCTCCACCCAGATGTCGCCGTGCATCATATTCACCAGACGCTTGCTGATGGTCAGCCCCAGTCCGGTGCCGCCGTATTTCCGGCTGGTGGAGGTGTCGGCCTGGGAAAAGGCAGAAAAGAGCTTGGACCGCTGTTCCTCGGTAAGGCCGATACCGGTGTCCCGGACGGAAAACCGGACGGTTACCCGCTCCGGGGTTTGCTCCACCAGGGCAGTGGTCAGGACAATTTCACCTTTTTCCGTGAATTTCACCGCATTGTTCCCAAGATTGATCATCACCTGGCCCAGACGCAGGGGATCTCCCACAAGGAAGGGCGGAATCTTGGGATCAAGGCGGAAAAGCACTTCCAAACCACCCTTCTCCCGGGCTTTGACCGTCACCAGGTCTGCCACGTGGGCCAGGGTTTCCGAAAGGTTGAAATCGATTTCCTCGATATCCAGTTTTCCCGCTTCGATCTTTGAAAAATCAAGGATATCGTTGATGATCCCCAAAAGGGAATTGGCCGAAGAATCAATCTTTTTCACGTAATCGTACTGCCGGGCGGTGAGGTCCGTTTTTAATGCCAGGTGGGCCATACCGATGATGGCGTTCATGGGGGTGCGGATCTCATGGCTCATATTAGCAAGGAAATCACTCTTTGCCCGGGTTGCGGATTCAGCCTCACGCCGTGCCTCGGCCAGGTCTTCCATGATATTCAAAGTGGCCACCCGGGACCGGTTCAGTTCCGTTACCTGGTCCTGGAGTTCCGCCTGCATGGCCTTCAGTGAACTGATATCCACCAGCCATCCCAGAATACTGGGCCGGCCGTCGTAGGTCATCGGCATATAGGTCACCAGGACGTCAATGGGGACTCCCCCCTCGCCGCGCAGCTGAATTTCCCTGTTGGAAACCATGCCGTCGCGTTTCAGGGCCTCTATCAGCGGGGCCCTGTCCTCGGGATTGAGGTAAACGTTTGTAACCGGCTCACCGATGCTGACATCAAGCATCTTCAGGTACCTGGGATTGGCAAACCTGATGACATTGTCCGTGGAAACACCTATGGCAATGGGGCTTTTGTCCAGGATAAGCTTCAGGGTTTCCTGCTCCTGCCGGATCTTTTCTTCCATCAGCTTGCGTTCGGTCACATCGATAAAACTGTCCAGAAGATGGGGGACACCGTCAAGCATCATGGTGACCACGGTCCTGAGTATGGGAATCTGCCTGTCTCCGTCAGCGATCAGGAGTCCCTCCGTATTGTCTCCCGCGCCGGTGGCGGTCCCGTCCGCCGTATCTTGCCCCTCTGCGGCAAACTCCCGGTACCTGCGGCCGATGATCTCGTCCCTGTCCAGGCCGATCATCGCGGCAGCCACCGGATTGGCATCGGCAATGATCCCGGTCTCCTTGTTGACCAGAAAAAGGCCGGTACTGATGGCGTTCAAAATCGTCTGAACCCGTTGTTCGCTTTCCCTGACAGCGGCTTCCGACCTGACCCGTTCGGTGATGTCCCGCACCGTCCCTACGATAAACCACCGGTTCTCCATCTGAAAGGGGGACAGATTCACTTCCACGGGAAAGGACAGCCCCTGCCTGTTGACCGCAGTGGTCTCAATGGTGGAATCAAAGGCCTTGCTCCTGCCGGTTCGTGCAAATTCCCCCAACCCCGCTCTTGCCGCCTCCCGGTTCTCTTCGGGTATGGCGATCTCATGGAATTCAAGACCATGGGCTTCCTGTGCAGAAAAGCCGAAAAGTTCTTCAGCCGCATGATTCCAGAACCGGATCTTTCCCCGGCTGTCAACCATGACCAGGGCATCGCTGACCGCCTGGCTCATGGCCCGGGTTTTCTGTTCTGCCAGGGTGCGGTCCCGTACCTCACGGGAGAGTTTCCGGTTGGCATAAAAAAAGACACCGAGCACAACCAGGGAGACCCCAAAGATGGAAAGCCCCACCCCCCACACCGTCCGCCAATCCACCCGCGATTCCACACGGATGTTCACCCAGCGGTCTTCAAAGCTGCGGCGGTCCGCTTCGCTGACGGCGGCAAGGGCCTTGTTCAACACGGAGACCATCATGGGCCAGTCCTTGCGTACGCCAAAGCTGAGATCAAGGGTACGTGGCAGGGTTGCCGCCACCTTCAGCCCTTTGATCCGGCCCGCCCGGGCAGCGTAAGTCACAGAGGCATTATTGCCGATGGTGGCATCTGCATCCCCGTCCATCACCGCCTGAAGGGAAGCTTCAAGGGTAGAGGTTTTTACCAGCCGGATCTCCGGATGCTCAGTTAAAAGCATCTCTTCCATGGGAGAGGATTCGATGACGGCGACCCGTTTTCCGGCCAGTCCTTCAAGCCCTGCCACAAAGGGCATATCCTCTTTTGTCACCAGGACGATGGGAATCCGCAGATAGGGGTGGGTGAAATCAAGAAATTCCTTTCGTGACGGTGTGGGGACCACAGCCGGCAGGATATCGATCCGGCCCTGTTTGGCATTTTCAATCACCGCCTGCCAGGTCAGCCCCGGGACCGGGGCCATGGACAGGGCCAGTTTACCGTTGAGCCAGGCCACATACTCGGACACCATACCGCTGTACTGCCCCTCTTTGCTGATCCCCTCAAACGGAAGCCAGGCAGGATCCACACCGAGCCGAATGTCCCGGTGCGCCACAAGCCAACGTCTCTCCTCTTCTGTCAGGTATAGATTTCTTGGGGCTTCCGATCCCAGGTAGGTTTCCTTGATATCATTGAGTTCTTTTTGTGACAGGGAGTCCAGGCCTTTTTGCATCACCGCCTTAAGCATCTTTTTTTCGGCATTGATTCCCATGGCCAATTCAAACCGGTGATCCTCGAAATACCCCACAATCTTCAGGTCAGTCAAAAAATGCTGGTCGGTCAGATAGTTGCCCACGGCCAGGGTCCCCATATAGGCGTCAGCCTTTGCCGTACTGACGGCCTTGAGCGCTTCCAGGGTATTGGGAACCAGCAGGAGGCGGGCGTCCGGATGGTTGGCCTTAAGGTATTCCTGCTGATAATATCCCGATTCCACGGCAATGGTCTTCCCTGAAAAATCTTTCAGGGATGTGATGTCATTCCTGCCCTTCTTCACCCAGATGGCATCCTGGGATGAAATATAGGCCGATGTGAAAACCAGGTAGGCCGTTCTCTCCGGCGTTTTTCTCAAGGCCGGGCTAAGGTCCAGTTCCCCTGACTTCAGCCTGGGCCCGTTTTCACTCCAGGGCTTTACTTCGATGCGGGCCGTAAGTCCCGCACGCCGGGCTGCCAGGCGGAGAATATCGGCGGAAATACCGCGGTAACTGCCGTCGCTGTCCACAAACTCAAAAGGGGGCCAGTCCGGGGTGCCGGCCACGCGGACGACCGGATTTGCATCAACCCACGCGCGTTCAGCAGGGGTGAGCACCACCCGGTTCCCTTTGTCCGTTAACATCCCCAGCCCCAGCCAGTTTGTGCGCAGCTCGTTGATTTCCCCTTCGGTCAAGGCATCCAGCCCCTTTTGGAGGATGTCACGAAGCAAGCGCTGTTCTTTCATGACAGCAATGTGCAGCCGGTTGGCCTCGGGATTTTCAAGGGAAACTTCATCCACGATCCGTATGCCCGGAATCAGATTTTCCTTGAGCAGATGGGAAATAACCCCGAGACTTCCCACAAAGGCATCGGCTTTATTCAGGGATACGGCTTTGAGCGCCTCAAGGACACTGGGGAATTCAACCGGTTCAATGACCGGATAAAGGTCTTTGATCAGATCGTTGATGGAAAATCCGGCCACCACCGCCAGCCTCTTACCATCCAAATCCTGAAGGGAACGGATACCCGAACGATTTTCATGCACGACCATGACCGAAGGGTTTGCCGCATAGTGCCCGGTCAGGGCCATCTGCTTTTCCCTGGCCGGTGTCTTGTAAATGGCCGGCAGCACATCAATGTCACCGGCTGTGAATTTTTCCAGAAGCTGTGCCCAGGTAAATCCGGACACAAACGTCAGGGGCAGTCCCACCTTTGCCGCGGCAAGGCGGATCAGCTCGTTTGAAAATCCGGTGGGGCGGCCGTCTTTGACAAAGTCAAAGGGGGGCCAGTCCGTTTCCGCTCCCACCACCACCGGCCTTGACCGCCTTGAGATCCAGCTTCGCTCTTCAGGGGTTAGCCCTGTTACCTCAACAGGCTTGGTTTCCAGCCATCTGGCCCGCAACGCCATAAGTTCCTGGTGACGGATGCGTTTCAACCCTTTTTCCAGAATATCTGCCAACATGGGATTGGAGTTATGGATTCCCATCCTGAACGCCCCGGCTTCCGAAACCTTTCGGGCGGCGACTTTGAGGTTGCTGACCAAAGAATGGCCCTGTATGCGCCGGTACCGTATCAAACCTGCCACGGCAGCATCTGCCCTTCCGGTGTTCACCTGGTCCAGGGCTTGGTGGAATCCCTCGGTAAGGATCAGCGTCCCGTTCTTTCCAATGACTGTTTTCACATCCAGTACAATGGCGCTTTCCCTGGTAACCGCCACCCGTTTGCCTTTCAGGTCGCCCCATCTGGAGATTCCCGTATTATCCTGCCGCACCAGCACCAATTGCGGGACAAAGGCATAGGGTTCTGTAAAACGGAGCGATTTCATACGTTCCGGGGTCCGGGACAGACTCATGGCCATGTCGGTTTCACCTGATATGGCTGACCCGACCACATCTTTCCATCTGGATTTGAACACCGGCACAAATTGCAGCCCGGTGCGTTCGGACAACAAGGCGAGTATCTGGGCGTTCAATCCGTCAAATCGCCCGCTTTTATCCACAATATCAACCGGACTCATGTAATCGGTAACGGCCACTGTCACTGCCGGATGCGTCCTGATCCAGGCCTCTTCATCAGCGGTAAACTGTTTGGCCTGCAGCAACCGTTCATAATAGCGATCCGCAGGCGATGGCAGCCAGCGGGCTTCACGCTTTGCCATCCGGCCCACCGGGAGTTTATCAAAACCGTCATTAATCAGCGTTAGGAGGTCTTTTCTATCCTTGCGTACAGCAGCGACCACAGGGCTGGAAAAAACGGCCACGGTACTTTTTGACAGCAGGCCGCGGACACCGAAGGCTGCCAGGACCGTCTCGACATTGACGTTTTCACTCAAAATGGCGTCAACCTCCCCATTGAGCAACGCCAATACCAGCTTCCGGCCGTCGGGAAAACCTTTTACCTGAATCCCCTCTTCCCGGGCGGCAAGGTATTCATACTGGTAGGAATCGCTTATGGCCCCCACCTTTTGGCCGGCCAGATCCTTAAGCGATCTTTCCGAGTCATGATCCGTTCTGAAAAAAAGAGACGTGTTGATGTTGTGGATGGGTTGTGAAAATGCAAACCACCGGGCCCGCTGTTCATTGGCAATAAGGCCTGAGTGTACGTCCGCATGACCGGTCTTCACCGCCTCAAGGGATCCTTTCCAGTCATGGGCCACAAAGGTGACGGGTACGCCGGTCTGCCGGCTCCACAACCGCCACATGTCAACGAAGAGGCCGGCAGGTTCACCTGTGGGAGAGCGCACTGAAAAGGGCGGATACGCATCGGCGATTGCAATCGTCAGGGAGTTTGGCTCCTGATCTTTGGCCAGAACACCTGTAACCGGGGCACAAAGCCCCGATATCATAAACAACAGCACCAGATATTTATACACCTTATACAACATGGTATCGCAAATGCCCTTATTTAGCTGACAATCTTATATTTCTTCGCTTCTCCCAGCCGTTCCAGGAGCTGGTTGATTTCTTCCTTGAGCCGGATCATCCTGTGTTCACGGTCAATGGTAAGCTGGTGAAATCGTTCCAGTTCCTTGAGCTTTTTCTGCAGTTCCGCTTCCGTGGTTTTGCGTTCCGATATATCCCGGATGCATTCGATGGCACCGGTTTCATTTCCGTTGGCATCGTACAACACCCTGGCCGTACCGGAAAGAAACGTCCCGTTGGTTCCGATATGAGGGAAAAAGCCCTCCATCTTCAAACGGTTTCCCTCCCACTTCACCATGTCATATGGAAGGCTCAGGGTGTCATCCCAGTTTCTGACCAGGTCTATCAGCATCGGGCGCCGCTCATTGTGAAAAGGAACCGCATAGGAATAATCCCCTTTTCCCGCTATCTCATCGCGCAGAACGCCTGTGAGGTTTTCCATGGCCCGGTTCCAGGCCACCACCCTGCCCCGGGTGTTGATGACAAACGTCGGGTCCGGCAGGGATTCGATTATATTGCTCTGGCGTTGCTCGGATTCTTTAAGATCCTCCAGCGTGGCGTTCAATTCCATGGTTCGCGCTTCAACGAGTTGTTCCAGGTTGGACTGGTATTGCTGGAGTTCCGCTTCGACTTTCCGCCGCTCGGATAGTTCCGTTTCAAGGTCTGCCGCCCTGTTCTGAAGTGTAACCTTGTTCTGGCGAAGCTTTTCGATCATCTGATTGAAGGCATGCTCTAAGACCTTGAGTTCCGTTTTTCCCGAGGTTTGGATATCCACCCGAACCTCTTCGAGCCTGTCCATCTCTATGGATGACGCCGCCCGGGTCAGCAGCGTCAGGGGACGGGCCAGAAGCCGCTGGATGGTAATATAAAAAACAACGCATAAAAAAACCGTCATCAACAGGGCATTGACGATAATAAAGGAGAACCCGACCTTAACTCTGTCCAGTATGATCTGCCGGCTTGAAAACAACACAATCTGTGCCAGTTCATATGATTCTCCGTCTTCCTCATGTACCAGGGGGAAACGGTGACTAAAAAGACCGGATATATGGCCCGGTGGTTCAGAAGGACTGCCGCTGTCATCATAAAAGGTCACCGTGTTCACATCTTCAACCACAGCACCCATCTTGATATCGTTCAACCGGTCGATATCAATCCACAGGCCCATCACAAAAGGGGTGTTGTAAATACCCTGGGCCATGGCGGACAGGGATTCTTTATCCATCTCCCAGATAAGTTTGGAAAGCCCGGTGCCCACTGTTTTTTCAAGGGAGGCAAGGTCCTGGACCACTCGCTTTTTAACATGGTGGTACTCATAACCCATATGACAGGCAGTCAGGACAACCATGACCAAAATGTACAGCGAGATACCTGTTTTGAGCAGCTTGGTGGCAATGGACTCTTTGATCGAAACCATTTGCCTTAAGGGTGACTTTCCGGAAATTCTCATCTTTCTTCCACTGTCCGGCTATTCCAGATAACGCGATACAATACGCTCGATATCGCCGTCTGCCTTGGCATCGGCCAGCGCTGCATCAACCGCATCAATGACGTTTTGTGCATCGGGGTATGTTTTTCTCAGTCCGAAGTGAAACTTTCCCGGAGTGGCGATATCAGGCACTTCCCGCACCGCGATTCGATCCTTGAGGCCCAGTTTATTAACAATGGCCCTGACCACCAGGCCGTTGCCCACAAAAATATCGTACCGGTGGGCATCCAGCAGCTTGACAGCCTGTTCAAGGCTGTTGACCCAATGCACGTCAAGATCCTTGAACCACTTCTTGGCCCACCCGTTTCCCCGGTGGTCCACCTGCCGGAAGGGCCTGAGGTCCTCAATCACTTCCACCCGGTCGATGCTGTCCTTGCGGGGGTTGGTATGGCTGGTGAGAATAACGACATAACTTGTTACAAAGGGCTTTTTCGTAAAATAGGCAAAGGCCTTTCGCGCGTCAGTGGGGTTTGTGCAAAAAGCGTCGGCTTCACCGCTGCGAACCTGCGCCTGGGCCCGCTGCCACGGATACCCACGGTGTTCCAGCGGCCTGTCCATGCGCTGTCCGATAACAGCATCCAGCGCATCAACCAGAATCCCCTGCATCCGGCCGTCCTGCTTAACACTCAATGGACTGAACTTATTATAGTAGTTGATTCTTATCACGCCGGAACCGGCATACGCGCCTACGGAGGTTACGATCAAAAAAACAATGCCGACTATTGCAGACATTGGATAATGCCGTCTCTTTGAATTCACCGTCATTTGGTTTCACCTGGTTGTTGATTTGAATGAACCCGCTGCCCGGCGCCAATGGTGCCAAAGTTCGTATCCGCATGTAATCGTCAGCCGGGAATTTTGAATCTTTTCCTTACAGGATCTTAGAATTTAAATACCATTATATTAGATATCCGCACAAGTACTTTCCTTTTTCTCCTGATTCGCCCTCAGTTTAGAGTTGATTTCAACTGCGGCTCTGGTACTGTATTAGGCTGCGAATCCGAACCAAAAATATTGGGAAGATAAAGATGAAACTGAAGCGATGGTTCACTCATTTGGTACTGCTTGCGGCACTCACCCTCTGCGGGCCCTTTGAAGGCATGGCCGAAGAAAAAGGCAGGCCGTTGCCCGGAACCCAAACGGTCCGGGAAGGCGTTATCATTGAAGTGGTATCTGCCGGTGAAATGGTGCTGTGGACCAAAAAAGGATTGTACCCGTTCTCACTCTACGGACTTTCCCTGCCGGTCCTTTCGACCCCGGAAGGGGCCGAAGCCAAACGCAAAGCCTCCGATATAATATTCAACAAGCTTCTGACCGTCCATTTCCTAAACCATGGCAGTGAGAAACCGGCCGGCATCGTCATGGTCCGGGGAGAATGCCTGAACCTTCGCCTGGTGGAAGACAGGATTGCCCGGGTGGCAGAAGACTGCAGGCTTCAGCCCTATTGCAGACAGTGGCAAGAAAAGCAATAAAAACGCCCGGCCAGCATATGCCGGGCGCCTGATTCCTTTGTTCATATACGGTTAATGTTTTCTAATCGGTGTTGGCCTGGCTTTCGTACACGGCCTTGTACCGTTCCTTGGTGTAGTAGATAAACTCCTGGAGCACCGAACTGAAGTATTTGTTTTTATGCCAGATGGTATAAAAGGAGCGGGAAAACTTGAAGTCCTTGATTTTAAGCCGGTAAAGCTGTCCGGCATTGAGTTCGTTCATCACTGAGATCTGGGACAGGCAGCTGAGCGCCCCTTTGTTCCTGAGCACGGACTTTACCGCTTCGGTGTGCCCCACCTCAAGAAACGGCTTAAACCGCTTTCTGAACTTTTTCATATAGGAGAGAAATACATCCCGGGTGCCAGAGCCCTCTTCACGGAATATCCAGCGTTTGGACAGCAGGTCATCCATGTTGTACTCTTCGGCCCTGACCAGGTTTTTGTCCCCGGTGACCACGTAGAGTTCGTCTTTGCCCAGCACCTCCCGTTCGATCTCAGGGCTGTTGTAGTCAGCCTCCACAAACCCGATGTCCACCTCGCCGTTCTCGATCATCTTCCCGATCTCGATGGTGTTGCCGGTGATCTTCTCAAGGTTCACCCCCTCGTACTGCTCCACAAACTCATACATGATCTGGGGAAGAATATAGTTGGCAATCGAGGAAGACGCTCCCACCCGGATGTCCCCCACAAGGTCCAGGTCACGAAACATGGTTTCACTCTCTTTGAGCCCCACCACCAGGGGCTCCACCATCCGGTAGAAATACCGGCCGTTCTCGTTGACCACCAGCCGTTTATGGATACGGTCGAACAACTGCTTTCCCAACCGGTCTTCCAGGGCCTTTATAGCCATGGACACGGCGGACTGGGTCAGGCCGTAATCTTTGGCCACCTGGCTGAGATGGGGGGTTTTTACCAGTGCCAGGAATAATTCTAACTGCCTCAGTGTCACAGAAACGTTCTCCTTATCCTAATGTTTATTGTCCGGATTGTGGACAGCCTGGAACATATCACGGAAAGCGGCTGAGGCCAAGATATCGTTCAAAAAAATTGATCAGGTTATTCAATTTAATGAATTCAGGTCGGTATTTTATTGGACTCATATTGAGAAAAGAAAAGGCGGGCACCTCCCGGACCCGGCGTCCGGGAGGCTTTAAAAGATCATACAATGCCTTTAGGCATGGGGGGCACAGTTTCGCCTGCCAGGGTAAACCCCCCGTCCAGGCGGAGAACGGTACCGGTCATATAGGGGGCATCCTTAATCATAAAGTTGACGGCCTTCACGACATCCTCAATGGTGCCGATGCGGCCGGCCAGGGTATGGTCAATCAGTGAATCTTTTTCTTCATCCGTGAGCACCTCACGCCATCCCCTTGTGCCCTGTGCATGACGGGTCTCAAAAATACCGAGCATCAGTTCGTTGACCCGGATATGCGGGGCACCCATTCGGGCCCAGGTTTCGGTGAGGGTGGCGACAGCCCGGTTGGCGGCGGCATACCCGTCGTTGAACACCAGGGCCGCAGGACCGGTGCGCCCCACAATACCGGCAATGGAGGACAAATTTATGACCACGGCTTCGTCTGCCGCCTGCAACATCGGATATACGCTGTCAAACACCCAGCGTTTGGCCTTGAGCGTGGTTTCGATTTCAAGGTCCCACTGGTCTTCCACATAGGCACCGTGAACCGTGGGCCACCCGCCCCTTTCGATATTGTTGATCAGGATGTCCAGACGACCGTACGTATCCCGGATGAAATCGGCGACCAGCTGGACATCCTTTACGGAACGCAGGTCTGCATTCAAGATATCATGGTCCGCCCCTGTGGCGGCAAAATCCGTTTCCATCTGTTCAAAAGAATCGTCCCAGTCGTGGCGAGTCAGCACCAGACGTGCCCCCTGTCGTGCCAGATCCAACCCGATGCCCTTGCCGATTCCCTTTACCGCCCCCAGCACCAGGGCGACTTTTCCCTGAACATCCATCTTTAGATATCCACCTTAAGATCCTTGCCGAACAGCCGGTATTTTACCCAGGCAATCCCGAAATCCAGGAGAGCGAAATCATCGGTTTTCAGCGTTTTCATGAGGGTATCCGGAATATTCAGACCCTCCAGCAGGCCATTTTCTAAAATTTCCTGCCGGAAGGTATCCAGGTCATATAGGGCCATATAAAACTGGTCCGACTCTGCGCCTTCCAGTTTACCGGGGCGGATCTGATTTTTCAGGCTGATGAGCTGCATAAGTTTGTCATTCTGGCGGTTGTGTTCGGCCACGTCCTGGCCTTCCAGCCATTTGCGTACCGTAAGATCGTGTTTTGGATCGTGCCCCTTGCAATGATCTTCTTGTATCATGGCATAGAACTCACGGATATTACCGGTTGCCCTGTCCATGGCAATGGCCCGGGCCAGTGGATAGAGCCTGCAGGAGGCCGGCCGGTCATTGTAAACGGTACAACCCGCTTCAGACACCAGCGGGCAGGCATGGCCTGTGGCCGGGTTGGGTTTAAAGGTGATGACGGGCAGACCGGACTCAGGACCGTAGTGCAGGGAGGTATACTCTCTGAGAAACGTGGAGGACGGCATGGCCAGGGCATTTTTCATCCTCAGGATATCGTAGGGAGTCAGGGCCTGGTTCAAATCCCTGCAGCACTCGTTAAAACAGGGGTTGCCGGGACCGCAGTTGAATCCCATGGGGTCATCCAGATCCACCGGGATCATTTCATCGTTATTTCCGTCACTCATTTGGGCGCCTCTATTCCTTATTGTATGCTAATATTTTATAAATTCAGTCCAAACCATAAAACTTTTATAGTGGAAGGGCTAAATTAACACAGAACCCGACACTTTTTCCAGATGATTTTCCTTGCGTCGACCTCACTATATGTGGTAGCTGAACTATCGTTCTTCAATACATATTGTCCGACTAAAAAGTCATCAAAAAAATTGAATAAATTGTTAAATCCTTTTTTTTAAATTTTCTTGACAACAGGCTTTGGAGGGTGCTATTCCCATAACATTTATTTGGCGCAGAAGCTTGAATTTTGCCAAAAGGTCGGGCCAAAGATCGGAAGGTAAAAGACACTGCGCTTTTAATACGGATTAACAGGTCAGCCGGAAAGCTTCGGCTGACCAAATATGTTGATAGAAACGCAGCACAACGGTATTTGTGCAATTTGATTAACTTTATTTATGGAGGTATTTTAAATGCCATCTTTTGTTATCACTGAAAAATGTGACGGCTGCAAAGGCGGGGATAAAACAGCATGCATGTACATCTGCCCCAATGACCTGATGGTTCTGGACGCCAACGAAATGAAAGCATACAACCAGGAACCGGATCAGTGCTGGGAATGCTACTCTTGCGTTAAGATTTGCCCCTCCCAGGCGATTGAAGTAAGAGGTTACTCTGACTTCGTACCCATGGGCGCTTCTGTACAGCCGATGATGGGTACTGAAGACATCATGTGGACCTGTAAGTTCAGAAACGGCGTTGTAAAACGCTTCAAGTTCCCCATCAGAACCACTCCCGAAGGCGAAGCCAACTCTTATGATGATCTGAAGGGTAAAGACCTGTCTTCCGGCCTGCTCTCCACTGAAGAAGCAGACGGCTATGAACTGGTAGCTCCCACCGAGCTGGCATAGGGTCACCTGCATCCAATTAATTTTCTGAACATACTAAATATTTTGGAGGTATATAATGGCATTACCTAACAAACCTGTTGGCGAACTCAAAGTCGTTAGAGAGCCAGAAGTAGAAAAAAGAGACGTTGATGTACTGATCATCGGCGGTGGTATGGCTGCTTGCGGTACCGCATTTGAGATCAAAAAATGGGCCGACGACGACACCAAGATCCTGCTCGTTGACAAAGCTGCCCTCGAACGGTCCGGCGCTGTTGCTCAGGGCCTGTCCGCAATCAACACCTACATCGGTGAAAACAAACCCGAAGATTACGTACGCATGGTACGTAACGACCTGATGGGTATTGTTCGTGAAGACCTTATCTTCGACCTGGGCCGTCACGTTGACGATTCCGTACATCTGTTCGAAGAATGGGGACTTCCCATCTGGAAAAAAACCGAAGACGGAAAAAACCTCGACGGTAAAAAAGGCCAGAAAGCCGGTACCCTGAAGGGCGGCGCTACTCCCGTTCGTACTGGTAAATGGCAGATCATGATCAACGGTGAATCCTACAAGAGAATCGTTGCCGAAGCCGGTAAGAAAGCCCTTGGCGACGAAAACATCCTTGAAAGAGTTTTCATCGTTGAAATCCTGAACGACAAAGAAGATCCTTCAAGAGTTGCCGGCGCTGTCGGTTTCTCCGTACGTGAAAACAAAGTTTACATCATCAACGCCAAGGTTATGATGGTAGCTTGCGGTGGCGCGGTTAACATCTACCAGCCCCGTTCCGTTGCTGAAGGTAAAGGTCGTGCATGGTATCCCGTATGGAACGCTGGTTCCACTTACACCATGGCTCTGAGAGCCGGTGCTGAGCTGTCCATGATGGAAAACCGTTTCACCCCCGCCCGTTTTAAAGATGGTTACGGCCCTGTAGGTGCTTGGTTCCTGCTGTTCAAAGCCAAAACCGTTAACGGCCTTGGTGAAAACTATGCCGGTTCTGACGCTGCTAAAGAAGAACTTGAAAAGTACGCTCCCTACGGAACTGCTGCCGTAACTCCGACTTGTCTGCGTAACCACCTGATGATGAAAGAGTACAAAGAAGGCCGCGGTCCCATCATTATGGAAACCTCCAAGGCTCTCCAGACCCTTGGCGAAACCATGAGCAAAAAAGAGCTGAAGCACCTTGAGTCTGAAGCTTGGGAAGACTTCCTTGACATGTCCGTTGGTCAGGCTGGTCTGTGGTGTGCAACCAACACCGAGCCCGAAAAGAAAGACTCTGAAATTATGCCCACCGAACCGTACCTGCTGGGTTCCCACTCAGGTTGCTGCGGTATCTGGTGCTCCGGTCCCGAAGAAGACTGGGTACCCGATTCTTACAAATGGGGCTACAACAGAATGACCACCGTTCGCGGTCTGTTCACTGCCGGTGACGGCGTTGGCTGCTCCGGTCATAAGTTCTCCTCCGGTTCTCACGCCGAAGGCCGTATCATTGCCAAGTCCATGCTGCAGTACCTGAAAGCCGAAGGCGACAAGGTTACTGGTTTTGCTGAAACTGACCAGGAACTGGTTGATTTCGTATACGCTCCGGTTTACAACTACCTGGACAACTGCGAATACACCACTGCTCAGGACGTTAACCCCAACTACTGCAAACCTGCTGGTATGGCAATGCGTCTGATGAAGATGACCAACGAGTATGGTGCGGGTACTGGTACATTCTACATGACCAACGGCAAATCCCTCGAAGTTCTCATGGGCCTGTTCGAAATGTTCCGTGAAGACCTTGAGAAAATCGCTGCCGGCGACCTGCATGAACTGATGAGAGCTTGGGAAATCAACCATCGTCTCTACACTGTTCAGGCTCATACCCGTCACATCCAGTTCCGTGAAGAATCCCGCTTCCCTGGTTTCTACTACAGAGGCGACTTCATGGGCCAGAATGACGAAGAATGGTTCTGCTTTGTTAACTCTTCTTACGACAAGAAGACCAACGAGTGGTCCCTGAAGAAAGAACCCTACGTGAAAATCATCTCTGACTAAGTGTTAGACGACCGATTTAAACGGTAGTGTTTGATATTGACCTCCAGGTGCCGGTTGTCCGGTGCCTGGGGGTTTTTTCAGATTATGCCGGACACGGCAGGCCTTGAGGCCCTGTCTCCTTTTTTGCAAGGGCGCATCCTTCCCCAAGACACCGATGGATAACAGAATGTGCGCTTTCAAATAAGGAGAGAGGATGCCGGCTGCCGGAACCCCAAATTTTTGTGTTTTTGCGGGTTCCAATCTGAGCGTTGCGGCATTAAACATAAACAAACCCTTAATGATATAACTCAATTGCACGGAGGGACAGCATGACAACAGAAAATTTGGCCCCTATAAGCGGAAGCATCATGGTGGTTGGTGGTGGAATCAGTGGCCTGACAACTGCCCTGGAAGCTGCCGAAGTGGGGTATGAGGTCTTCCTGGTAGAAAAGGAAGCATCCCTTGGCGGAAGAGTATCCCAGTTGAAACACTACTTCCCCAAACTTTGCCCGCCCACTTGCGGCCTTGAGATCAACTACAAGCGTCTCAAAGATAACAAGAACATTAAAGTGTTTACCCTGTCTGAGGTACAGAGCGTAGCCGGCACTCCCGGCGACTACACAGTCACCGTGAAGACCGCTCCCAGATACGTAAACGAAAACTGCACGGCCTGCGGTGAATGTGCCAACGTCTGTGAAACTGAAGTTTCCAACGACTTCAACTTCGGCATGGATAGACGCAAAGCAGCCTATCTGCCCCACAACATGGCCTTCCCCCAGCGTTACGTCATGGATCCTGCCAT
>MDTD01007974.1_pt1 | contig 23381 bp, 19 predicted proteins | sample 811221 | NCBI WGS metagenome assembly MDTD01 (sample SAMN05326646, study PRJNA326480) | marine metagenome | isolation source: seawater | place: Pacific Ocean: South West | collected 2011 | reverse complement strand
TTTTTTAGTGCCTTTTTTTCAGTTTAGTGCCTTTTTTTCAGTTAAATATCCAATTCTATTTAGAATTTCTAAAATTCTATTTAGAATTTCTATTTAGTTTTCATTTCTATTTAGAATTTCTAAATTTCTAATTAGAATTTCTAAAAGCATGATTTTTCTCTCTTTTTATCAAATTATAGTTCACTTTTTTCAGTTGAATATTGCTTTCTGTATTTTTCCTGCATTTTTCTTGCATCTTTGTAGTTATTTTAGTGTTTTTATTACTTTTTATGATTTCTATTTACTATTATTATCGTGTATATATATATACATGGCTCCGCATACTATTGTGTTGGACCAAATTCCTATGGCTGCCTATATAGTCAATCTCTTGCAGCATGACTGGCAGCACGATTCTAATGTTGGTGCTAAAAGTGGTCTTAAGGAACGTGCTAATCTATCACTTAGTCTTCTGAAAAACGCTGGGACTGACATATTCAGTGGAGGAGGAAATAATATGGCTGGAGGAAGAGGAAAACCTGTTGATTGCCCCGTCACCGACTGGCTTCCTGCTGATCTTGAAACTAGATCTTCCTTTCTAGCAACTATCGCCATTCTTATCATAGCATACAGGGAAGGCGCCGAGACGCACCAACAGAATACTGAAGTTGCTGATAGGCTCGTAGAACTTGCAGAATTTATCGTGTTTGACTGTAGAGATGTAGACCCGTCCAAAGAACAGGCTCAGTATAGAGTTTTTTACTCCAATACAGAAGATGCTATGCCGAGAGAACCATCGGCATTTAATGACGGTATTAGCAAACTCAGTACATTTCTTGCAGATGAACGAAACAAAGAACTTTTACCATCACTAGACCCAGAATCTCTCAATGATCTTATGACGATTGTTAAATATGGATTCATTCCCTTTTACATCTCTGAGAAAGAATACCAGTATATCGAAGAAAAGAGAAATGATGAGCAAGATATCTACCAAGGTGCCGACGAAGATGCCGACGAAGATACCGGCGAAGATGCCGACGAAGATGCCGGCGAAGATGCCGGCGAAGATGCCGACGAAGATACCAAAGATACCGACGAAAAAACTATATCTCTCAAGGACTTTCTTGAAAAAGCTGGTGCTCGTATGCTTTTAACATCCGAGGCTATTAACTTTATATCCTGCTGCAACTATAGTAGAATGCTTTTCTTTAACTCCACTCATTCAATTCTTACCCCTGAAAAGTTCTTTTCAACACAGAGTATCGTGCTAGAGTTTGTAGGATATGGTTCTCAACCACTGTCGCAGGAACAAGCTTTCGATATGTTCGGTAGATTTAGTGAACGCATCCAAGACAAGAACTTGTATGATGTTGTTATGGAATATACACTTTCAAGTGACTATGCCTTCATGCTTGCACAAGAACTCCTTACATTTGAATCAACCAAGTTAATGTGCATCAAGGGTAAGGAGGAAGAGCTTAAGGCTCCGTCATCTCTTTTCTATATTAGTGGCTCATCCGCCAGAAGAAGAAATCTCTCTCAGGATGGGAATACTGAAGTGCAAGAGTCGGCGCAGTCTATGTTCGGTGACGATATAGTTCCTGATGCACCGCCTAGAGAGAATCAACCTACAAATGCAGTGTTTGTTTCCGAGTTGTCTCCCAAACAGTATGCAGCCTACCAGGGACGACAGCAAAGTAATCGGGGTCTGAGCGAATTTGCTAGAGAAGCCATGGGTGCTGCTATGCCTGGGCTTCGAGTTGGTGGAGGAATCCCTCCTGAAATGACGGAATACGACTGGATACATACTCCTGAGCACGTAAAAAACGGATACTTTGGAAATTTAGGACAAAACCCTACTCAGGACGATATAGCAATGGCGACCGATGAACAACGGAAAGAATATGAAGAAGCAAGGGCCCAATTAGTTGCTCTAGAAAAGAAATGGGAAGAACTTCGGCTGGCTGCACCCGCCGCTCCTGCTGCTTCCGCGCGGCCGGCAGAAGCGGAAGCGGCAGAAGCGGCCACGAAGGACGATTCCCAAGAATCAACGACAATGAATGATGATGATGACGATGATGATGATGATGATGATGCGTCATTTCTTGGAGATGGTAGTTTTGTCCCTCATCGCCAGGTGGCTAAAAATAACAGCATTGTTATTGATATACGTGATATACTAAATCCTCCTGCTGATAAACCTCTTAGACGTATACATTATGAAGAAATCAATCGAATTATTGTAAACAAGTTCAAAGAATTCGGTGATGAGAAAGCTGATAGATGTATTGCTGCTGACGACTATTACCAGTTATTTAGTCACCAGCTAGATCTAACACGTCCTGAAGATGATTTATTAACTCCTGGTAATGAGGGTAAGTCTACCAATCCTCTTATTATTGGGAATTACGTTGTTGATAAATATTATGTCTTCTTAGCCCCATGTGAACTTTTGGATAGAGAGAAAATATATCGTGCAGAGGGAGAATTACCTACAGAATTAAAGGCGATCATATACTTTCAGCTTAGCGAGCATGAAGTCGACTTTATTCTTTTGTTTGAGAATCTAGATTCTGATTTAGAAATTAATCCTGATAGTGATAACTATCATACTAAATATCAGTTTATATTCACATACAAGCAATTTAAAGGACGGATTGTGGAAGAAGGCGATCAGGATGCGTTAAATGTTGATGGTGGTGCGCTGGGAGATGATGATGTGCATGAATCAAAACGATTAAGACGCACTTCTTCGTTACCAACACCACCAAAGTCACCAACATTTGAACGCACTTCTTCGTTACCAACACCACCAAAGTCACCAACATTTGAACCGCGTCCAGTCTACTTGAAAAGAAAAAGACCAGACGAACGTCCACAAGATGATGGATATGAAGGCGACTGGACGCCTGAATCGCCATCATTCTCTGGAGAGTCACAAACACCTGGACAATCACAAAGGGCACTTGGTCGTGGTCTTGGTCGAGATTACCCTCTCCAGAATGCTCAGCAAACTATACCAGATAAAGAACAATGTCTAGAGTACACTATCACAAACATGTTATCATCTCACACATATGTATTTAACCAGATGTTGCAAAGCGAAATATATTATAACTTTTATGACTACGGACCCGATATATTGAGCATTCGCAAATACTTTAACTATTCCTCCGCTGGTTATCTTCCTGAACCTGTAGATAGTCCTCCTGATCAGGATGATGGTAGTTTTGATGGCGGCTCAGGACCTGGAAACAGACTCTTTAAACCCTATACTGAAATTGCTTCTGTATTTAATGTAATTAATACTGATTCTCCGATTTCTGACTCATGCAGTGATAAAATGAAGAACTTTGTTAGACTATTCTTAGGCTTCTATAAAGAATCTACTGGAGTTGAATGTGTATATCCAGATAAAGAGATTAAGGATATATGGAAAGCACATTATCAGAGGATAACTGGGGTTCAAGTTGGCAATTCTTTTCAATCTGGCTTACCGGTATGTAAAGGGTTACTTGACTCGTTTTTTACTAACTTTGAATCAAACATTGATGATGTAGATGCTGGTATCAAGAACAATTCGATTGGGGATAAGGCTGAGACATTGAAACCCAAGTTTATAGCAACACCTGCGACAAATATTGATTCTAGATACTTTTCAAAGTTCCTTGAGGAACAACTTACGGAAATATTTAAGGCTATTGTTTACGCTGCTCCTGTAGACATTGTTAGCAAACTAAAACAAATTAAAACTATTACAAGTAAGATTGCTAATGGGTTTAGTGAGAGTTTTACAATTGAAGTTGATGGAGCACAAAAAGAATTTAAAAAGGACAAAGATACATACGATCGTTCATTATTCACACTCCCTGATAGGGCTGCTGAGTTCAAAGCGTTAAAGGATACTACTGATCTTGTTAAACTGGGTCTATTCAATATTTATTCAGGATTGGCGTTTTCTTATATAGAAGTATTATCTTTGATAATTAATAATTCGCTTTCTGGTGGTGCAGTTTCTGATAGTTTCAAATATTTTTGCGAAAAAGCGGGAGTAACAGCTGGAAATGAACTCAAATTCATAGAGGATGTTGTATCCGTTTTAATGCAGTGTATGAAACAGTTTAATATACAATCCCAGTTTCTTTTAAGGAGCAAAAACGGTAAAGCCAGAAGCTTGAGTACTAATGAAATAAAAAATATGACTTTTGTATCTGCTTCTAGCATCGTTGCTGTTCAAAATGCTTTAGATTTAGTTAGAGATACAGATACTGGAGGTCTTTTGTTCAATACATTGAATCCGAAAGACGATAAAAAAAAGCTTTTATACAATGAAGTCCAACTTATGAAACGATTACTAGAACAAAGCCCTAAGAACCCATGGCTAGGCGGTAAAAACTCGAGTAAGATTGATGAAGAAGGATTTAAGTTTTTGGTTAACTATTTAACTAATGAAAACACTAAGGATATATTTCGTCCTAGAAAACCACCTACTCCGGCAGGGAAAAAAGCTCTCGGTTATGTCGTTGATGTCGAGTCGGACTGGGCTCTTGGCCAGGGTCAACTAAAAGGTTATATACCAGTTAAGGCTGCTGCATTTCCCGCCGCCATAAGAAAATATTTCCAAAAGTACAAGGATTCGGTTACTGCTGGATCAACAGACGAAGATGCGGGTAATATTGCCTATGGACTAGCTGTTATCTGGAAAACGATGTCTAAGTTTGCTCTTGACAATACAGGATGTAGGGAGAATAATGCTACACAGCTCAGTGGTGCTCTTTATGGTGTACTTGGAAATGGTGATGAACCAAACTTGGCTGCTCCCGAGACTGTTGCAGAAGCCAATCTGGCTTATTGGAATACGGCTCTTGGTCCAGGCACTGGTGGGAAAATTCAGCAATGGAAAAACAAACGTGTCGAGGGTATGAATTATGAAAAAATATCTAGTGTGCTCACTGCATGCAATATGGCCCAATATGCGGATGCATGCCCTGTTGTTCAATGCAATAATCTAAATGCCGACAACATAAAAAAATATGGCTTACAATATGGAGAGCAAGACTTTTTGATAACTAACAAACCAGGTGCCTCAGAAAACGATACTGATGTTATGAGCATAAGGATTAACCTTAAACCATGGGTTGGTGTTGGTACCCCCTGTGATCGTGACGGTCAGACTCCTAGGATATTAACCGTTCGTGTATTCGCTAGAATAGCCAATAGAGTAATTATTAACATTGGTAATTTACCTGAAAACGGTCATGCATATAATCCCCCTCAGACAGCGAACGTTAGCATGGGTCCTTGGCCAGTAGATAATAATCCTGATACCAATGGAACCTTGCATCCGGGTATGCCTGGTATCTATGTTGATCTTAAGTCGGGCAAGAGTCCGTTTCAAGCAGAAGTAGCATTGATGAATGCTACAAGAGAAGTTCTTAAACATACTTCTGGGATGAACTCATGGAACAACTATGTCTCTAATAAACTAACCGACTTTGGTGTATGCAGAGACATAACAAGTGCTGGTTTCGCAAAAGCTATTGGTGATAATGGACAGGAACTTTCATCATGGTTTAAAGATGGTGGATATGTCACTGGGCCTTTTTATAATCCTGCTACTGCTAATCCTGCTAATCCTGCTGGTGTTAATAACGCCATCGTCCGCACTGTAGCAAGACCTTGTCCTACCAAAGCTAATGATGTTGGACAATGGGATGATGCCACTGGTGGTTGGGGAAATGATAAAAAAACTGCTTTCCTAGCGAATAATCTAGTCAACTGCCTTTCAGCAGCGGCGATTGCACCTCTCCCTACACTTGATGGACTCACATTCTTGGATGGTCAAGACCAACCTTCTGGATACAGGAATCTTCTAGTCAGTACTCTCGGCAGAAATGATAGAGACGGTCTCAATCCTTGGATTTTAAGTGGATATTCACATCAAGGTCATAATGGACCTAATTATCATATGAAGTTTACAATGGGTCTACGTATGCAAAGCGATGATGGTAATGGTATGTTTGGTGGCTCAAAACCACGCAAAACAAGGAAAAACAAAAAAGTAAAGAAACAAAAAAGGTCTAGATTGCAAAATAAAAAACGCAACACCAAAAACACTAAAAAGAAAATTAAACCAAAAAAACGCAAACACACTCGTCAGCGACGCTAATCTCTCTTTCGTAAATATAATAAAGCTTCAATATTATATTTATATAATGGATACATACCAAACTAAAAATGAGAGAATTGTTAAGTTCTATAATGACAATCCTTCTCTCAACTTTGAAGATATGAACCTACTTTTAGTTCAATTCTTAGAAAATATACTAAAAACTAAAGATAATTCCGACGGAGCCTTCATCGCCAAGCAGGTTTTTGATAAAATCTCTTCTATGCATGATGAAGTTTCTCAACATAATTCTAATCTAGGGAGAGAAATTGCATTTATTAAGGAGTCTATCAATCAAAGTAACAGCACGATCAAACTTCTTACTGACTTTCAAAACACATTCCTACAAAGTGTCAGAGATATTTACGAAAATAATGAGCACAAAACCACCGCGCAGATTTCTGACAACATACAGAAACAACTTTCTGTCATGTCTGCCGATATTCAAAAGGAAATCTCTCCAATTCTTGATTATTCAGCCAGGAGTCTTATTAACGATTATGTTGCTTCATGCAAATCTGATCTTCAAGCAATTATGAAGGAGTCACAATCTGACTTTTCTCTTGAAAGTATCCAACAAAATTTAACTGACAAAACAAAGGATATTATTGAACAAATCTCCAGTAGACTTCAAGAATCTGAAAGCCGACTCAATTCTACGCTTGCGACAAACACTCAACAGCTTTCGGAGTCCAGGGTAATTCAGGAGCGAACTTCAAGTGAACTTGGTGAATACTTGGGAAAATATAAGAAGTCTGTTCTGAAGGGCGAGCAAGGTGAGAATAAGTTGGTCAATATCTTAAACAGTATATTCCCTTCTGCTGAAATTGATAATGTTAGTAAAACTGGACATTGTGGCGACGTCATGCTGATGAGAGATCAGAAAGGGAAAATTCTACTTGAAAACAAAGTCTATTCAGAAAATCTACCTACTAAAGAAGTCTTGAAGTTTCAGAGGGATGTTCAAGAACAAAACTGTCATGGTCTTTTGCTTTCTCAGAGCAGTGGTATATGCCACATTGAAAATTGGCACATTGAAATCTCTTCTGAGAATAACATATTGGTCTACCTTCATAACGTCCATGATGATCCAGACATTATCAAACAAGCAATTCAACTCATTGATTCTCTCAATGCCAAATTATCTTCTGTATTCAGCAATGTTGAAGAATCTGAAAAGAAAATAGAAATCCCACACAATGTTCTTGAGATGATGAATCATGAATTTAAACACCTTAATGAAATAATTAAGAGTATCAATACACTAAATAAGAAATATCAGAAAGACACAGATGAACTCCTCAGAAAACTGTCGCTTCCTTCGCTTGATAGATTCCTTACTTCTCAGTTTGGTAGCCAAAATATACCTGAAAAGGCTCTGTTTCATTGTGAAGAACCTGGATGCACATTTGCTGGATTAACCAAAGCTGCATTGGCCGCGCACAAAAAATCACATAAAAAACCTAGAAAGGTAGCAACTAATCCACAAACTCCGGTGATCACAGTTAATACTGGTGCCTCTGATAATACTGTTATTTCATTTATGAAGGATAATGATTCACCCACATTTGAACCCTAGGTTAACTATTACATTAAAAAATTAATAAAACCTTACTATATATATACTGTCGCAATTATACTATCGGAATGATTTTACATATATTTTTTTAAAGTCTTTATAGTATAAACATTATCAATTTTTCCGTTAGACCACCATCCCTGATAACTATATCCAGGGCTAAATTTCATTTTACCATAACCACTAATAACATCTTGAGACCAACTACCTTGATATATTTCTCCAGTATTATAGATCATTTTTCCGGTCCCATGTTTTTTTTTCCACTGCCATTCACCTTCGTAAATGTCTCCGTCTCTGTATAGCATTTTACCTTTTCCATTATAACAATTATTTATCCATTGACCTTCATAAACGTCACCATTTGCGTATGTCATTTTACCATTACCATACATTAATCCATTTTTAAATTGACCTTCATATATATTTCCGCTTTTAAATATCATTTTTCCTTTTCCTTCCGGAAATGTATTTCCCCATTCACCTTCATAAATTTCTCCATTCCAAAGGGTAATTTTCCCTTCCGTACATTTTCCTTTTTCCCATCTGCCTTCATAAACATTACCATTTTTATATGTGAATTTTCCTTTTCCGCACATTTCTCCTGCTTCCCATTCACCTACATATGTTCCACCCATTGTCTCTTCGCCATTCCAAATACACTTACCATAACCATGGGGTTTGTTGTCAATGAGTCCTCCTTCATATTCACCTTCCCCTCTTTTATGATGATTTATAGTAAGTGTTTTCCTTTTTTTTAAATCCATCATAATATTTGCACACATCTTCGCAACCGCTTTTTTTTTTTCATTATTACGAGTCATAGAACGAGTTTGCATCGGCATACTTGATATACTATATTATTACTTATAGTATATCAATTTTTTAAAAAACAAAAAAATTCCCTACTGGGACATCTTTTTTCTTCCAGATTATAAATTATTTATTGCTTTGATACCGGTAGATCTAGAACCGATATTAAACATGCTGCAATGCACGTCATACAAAGCGCAGATATACATAACCAAAAGGCTCCCACTATCCAGATAATTAGATTTTCAGTTTCAGATGAACACACGCTACAAAACTTGTCTTCTGTCTTAGTCTCCAATACAAGTCTTCCTACTGGCCACGCAAGAGAGACAAATATACAAAATATCTTGATGTTTGTTACAGTTTCTTCTTTACAACACCCCTTTTTTTCAGTATTTGTATCCTTTGGTGTTTCTTGAACAATCTTTGCGATTTCTTCATCTTCTATTTGGATCATTGTGCTCTAATACTTTTTTACTTTTTAGTTTCAATTTTCTCTGTATATATTCCGTCTGATACTGTTTGTATTATCTTCTTTACTTCCTTCTCTCGTGATTCATCACTAATTGGTAACGTAGTCAACAACAAATCTGTGTATAGCGTAGAACTCTTTTCTTCGCTAAGATAGGATTCTAGATTTTCACTCCCTATATTCTGTGCGCCTTCTACACATTTGGCTGAGATTGATCCTATGACTGTTTTAAGTGTCTTATTATCTGGTGTATTCTTCTCCCATATACCAGCGTCTTTTATGTATATCGTGTTTTTACTAGGATCATTACAAAATACTGGTCTTTTATCTATCTCTAGCTCACCCAGTTCTTTTAACAAAAAGGTTGACATACCTTTGACGTATCCTAACTGACGTATTGAATCCAAGTCTGATAGACCTATTTTTAATTGTTGGACGAAGTCGGATATGTTTAATGCATCTTTGCAGTTTTCATTCAAGTATATACTGACATTGATCGTATTATTTATCGTATTGTTGATTGTATTGTTTATCTGCTTTGTTTCGCTGTTTTCGCCTTGCTTCTTCAACAGCTTATTTTGTTCTTCTTGCAGTTCTAGTTTTTTGTTTTCAATCTCTATTAACCTCTCCTGTTGTTCTATTTGCTTCAAAGCTATAGAATCGTCAGTTTTTGTGTTATTTGAATCATATATAGGCTTACATTTCTTCTTGTGTTTCCATAGACCCGACTTTGTTTTGAAGCATGCGTTACAACAATCACACATTAAGCCATGGTTTCGTAGATGTTTAGCGGTTTCTAAATGCTTATGATAATGTGCTATGTTGTTTGTTTCAAAATTACATTTAATACATTTATATCTGTTACTGTCATTTTCAGAACTCTCTGTTTTTTCATGGTTATCGTCTAAATAAGCTGAGGAAACTTTTGATTTCATTTCACACATTTTTTCAGTCTCATTTTGCGAGAAATTCGCAAGTTTTTGCGAGTTTTGCGAGTTTTTTTGGTTTTGCGAATTTTTATATTTTTTTGTTAAAAAAATTTGAGAGCTATCACAGTGTTCGTTTTTGTCATCTACAAAATTTTCATTTTTTTCAGTGTATGTATTTTCCGTTTCCAAAAGTTTCCTAAGGTGTTTTTGGCTCATAAGATGTTTTGTTAGGTCATTTTTACGAGAGCTTTTATAGTCACAAATGGCACAATGGAAAAAACGTGTATTTTTTTTGTGCGAATTTGGAAACATTATTTCCAAGTTTACTTAATATTCATAAAAATTTTTAAGTAATTTTAACTTTTTCCTGTTTTTATGTAAGCTTACATAAATTTTTTATTTTGTTTTTTTCTTCATTTTTTCCCTTACATGTATCTAAGAGAGTATGAAATTTTGATGTTTTTTTACACAACTTTGGCCCAAATATACAATATTTCATAAAATATATCCTGAAAATCCTAAAAAATTTGAGGTTTGAAAACAAGAAAAAGAGAGAATTTTATATATTATAATTCACAGAATTGTGTGAATATTCACATAATTATGTAACTATATCCAATTATTTTTCATTTTAATTTCCATGATCTCATGTCTTTCATCACTGTTTGTTATAAATACACCTATTTTTAAATAATCTTGTTGATCAAAACCGTTTACATCTTCTAGCTTTATTTTGTATCTTTCTTGATATTGCATTAGCTTTCTTTGATTTTCTCTCTCGTTACTTCCACGTTCTATATAACAAGATACGTAACATATATCATCAACTAATGGAATAAATGCGGTGTTTTTATCTAACCATAATGGAATACATTTCATATATTCACTCCTTTTTTGCCATATAAAGTTGTTACGATTCCAACGCAAACGAATGTTTATTATTATATTATTAATGATTTTAATATTGATAGGTCCAGTATAATTTCTTATATACCTTTCTAGAAAATCAACCACGCTTTGACTAAGAGAGAAACTGTTTGAGTGTTTGCTTTCTGTAGTTAATCCAAATATATCATGACTATTTTCGTTCTTGAATGCATCAATAAATGCTACCTTACCTTTGTTGAAGAGAATGTCTATGCTATAGATCTTTCCTTTTAATAATGGCATCCAAAATGCCCCACTTGGCCGCCACTCTGAGAGAAATTCTTCATAGTCGTCTACATTTTCTATTTTCATTACGTCGCGCCCTCCTCCATATAGATTATAAACTGGCTTTACGCAGATGGGATACTTTGATGGATAGATTCCCACAGGCCCGCAAGCCATTCCTTGCGATTTTATTAGGTTAAGTTTATCATATACGTAGCTCAGATTATCATGTAAACTATAAGCTTCTATATCGTTAATAAATAAATTTTGCCATTTCATATATATAATGTCTATATCTAATATCAAAAACAAACGATTAACTCTAATTCTGAAATTCTAATTATTACGACATATTCTGGGAACAGAACACTCACAATAAATAGAATTTAAAGTATTTTATTTTAATTAGTTTTTGAACAGTGGCTTCGCCACATGCCCCCTGGGCTGTTCAAAAACTTTAATACTGATACAGTCTTTCTACTTGCAGGGAAAACGACCAGTCAGCATTTGCCAAATTCACTAAATTGCCATGATCATCAATTAAACGAACCGTGAATTTTTCTAGATTTACAGGACCTAAGTAGTTACGAGTAAACGTGTCCGATATTTTATCATCAACATATAGCTCTCCATATGACTTATTTCCCAGTGAAACTTTTCCCAATATATCAATATCATTTGCTCCCGTTGCTATATTTGATTTTGAATTTTTCTTGCGATTCTCTTGTATCACAAATAAAGAGTATAGTTGAGCTCTTGTGAGCCCTGATGTTCTGTCATATACGCCTCCCGTAGGTATAGTCCCAACTACGTTATTTGATATGTCACAATTAAAATATGATGGAATGCTTAGTGTTGTATCTGTTGGTGTTATGTTTATTACACCTTTGTTGCTGCGATTCCTTTGGTTATCATCTAGAACTATATACAAACACGAATTTACATGCCTCAGTTTCCAATCCGAAAAGGATATCTCTGACACTGTTGCTGTTGTTATCCCATTCGGATTACTCCAATATGAATGTGCTTCGGCTGTTATAGTCTCCTCATTTGATAAACGATAGCTTTCTTGCCTAAAACCGAACAACCACCCCAATGAAGACTGTTTGTTTACTGTTAAAGCAGCGCAGTCTCTTGGACATTTGAAACCATCACCCCAGAAGTTTATTGATATATCAGCGCCTACATTGTTTTCTAGGACAACATACCCTGATTCGTTTAGTGTCAACAATATACCTTTATCTTCTAATAATACTCTAACTCCATCTAGTGGAGGGTTACCTTGTGAAATATCTACACAAGTAACAATGTTACTCTCTAGGATCGTATATGAAAACTTATTATTACCTTTACTAGGATCTATCTCAAGCCATGTATATGGTATTTCATAGCTTTCTAGTTTTATAGACATGACATTATGAATCTCTTCAGTCATATTTATACTATAATTTGTTGAACATCCAAGTTGGGGATAACTATAAAACTTGCCATCAGGCAGTGGTCTAAATTTACTGTCTATGTTCATTAGTGAAATGATTTTATTGTGCGTATTAGGATTCAATACACCCTGAGCATAAGGAACATCAAAATTCTGTTGAACACCTAAATAGTTCTGTCTCATCGCATCATTCCCGCCATCTCTCTCTGCAAACTGAACGTTTGGAGGTCTAACCGGTTTTTGTTGTTTCAATGCACCAAAATTTGATGTTAACCAACCTCCACTGCTATTATTCTCATTGTTTATGTAAGATGGATCATTCTTGTTTTTATCCTTGTCCTCGTCCTCATCCTCATCCTCATCTTCATCCTCGTCTTCATCTTCGTCATTATTAAATGACGGCTCGTCCATAGGAACGAATAATTCCTGTGAATCTTCATCATCGTCATAATCCTCATCTGGGTCATCTATTTCGTTATTGGCATTTAAGTTTGCATTATCTATCATTGTAAAGGACTCTGATGACAACAGTTTATACTGAACTTGCACGAAAAAATCAGTTAAGCGTTCATCATCGCGATATTTCGTAATAAACGAATCTGTTCTCTCTATAATATCTTTTGCACTAGCATCCTTTTCTAGATTACATAAATCATATAGATCGTTAGAAGAATAATTTTTTATGTCTAAATCTATATCATCATTCATAAATATAAGTTATTAATATATTTAAATATATTAATTGCATTTTAAATAATGCGGCTATTTTTCTTACGTCATGAAGAGCGTCCTAGCAATCCTTCTTTTAAAACACAATTAACCGAAGCCGGTAAACTAAGGGCTGCTACTTCTGTTAAGGACAAACTGTCCAATCTGGGCATCACTACTATTTTTTCATCTCCATTTGTTCGTGTTTTACAGACCATTCAACCATTCGTAATGGAGTCTGGTCTGAAAGTAAATATTGATTTTGGTGTAAGTGAGGGTCTTAACAGTAATGTTTTCGTTCCGTCTGACACCTTTTCTCCTCCTTCTTACATTGATTGTAACATTAATCCTGGTCATAAATCATATTACGAAGAAGAATTTTATTACGCTCCTGAAAATGAAATGGATATCAGTCAAAGAGTAAAAATATTTTTAGATATTCTTCTCAAGAATTATAGTCATACAAATGAAACTATATTAATAGCTACTCATAAGTGTGTATGTAATATCTTAATCAGACTTCTTACAAGAGAAGTAAGACACATTGACGCACCGTTTGAAATGGGGCAAATAAGCTATCTAGACAACAACGAGCTGAAGATAATTAATTGAAATTTAATTAATTTTAATAAGATTATATATATATGATTTTTAGTGCCTTATTTACATTGGCTGCCATAATAATTACTGTTATGATATTTATCTTTCCCAGTAAAACTACACCTACTGGGAGATTTGGACTATATGATACATTTGCTATGTGGGTTTTTACCTATTTAATGATAAGGTGGACAATTAAAAGAGCATTTGACTGGGATCTATATGCTCCTAGTTATATTACCCTGTTTGTAATCTCTATTACAACTATTATCGGAATATGCTCAGGTATTGAACTACAATACAAAAAAGTCTTAGGTATGGAGCTTCCTAGCGGTATGACGTATGATATTAATGGACGTGTTGCATTGGCATTTTTCTTGATCCACGCAGGTTTTGCATGGCCGGGACTTAGAGACTTGATTAAGCTAATAAGAACTAGGGACAATGTGTATAAGTCAATTAAGAATGGTGAGCTTCCAAATAGTAAAGAGGATTTAGTTGGATATATGAACGATGGCTTGATAACGCAAAAACAAGGTCAAAAAATATTGGACGAACAAAAGAAAGCAGCAGCGGCAGCAGATGATAGTGACTCTTCACAAAAAGGAGGGACGCAAGCGTTAATAGATTTTGCCCTTAAAAATGGAAACGATATCTTTTATCAGTTAGGAGGTGATGATAAAGCAGAAAAAGCAGAGTATACAATGCCAGGAGAAGATGAAGTAGATTTAGTAGAAGAAGCTAGCACAAAGAAGGCAATAAACGATATGATTGCAAATAATCCTTATATTAATGCAAGAACGACAGTTGATATGCCGCTTATAGCAGGATGGTTGTTATATGTCATTATTCAGCCACTATTAGGAACTCCCACAACCGGACCATTTGTGAATATGTGGAACAGCTATGTCACGATGTTTAAAAATCTTAAGAAACCTACGAACTTGTGGGGCTATTTATGTCAATTTAAATGGCCTGCACTGATCTATACACTGTTCACTCTACTTGTCAAAATATTGACTATGATTCCCTTAATTTGGATACTTAAGACTATTGCTATTATTGTCTTGGTATTAGCTATTTTCTTTTTTGTTGTAGAACCTGTCTGGAGTAAAATAGTATATCCTTTACTAAAAAAACTGTTCTCTAGCATATTTAGTATGGTAAATGTTTCGTTTCTAGGAACAGGAGGTATGATGGGAGGGTTATCAAATAGTTTGTTATAAAATTGAATTTTCAAATTTATTTCCAAAGAGAGATAAATAATGACAGACAACAATACATGCATATGCTGCGTAAGCCCTTTTGACAAAGCAAACCATCGTCGGGTTGAATGTCCACACTGTGAGTATACTGTCTGTAAACAGTGTGTAAGAACTTATTTACTCAGCACAACGTCAATACCTAACTGCATGAACTGCCATAAGCCATTTGAACAAGAATTCATGGTTTTGAACCTTAATAGAACATGGGTCATGAAAGACTACAGAGATCATCGTAAAAAACTGTTGTTTGAGAGAGAATATTCCAAACTGGCTGATACCATGCCGAAAATCACTACACACAAAAAAATCGCTGAGTTGAATGATCAAAAGAGTGTCATTTCTACGCAAATCGCTCAGTTAAGGGATACAATGACAGCCTTACAGGATGAGCAATACAAAATTAACGTTAAGATCAATCTGTTGAAGAATAATGAAGACCCTGAAGAAAAGAAAAAAAAGTTTATTATGGCATGTCCTTCAGAAGGTTGTCGTGGGTTCTTAAGTTCGGCCTATAAGTGTGCACTTTGTAACTTGTATACGTGTCCGCGCTGTAGAGAGATAGTTGGATACAATAAGGATAATCCAGATCATGTATGCAATGAAGACAATGTTAAAAGCACAGAACTTATTAAGAAAGAGACAAAAGGTTGTCCGACATGCGGGACCAGAATATTTAAAATTGATGGCTGTGATCAAATGTGGTGTACTGAGTGTAAAGTGGCATTTAGTTGGAGGACAGGAAAGATAGACAATGGTGTTGTGCATAACCCGCACTTCTATCAATGGCACAGAGCAAATGGGACATTGCAGAGAAACCCAGGTGATGACCCTTGTGGTGGTTTGCCACCATGGTGGCGATTTAGGAATGCACTTGTTCGTCAACTCAATGATGCTGGTGTCACAAACGCAGATATCAGGACTTATCGTGTTGCCTTTGATGGCAGTGTCACCTGCCTAGATTACATAGAGGCGTTTGGATCGTTGCACAGAACAATATCACACATACAAAATCTAACTCTGGTTGATTGCAGACGAAAGATTGTAGACAATCAGGACCATGAGCAAATTAGGATTAGCTACATATTGGAGCAAATTAACAAAGATGAGATGGCAACGCGCATCTACAAGAAAGAGGCAATAGCAAGAAAAGAGATTGAACTGAGTCATATATATGAGCTTCTGGTTTCATGTAGTATTGATTTCTTCAGAGTTTTATGCGAAGGGTTGGATAATCGTATAAAGGATCTGCGTAAAGCTGGGGCTGTTGCGAGTGTGATTATTGCTTCCGTTAATGGGATACTTGATCACCATCTCAATGAGGTGAAAAGGCTGATTGACTATTGCAATCACAGATTTGGCATTCTCAGTGGCGTATACAGTTTTAAAGCTCCGTATATAGACGATATGTTTGCACTAACGAAACAAAAAAAAATGGACGTAAAAGGACTACATACAATGGTATCAACGGAAACGCACCGAGCAACAAATGTCGTATACCCTAACGCTGAGGGAGGTGTATAAATCTAGATTGAAACATGAGTCTTATTCTCTCAATGAGATTTTCAATGGTTAACTGTTTGATGAATTTATGAATTGTCTCTATTGTTTTTGTCTTATCATCGTCAGAATATATTTTTTTGATGATATTTATGATAGAATCTTTTTTTGTTTTTGTCCATGATTCTGGTTCACCGAACGATTTTTTTGCCTTGTTCATATACGATGAGGATATGGTTGTTATTCCTTGTCCCCTCTTAAGATGCGTGCTTCCTGTAAATAATAATATTTCTACAATAAGTATTATTATTTTCTCGTTGTCATTGAGATCTGATACATCAATTCGGTATTTGCTCTCATATACGTAGTTATTATAGTTAACATTTTCATAGATAGGAATGTATCTTTTGATATCAATAGTATTTTTCACTATTCCTATTCCGGCAATAGAGTTTGTGTCATTGATCATTTCAAATACTATAACAAATGAATCCGTATGTATAGTTTCTGATAACGGTTGCATGACACCGTATATACATCCATCGTGTTTTTTTCGTTTTCTCCATGATAAGTTTTCGTTATAAGTATCAGTAGTGAAGCGCGTTCCACCTATTGACCACATTTAACATCTATATAATATGATAAATTCATTCAATTTTCCTATTTTAGTTCCTTTTTTTTAGTGCCTTTTTTCCAGCAAAGAATCTATAGATTTTTATTGTTTACTTTTTAATAGTTCCTTTTTTTTAGTGCCTTTTTTACTGTCACAAATATACACATTCAAATGCATCTAATATTCTCTTGGGTTCCTGGATATTATTAAGACGCATGAACTCTTTGAGAGGTATAGATTTACCAATATCCTCACTAACTGATTTCATAGGTACATATATTGTAGTTCTAGAGAACCATGGTGCATCATCGTAACGATTAAATTTCCATTCTTCAATCATTCCATTACTTCTTTCTACCTTATAGGTTCCATCAAAATCAATACGTGTTATGCTATTGAATATTAGAATAAAGTGTTTCCACGGTATGATGTAATTTGTGATTGAGAGAGCATATAGTATCATCATCTTTTTTATTTGTGACGAACATTTCTTACAAATAACACATCCTTGGAAAGGCGTAAGGTAATATTGTTTGCATAGATCTGTAGTTATTTTTTTACATACATCACATTCATTTGGACTGAATAATATCATACGTTTTATGGGTAGTGACAGTTTGCGTGAATTGATATTATGTTTCATCTCTAGAAAATCTAGAATTAATTCATTAGTAATTATTGTCAAACCATTACTCATCTTAACTTATTATTCATTATAATTTTATATATTTTATTTATGTTTAAACTGTTATTCTAATAGTTGTATGATTGTAGTAGGAGCTTTTAATAAAAAATGTATATATTTTTCAACCCAAAGCTTTGATTGATACTTTTTTTTGATTTCTTGCCATGCTTCGTTATCTCTCTTTTTCCTAATAACCTCAATATAGAAAAGACTTGTATAAAATGATTTGTCGTCGGTATCTATTGCTGTTTTTACGCAGTCATTCTCAGTAAACTCAATATATAGAATCAGTTTTGTATAAGGTCCACCGCTAACAGGTGGTATCGTGATTTTAAGTTTTTGATTGGTTAACATTTGAATATTATAGGGAGGTGTCGTATTTTCAAATTTTTTGTTGAAGAACCAAACATAAGATTTTATTCCTTTATTAATACTAGGTAACATTATAGTGCCTCCTATTATAGTGAAGGAATAAAATTATAAGATTTCTTGTGTAATTCTAATATAGATTTTCTCTCTTTTTCGTTGATAGAAAAGAACGCGAAGAGAGATTCGTCGTTAATAATAGTTGGAAAATCAGTAATTTTTGTAATATCCGGTATTAATTCAAATATATACTTCTCAAGGTATTTCATCCTATACCTAGTTGCTTCAAATAAATACAGAGCGAGCTTCGTTGAGAAGAAATCTCTCAGCTCTAGAAACTCTTGGTGTGTTTTGTTGACAATAACATAGTTATCTCTGTTTGATATACCAAATTCTCCTTTTTTGTCATAATATGGGAATCCATACATCTTGTGAGCTAATATTAATTTCGGAACATTATGATAGGGACCTTCGGCGTTTGTATATTCAATTACTAATTTTGGAGTTACACAATTCAACGTGCAAGTCTTAACGTTCTTATAGCAGAAACTTTTAGACGGATCTTTGCTTACTGAAATCTTCTTTGATAGAGTATTTGTTTTTATGACAGAGAGACTTCCAAATTTATCTGTATACTCTCTCAATTTATTTACAACAGACGCACCGAACACAGGTATAGGGACTTGCGGTTTTAAGACATAATCTACGTATGCAGATAACGTTGTATCATATAACGTTATATACTCATTTGGTTTTGTATTTTGCAGTAGAAAATAACAAGTTGGTGTTTGAGCATTACCAGAGAATATTTTGTTTGTCTGGGTGTTTGTAAGCGTATGCAATTTAAGTATTTTAAATTGAAGCATATAGTCATATATTTTTGCCTTGTCCGGTTTCATCCATATAGAAGGTATAATGAAAAGCAGATAACCATTGTTCTTTAACAAAGACATACTTTTTCGGACAAAATAAAACCATGCAGTATAGCCGTCTTCCTTTTTTGACAAATCGCTATTTGTAGGGACCTTCTTCTGCCCGTTACAATTGTAAGGCGGATTTCCAAGTATAATATCGAACTGAAGAGAGAAATTATACTCTATAAAATCATGATTTATTATGTTGGCATCATCACCAAATACTCCTTTTAAATTTTCCATATGTTCATCATTTATTTCTATCATCCATATCATATTTTTTATGATATGATCTCTTCTCTCTTTCTCATCAACTATAATATCAGCAAGACCTGTGAATAATCTTTTAAAAAGAATAATGCTAAAATAACCATATCCGCATCCAGGATCTAACCATTTTAGGTTTTTATTCCTGAATATATCAATCGGCATCATATCTAACATCTCGTTAACGAGCGTAAATGGCGTGTTAATCTCTCCATAATTAATTTTGTTTTCTTTTTTTGAGAATGCATGGTATTTATAGGTATTTAGATCTACCTCCATTAATATTGTTGAATCTTTAATAATACTAGCTAATACGTAATTATTTCTCTCTTTTTATTATATCATGCCTAAGAACAAAACTATTGATATTATACTACCTAATGGAGAAAAGCATACAATAACCAAACAAAAACATAGAGAACTGCAAGCACACTCTGACGATATCTTTATAACAGATAACCGACAGACGACTCCAGAAGCACTGTATCAAGAAGAACTAGAGAAAACTAGAGAAGGAACATTAACTCTAAGTGAGATTCCGACACCAGTTAAATCACCTGTGAAACTGGATACTCCTGAGAAAAAATTGACTAGAGCAGAAAAAAGAATGATGAAGTTCGGAACGTTGGACAAAGATACTGTGCAAAAGTCGTTATCATTTGGAGACAATGCTGAAGACATAGAGACCATAACTAAAGATAACGTCAACAGACCGAAATCTAATGAAGAGATGTGCGAAAGAATAGCGAAGATGCTTCCTTCAATCGGATTGACTGGTGTTATCAGTTCCAATTATGAATACGTATCTTTCAGTATGGATTCACAAAAGACGGCTACTCATGTTATTAAGATTCTGGGTGGACACTACCACATAATAGAGTCATATGGTGGGACTAATCCGCCACACACAGGTATAAGAGTGTGCTTCTCTGTTAATAATATAGAATATTCTATTGAAGTTGACCATAGTAGTGATCCCAGATACTCAAAAATGACCAGTTTAAAAGAAAGAGAGGATGGATGTAATAGGGCAGGATATTATGTCAGAGACTATGCTGGGAAAGTGATATCAACACCTTTACAATATTTAGCCAGTGGATTAGTTAGTAGTCTTGATCTTAATTATAACGACAACTTTCAAGAGGCAAAATACCTATTTGAGAAGCTGCAAGAGCTCTACAGCATTATAGTAAGTGCTAATAAAGGAGAGACATACCAAAAAGATGCTGGGTTAATTACTGGTGGCAAACGGAAAACACGCAAACACAGAAAGTTACGAAAGAGCAAAAATAAACGAAAAATCCATACAAGAAAAGGCAGGAAGCGAAAATCTACCAGAAAGAAAGTAAAGAGAAGATAATTATACGTTACACAGAGGACATCTATGATGACGCCTAGGAGTAGAAACAAAATCTCTCCAACATTCGTTATGAAAGATATGATTACAGTCTAATATTACACACTGTGAAAGTGGTTCAAAGTCTTCAATGCATATACAACAGCTGTTATTATATATCTTGAGCTGACTATCAGTTATGGTTTTCCATAAATAGACGTCCTTGGAGTATTCATTCCAGGGTATGGTAATATTTTTTGCGAACCAGTCCTTATAATTACGAGTTCTGATTGGATATCTCTCTGAACACTTGGTAAAGACAAAGTCAATGAATTCTCTTGATACAGAGAGGATGGGCTGACCTAAACGTCTAGTTGCAGTAGACGTAATATCCTTAGCAAAATGAAATAGTTTGAATAAGTCTCTGCTACTAAGTAACTGAAAATCGTAGGTTCGGTTATCTGAAATGAAAGATATACAAAGCTCAGGTCTAGCTAGTAATATGTTCTTGAATCCCCATGTGATAGTTTTGGTCCCATACATTAGTCCAACAACATCTTTAATTTCAATAGCCTTAGGTCGGCAGAAACAATTAGTATCAGAACTTTTATAATAGAATTTTTCATCTTTCAAAATAAGAAGTTTTCTAGAAGAAGTTCCATTTTTGTAACTATATTTAATTACTTCCATTTCAATCATTAATTTCGTATATATAATTCAAAATATTAGAAAATTGAAATCTAATATTTTGAAACAATAAAATGCACATGTGTAATTCTCCGTTTAACGTTGTTTCAAAGAATGGAATTAATCTGCCAGATGAAATTGAATCATACATTGGAGAGATGAGTGTTTTGTTGAGAAAAAAAATGAAACAAACTTTGGATTCATTGATCGTAGAGATCCGTATGGGAACAGATGGAATGTTTGAACGTGCGTATCCAAAAACAAAAGCTCAACAATTGTTGGATTCATTCTATTGGTATTACAGTTCGGAAGAGTTGGCTCTTGGAATATCGTCATTTTACAAAGAAAACTATGATACTTCAAACACGATGAAGAAATATATAGACATTCGTTGGACTGCCGGAACACCCTTTGTCAAAATAAAATTTCAACCTCATAATTTGATCAACATGCTTGATTATCAGACACTTATTACATTACGACAATTCATGAACGAAACAATTGCTTCATCTTAATCCTTCTATAAAATTCTTTATTCTTTCAGCAAACTCATAAATAGGATGCAAAATATACTTTGGATTTTTGAGAACAAATTTTTCCATGAGTATAAAAGTGTATGCGATGACTAAACCTATTCCAGCTATTATATAATAGTATACACTATCTGTCCTAGGTTTTAAACCATACTTTTCTTTTAACAAAGTAGATATCTGGCTTTGGATCCAACTCATTATATCATTTGGTAGCAGATATGTCAGTAAGACCATGACTAAACCAACAGAAAAACCTTTAACAATAGATCTATGTCTGACAGCACGTCGTGCAATCAAAAATGTTATACCTAAGAGAGATATATAGTTGATAAAGGTTGTTGATAGAAAACCTAAAATGTTTTCAGAATGGGCATTATATAAATCTTCAAATATACGCGACTGACCTGGTCCAGCATTATAAGAGATAGCTGTAGCTAATAAATCAAAATTGGGCATATAGACTTCTAGTAGTTCATAGTATTGCTTATAATATAAAAATGTCGGTATGCAGATGACAAAAATTATTAAATATATAAGAAAACCAGAAATAACCGTATTATTGTATTTAGAACTGTATACCCAGTCCTTAGAAAATACTGAACGATGCGATGGGTCACAATAATCCCACCAATACGGCTTTCCATCCTTTCCTTGTATCTTTGATTCTTTTCCGCACTTCTCTTTCGTAATACACCATTTATCTGTTCCTGTTCCGTAAATACATTTGTTTCGCACCATCTGTTTTTCTAATGGGTCATAATACTCGTCCTTACATTCACATCCATGTCTTGTCAAAATAGTCATATATATAAAAAAACATAATTATAATAAACAGTTTTGTAAATTATTTGTAGAGTAAATCCAAAGAATTTGCTTTTGCCTTCATTTTTGCTTTTGCATTGGCCTTGATTTTCGCTGCTAGACTGCATGGATTTTTCCTTGTTTGGGAATACGGATCTCTTTTTTTAATACGATTTGGCGTGGTCGTGACTCCGCCTAGACGTTTCACCTCAACTTTTTTGCCTGCAATGCAGATGTGAGACAGTTGAAATGCTTGCATCTGTGAACGCAACTGGGCTCCTACGCCGATTGGATACCACCAGGCAAATGTGACGATACTCTGTTTTTTTCCACACATGATCTCATCAATGACACCATAGTCAAACAATGAATCTTTGATTGACATTTCATCAGTGTGGTCAATGATAATTCGGACTGGGTCGTTACAAAGCGGCATTAATACTTGTGCAGATAAAATTTGCTAATTAAATTGTTTCAATTTTGTGATTTGCTTAAATTGTAATGTTGTTTTACAAATCTATAGATAGAACATCTATTTTTAGATTAAATAAAAAATTGAAACAGTTTAAAAGTAG
>MDTD01006481.1_pt1 | contig 23385 bp, 19 predicted proteins | sample 811221 | NCBI WGS metagenome assembly MDTD01 (sample SAMN05326646, study PRJNA326480) | marine metagenome | isolation source: seawater | place: Pacific Ocean: South West | collected 2011 | reverse complement strand
GCTTTGACATCGGCCAGTATCTCTAACCCATCATTCATGCCGGGGCCCCGAAAAGAGTGAATAGAGGACCGATTCGCTTTATCAAATGAGGCCTTGAATACATAGGGGATATCTAACCCCTCACAGACCCGCACGAACTCTGATGCACTCTCAAGCGCCAACTCGCGACTCTCCAGCACATTGATGCCGCCTATCAGCACCATAGGCTGATCATTGGCGAAGGTTCTACCTGAAACTTCTACCGCACGATGGGGCGCGGTCATGCTGCGTCACCACACTGGCGCGCAGCCGCCAGCGCCGCCTCGATATAACTGCTAAATAAGGGGTGGCCACCGCGGGGCCGAGATTTAAATTCGGGATGGAACTGACAGGCAACGAACCATGGATGTGCCGGCAGCTCAATGATCTCCACTAACTCGCCATCGAGGGACCAGCCACTCATTTTCATGCCTGCGTCCTCAAGTCGCGCGACATAGTTGCTATTCACTTCGTAACGATGCCGATGCCGCTCAGAAATTTCGTCGGCACCGTAGATAGCCTGTGTCCACGTACCCTCAACCAGTCGGCATGGCTGTGCCCCAAGGCGCATGGTACCCCCGAGGTCAGAGTCCTCCGAGCGCAGCTCCACCTCGCCGTCTTCGGTTTGCCACTCGGTAATCAATGCGATGATAGGGTGAGGCGTATCGGCCTGCATCTCGGTCGAGTGCGCGCCCTCAAGACCACAGACGTTCCGGGCGTACTCAATCAAGGCCATGTGCATCCCCAGACAAATACCGAGGAAGGGAATGCCTTGCTCACGGGCATAGCGAACTGCTTCGATCTTGCCTTGAATACCCCGATCACCAAAGCCACCTGGCACCAGAATAGCGTCGAGCTGCGATAGTAAACCGACACCCTGAGACTCAATTTCCTCAGCATCGATGTAGTCAATTTCAACGCGAGTATCCGTTTGCAAGCCAGCGTGATCCAAGGCCTCGTTCAATGACTTGTAAGCATCGACCAGATCAACGTACTTTCCGACCATACCGACGTTTACTACGCCCTGGCGCTGACTGAACTCTCGACGGACGACGTCTTCCCACTCCGACAGATCAGCGGCTGGCCGCGGCAGCCCAAACCGTTCAAGAATGTAATCATCCAGTCCACTCTCTCTGAGATTTCCAGGAATCTGGTAGATCGAATCAGCATCCAGGAGTGGGATGACTGCCCGTTCCTCCACATTGGTAAAAAGCGAGATTTTGCGACGAGCCCCTTCATCCACATCGACTGAACACCGGCACAACAGCACTTCGGGTTGCAAACCGATCGAGCGCAGTTCTTTTACCGAGTGCTGTGTAGGCTTAGTCTTGATCTCGCCGGCCGTGGGAATAAAAGGTATCAGCGTAAGGTGAATCAAAAGCGCATGTGCGCTTCCCAGCTCGAGCTTTAATTGTCGGACCGCCTCTAGAAAGGGCTGGCTCTCGATGTCGCCTGCGGTGCCGCCTACTTCCACAACAGCCACTTCGGCACGACCGGCCCCATCAACGACACGGCGCTTGATCTCGTCGGTAATATGAGGGATGACCTGCACAGTTCCACCCAGATAGTCGCCGCGACGCTCTTTGCGCAACACCGCGTCATAAACCCTGCCAGCAGTAAAATTATTGGCGCGGCTCATCACCGTTCGCGTAAATCGCTCGTAGTGACCCAGATCAAGATCTGTCTCCGCCCCGTCGTCAGTCACAAACACTTCGCCATGCTGAAACGGACTCATCGTGCCGGGGTCAACGTTGATGTAAGGGTCAAGCTTGAGGAGGGTGACTTTCAGACCACGAGCTTCGAGCACAGCAGCTAGGGAGGCCGCAGCGATCCCTTTACCAAGGGACGACACAACACCACCAGTAACGAACACATATCTCGTCATGGATTCCACCAAAGCGAAAAACAACCCTGGCGCCTATTTTGGCGTCTCTCGGGAATGTCTCTCCGATGGACGGACAGTCTACAAGGAAGGCCGGCGAGTCTCAATTCAATCGTGGCGAAAAAGCTGCCAAACAGGCTGTAGGCCCCCGTCTAAAATGCCGATCTCAAAGCTCACCTGCACCTCAATCGGTCCTACACCGAGCATCCATACAGGACGATTTTCTATCGTCAAAACAGGAAGATGCGCACGCCACCACGGGGGAATACCTAACTCTCGTAACCACTTGCCAGTGGCTTTTTTGGGTCGATTTAGCAAAGCCAAGGATGGCAATTCACCGGATGAGACGACGCGTGCCCTCATGCCCGCGCGCAAACCAATATTGTCACTGACTGTCTTCCAATCCAATCTGCCCCAGGAGCCTTTCAAGGCGTCGCCTACAATTACTTCGCGGGGGAATGTCGTGAAAGCCGTGGGATCCGCGGCCCGCACAATCAGACCGCGCCAAACCCGCAAGCAATGGCGGCCCCAAGAGAGCTCCGGGAGACGGTCGTGGCTCGCTGTCAGGGCTTGTCTAGCCAGCTCCGCAAGTCGAACCTGATCGGGAGACTCTATTTCAGCCTCGCCCAGCCATTGATGAATTTGCGCCGCCAGCTCAGGTGGGCCCAGCGCGCGGTCAATCGATAGCGCGGGCTCACCGAATGTGGTGGTGCGTCGATCCAGCGGTAAAGATGCCAGCCGCTGTTGGGTCAAAGCCTGCAAGTGCGCGGCACGTCGGACCGTCTCACGGTACCCGGGCCACCGTTGGGCGATTAAAGGCAACACATTCTGTCGCAGATAGTTGCGATCTTGCTGTGTTTTAGTGTTACTGGGATCGGTCACGTAGTCGAGTTTTGCCGCCTCGACGGCTGCGCGAAGCGCTGATGAGGGAACGTCAAGAAAAGGGCGAAAGATGACACCGGCGCCGCAAGCACGCTGCTCGGGAATGCTGGCGAGTCCCCGCGGCCCGGCTCCACGGAGCAGCCTCAAAAAGACGGTCTCGACCATGTCATCGGCGTGATGCGCAGTGAACAACACGTCACCCGCCGCTAACTCGGCCTCGAAGGCACGATATCGCACACTGCGCGCATCGGCCTCAAGGCCCCTTCCAGAAGAAGTGACCCTACAGTTCGCCACCACTAGCGGCACGCCCAATGCGTCGGCATGCCGCTGGCATAGGGCACGCCACTGCTCAGCGTCCGGGTGTAGGCCATGGTTTACATGAATAGCCTGAATGAGAGGCACGCCTTTACCTTCGACTCTGGCGCATAGAGCATAAAGCAAGGCGACACTATCAGCACCGCCCGACAGTGCAACCCACCAGCGAGACGCCTGCATCACGGCATTTGGCAAAGGCTTCAGAAAATCGCGCACTGAATGTGCACCCAGCGCTAGTTACCGTAGGACATCAGCCTACGATAACGGGCCTCTAGCATCGCCTCGGTGTCCATCAATGACAGCCGATCAACCTCCTTTACTAGGTGATTTTTTAACCGACTGGCCATCTCAACAGGGTCGCGATGCGCGCCACCAAGAGGCTCGGGAATCGTTGCATCAACAATCCCCAACTCTTCCAGCTTCGACGAGGTAACACCCATTGCAGCCGCCGCATCAGGTGCGTACTCAGAACTCTTCCAAATAATGTTCGCGCAGCCCTCGGGCGATATCACAAAATACGTTGAGTACTGCAACATCGCCAAATGGTCGCCCACACCGATGCCCAAAGCGCCACCTGAAGATCCCTCGCCAATCACGATACAAATTAACGGAGTCCTCAAACGCGACATCACCGCCAGATTCTGCGCAATTGCCTCGGAAATGCCGCGCTCCTCAGAATCGATACCGGGATAGGCCCCGGGTGTATCGATCAGAGTGATAACGGGCATCTTGAATCGCTCCGCCATCTCCATCAAACGCATAGCTTTGCGATAGCCCTCGGGCTTTGGCATGCCAAAGTTACGATAGACTTTATCTTTGACCGCTCGGCCTTTCTCCTGACCAATTACCATCACCGGCTGGCCATCCAATCGCGCGACCCCTCCAACAATGGCCTTGTCATCGGCGAAATGGCGATCGCCGTGCAGCTCGTCAAACTCCGAGAAGATTTCAGGGATGTAATCCAGGGAGTACGGGCGTAGCGGATGTCGTGCAACACGCACGATATCCCAAGCACTCAAATCGGTGTAGATTTTCTCGGTCAGTGCAATCGATTTTTGACGTAAGCGTTCGATTTCGTCACCGAGGTTTAAGTCTGCATCAGCACCCACACCCTGCAGCTCCTCGATCTTCATCTCGAGTTCTGCTATCGGCTGTTCAAAGTCGAGGTAATTTGGATTCATAGCATTAAACCAACGAGGCATGGCGCAAGACAGCGCTGAAGCGTCGAAGTCTACAAAGCGCGGCCGCCGGCGTCACGCCCACTGTTAAAAAGTCGGCTATGTCGCTACCCTGCCGGCCATGACGCACACCACACTTATGCGGCCCCGCCTGATACTCGCCCCCATGGAGGGCGTCGTCGACGCGGTGATGCGGGATCAGCTGACCAGACTCGGTGGTTATGAACGCTGCGTCACCGAGTTTGTGCGTGTGTCTCAAACCCTTCTCCCAAAGCGGGTTTTTATCCGTTATAGCCCCGAGTTACAAAACGGCGGCCACACCGCATCAGGCGTGCCCGTTTTTCTGCAACTGCTCGGATCTGACCCCAAACTGATGGCGGATAACGCGAAACGAGTTGCTCGGTTGGGCGCGCCTGGCATTGACCTTAACTTTGGCTGCCCTGCCAAGACCGTCAACAGGTCACATGGAGGAGCGGCGTTGTTACGGAATCCCCAGCTAATCAGATCCATCTGTGAACGCGTCCGCCAAGAGGTGCCCAGCTCCACTCCGGTGACGGCTAAGATCCGTTTGGGCTATGACTCGGACGACCGCTTTGAGGAGATTTTGGATGCCCTCGCTTCAGTGCCTTTAACCGAGGTCACAATCCACGCGAGAACACGTAAACAGGGCTACCGTCCGCCTGCTCACTGGCACCTGCTTCACAAAGCACGGCAACAACTCCCCTTCCCCGTGATTGCAAACGGCGACCTGTGGACGCCTACAGATATTGCTCGATGCGCCAAGGTCAGTGGCTGCAACGCTTTTATGTTGGCACGAGGTGCACTGTGTCGACCGGATCTAGCAGCCGCCACTCAAGCCGTGTATCAGGCTATACCTAGCCCAGAGTTTGGCTGGGGAAACGTGCGCGCCATGCTGATCGATTTTCTGGAGACAAATCGCAAGCTTTACGACGCACGCTATGCTGTTAACCCGGTCAAGCAGTGGCTTGTTTATCTGAAAGTGTATTACCCGCAGGCCGCTGCGTTATTTTCGCAGGTCAAGCGGATTACCGATCCCGACTCGATGTACACCGTCCTAGCGGGACATGGATCTGTTTCGAGCGCGGCGTGAGCGATAACCTGTCCATCTCCAAGAGGAAACCTCATGAAACCGTCTAAGGCAGCGCAAGTCGAGGGCGATCTATGGGGGCACCCGAAAGGGCTGTATATATGCTTTGGCACTGAGCTGTGGGAGCGCTTCTCTTTTTACGGGATGAAATACCTGTTGCTTTTGTACCTTACAAAATACCACCTTTTCTCCGACACAGCCGGCCTCGGCGTGCTCGGAAGCTATGCATCGCTCGTATACGCCATGCCGGTCCTCGGTGGACTCATTGCGGATCGCTTCATCGGTATGCGCAAGGCAGTGACATTTGGAGGTCTGCTTCTTGTCGCTGGGCATCTGGGCATGGCTTTTGAGGGAGAAGCTGCGCGACAAACCAGTGACGGAATCCTTCGAGACGAGAAAGCCCTGTCATTTTTTTACTTATCGCTGGCATTGATTGTGGTTGGCGTCGGATTTTTAAAACCCAATATTTCTACAGTGGTTGGCAGGCTGTATCCGGAGGGTGATGCTCGCCGCGACGCAGGCTTCACCATCTTCTACATGGGTATCAATGTCGGCGCATTTGCAGCCACCTTGCTCTGTGGGTGGCTGGGCGAGGTCTATGGATGGTCCTGGGGATTTGGTGCGGCGGGGATTGGCATGCTGTTCGGGTTGATTCTCTTTCAGTGGGGTCAACGGTATCTGCTGGGTCATGGAGAACCCTCACAACCTCAACACCTTGTTAAGAGGCTCGGTGTTCCATGGCTCAGCATCGAGAGAGCAATCTATTTGGGAAGCATGATGATGGTAGCGGTCATCTGGCAACTAGTGCAGCTCACCGACGCGATTGGAACGCTTCTCGATGTGGTGTCGCTGGCCGTGCTCGCTGGCTTGGGCTGGTTCCTGTTTTTCCGATGCAACAAAATCGAGCGGGAGCGCATGTTTGTATTGATCTTACTCACACTTTCCACCGTGATCTTCTGGGCGCTTTTTGAGCAGGGTGCTGGATCAATGACGCTCTATGCAGATCGCGTGACTGACAAAACGCTATTGGGCGTATCGCTCACCGCCGCGCAATTTGGCGCTGCCAATTCCTTTTTCATCTTTTCGCTGGCACCACTCTTCGCACTGTTATGGACCCGTTTGGCTCAACGTGGATGGGAACCCAGCTCTCCGGTTAAGTTTTCGCTTGGCATTGCGCAGGCAGGCTTGGGTTTTGGCGTCCTAGTTTACGGCGCACGATTCCCCGATCAAGCGGGGTTGGTGTCAGCCTGGTGGTTGATCCTCGCTTACCTGCTCCACACCACTGGAGAGCTTTGTTTGAGTCCCGTTGGGCTATCCGCTGTGACCAAATTGGCCGTACCCTCGGTCGTTGGAGTCATGATGGGCACCTGGTTTCTGGCATCGGCCTATTCGTCTTACGTCGCGGCACAGATCGCCACGATGGCGGCGCGACCAGCGACAGAAGCCACACTGAACCGGGCCAGTGCGCTGGCGGGTTACACAGAGCTGTTCGGAGAGTTGCTGACAATCGGACTCGCTGGCGGCGTGGTGCTCATTGTGTTGTCACCGATCTTGAAGAAACTGATGCATGGCGTGCGCTGACCCAAGCAGACGAAGAGGTGGCGTCAGAAACATCAGTCGCTGCGAAAATGGGTGAGATAAGCGCGTCAGCAGACCTGCCTTACATATTGTGTTGGTAGACTCGCATCACCAGGTTTCTGCTGACCAAAACAAAACCGAAAAGTTAACTAGGGGGGATGGTATGAGATTGCTGCACCTTTTCTTGCTCCTTGCTTTAACGACTCTGGGAGGTTGCCAGCCTGCCAACGACAAAACCGAGGCAAGCCCTGCCAGATCTGCGCCAAATGTTATCCTCCTGATGGCTGACGACATGGGTTGGGCGCAAACCAGCTATTACGGTCATCCCATTTTGAAAACACCCAACCTAGACGCCATGGCATCCAACGGCTTGCGTATGGATCGGTTTTACGCCGGTGCGCCGAGCTGCACACCTACGCGCGCATCGGTGCTCACCGGCCGCACCAATGATCGCACGGGTGCGTTCAGAGTGGGTCAGTCTATAAATAAACAGGAGAAAATGCTGTCAACAGCATTTCAAAATGCTGGTTACGCCACAGCTCACTTTGGCAAATGGCATCTGAATTACAGCGGCGTTGGCCTAGAACACCCATTAGAAGCGGGTGATCCACACAATCCCGGTGAGCTCGGTTTCAGCTATTGGCTCAGTCACACGAGTGGCTTCGATTTTTTTGAAAGTTCGGGCGGCGCGTTTGAACTGAGCCGTATGGGACAGCGGGAGACGTTTATCGGTGACGGGTCCGAAGTGATTGTCAACGAAGCGCTGCAATTCATTTCAGATCAAATTCAACGCGATCAACCAGTGTTCGTCGTCATCTGGTATTCATCGCCACATGGTCCTTGGAAGGCGACGGCAGAGGATATCGCTCCGTTCTTAGGGCAGATTGATCGCACTTCCGCAAACATGCACGGAGAGATCGTTGCGATGGACCGCTCTATCGGTACGCTACGGCGGGGCTTGCGCGATCTCGGGATCGCTGACAACACGCTAGTCTGGTTCACCAGTGATAATGGCGGTTCTGCTGATATCGATACTGGCGTTACCTACCCTGATGGCAGGGACAGACCGCCCGTAATCGAATACCCCTCTGACTGCAGTGACTTGATCGACCCGAACCTTACCAGCGAGGAATCGGTTGCTCTAGGCTGCATTCGTGGTGCGAAACCGGACAGCACCGGTCACTTACGCGGATTCAAGAAAGATTTTTACGAGGGCGGATTGCGGGTCCCGACTCTTGTGGAATGGCCAGCAGTTATCGAGCCACGGGCAACCAATTTCCCATCAGCGACCTACGATATTTTTCCAACCCTCATAGATGTCGCCGGCTTGGATCCGGAGTCGATAAACCAGGTGCATGACGGAGTGTCGATTATCGATCTTTTCCACTCAGACCCCCCACGTCGGGATAAGCCTCTGGGTTTTAGAGCAAGTGACGGCCGCATGTGGATGGATAACGATTGGAAGCTCGTGCAAAACGTCTCGTTCACAACGCGAGGTTTCGTAACTGAGCCAGTTGAACTGTTCAACATCATCGGAGATCCAAGTGAGGAGCAGGATCTCGTAAATGTGTACCCAGAGCGCGCCTCGCAAATGCAAAGAGCATTAGAAAAGTGGAGCGTATCGGTGAGCCGAAGTGCTTTGGGTGCTGACTATCCTGAGGGATTGGTATTGCCGACAGGGCGCAAGTTTGACCCGGCAGTCAACGAGAGGCGCGAGCGTCGCTCTGCACAGTGGGCGCAGGAAGTTAAGCGTGCCGAGAGTAAATAAGCGAAGGGTTGGCTGTCCGGCAATTGACCCAAAACTCTCAAAACCAAGCAGCAGCTGGTTAGTGATTCGCATAGCCAAGAATTAACGCGGTCTAACCTCGGACGAGCAAAGTTCGGCTGTGAACTCGCCCCCGTGGCCTCAAACAACGCGGGTATCTATCGACGTTTGTTGTAAGGAGGATTCTTGTAAGCCCAGAGCAAACAGATTCCGCTCTGCTGCGGAGTCCACATGGCTGAGGTAATTTTCAAATGAAAAGCTCGAGGCTTGGCGCGTCTGTTCACCCAAAAATTTGGCTCCAGTTTGGTAACTAGGGCCCGTCATGCGCAGACTGCTGGAGCTAAGTCGCGATTTGCGCGCGTCATTCACCGTTAATCTCAATGATAGGCATTTGTGCGCTCGATATTTAAGATAGCAGGCGATGGAAAATACTATAGATCCGACCACCGTCAACACTTTGCGGCTAGCCAGCGGCGCACAAATGCCTGCAGCTTCGTTTGGCACGTTTCACTCCGATTGGGCACAAGCCAAAATGAAGCAAGCCACGGTTGAAGCAATCCGACTAGGATGGCGACATATCGACACTGCGCGCGCTTATGAAAACGAGGCTTCAATCGGCGAAGCCATTCGTGAGGCCATCAAAAAAGGCTACATTGGATCCGCTAGCGAACTATTCATCACCGGTAAATTATGGAACGGGCACATGCACCCCGCTGAGGTAGCACCGGCGGCAGAGAACACGCTGCGAGCGCTTGGTATCGAGAAAATCGACATGTATTTGAATCATTGGCCCTGGCCAAACGTGCATGCCCCTGGCGCCCACGGGGACGAACGTAACCCCAATTCGGTGCCGTATATTCACGAACAATTTCTCGAGACATGGAATGAAATTGCAAAGCTAAAAAAAGCAGGCAAAGTCGTCGATATTGGCACGTCAAACCACACGCGAGGCCAAATGGAGATGCTTTTACGAGATGTATCCGATAGTGAGCGACCGCTCGTGAATCAAATGGAAATGCACCCACTATTTCAGCAAACCGAACTGCGGCGCTTCTATGAATCGGAAAACATCGTTTGCATGGGTTACATGGCTGTCGGTTCACCACACCGACCAGCTCGCGACACATTTAAAGAGCACCGCACCGATTTAGAAGCGCCGGTTATTTGCGAAATTGCCCGTGAACTATCGGTATCTCCAGGACATGTGTGCTTGAACTGGGCCGGCCAACGAGAGGGTAAGAGTGGAGGATATGTCGTGATGTCAACGAGGTCCGAGCACACGCTAGATAATTTGCGGGCGGCTACTAAAGATATTTTATCTGACCATCAAATACTGGCGATATCAGGCGACGGGTCAGATGGGCACCCAGGAATTGAGGCCAACAATCGCTTAATCAGGGGTCAGGTGTTTTTGTGGCCAGAGGCCAATGCCGATTGGCGGTTGCTTTGGGACGATAGTCAACTGTTTGAAACGCGCGACGATTACGCAGCGTTCCAAGCAGCCCGGTAGCCCACTGCAGGAGCCACTCTATGCGACAGGCAATTGTGACAGGACCAGGTGAGATCGACTTTCGCGACTTGGATGAGCCGATCGCAGGTAACGGTCAAGTGAGAATACGCATACAGCGCATTGGTATTTGTGGTTCGGATATCCACGTGTTCCACGGCAAGCACCCCTTTGTTACTTATCCGCTTGTGCAAGGCCACGAATATGCCGGCGTGATCGATCAAATCGGTGAGGGTGTAACGGGCATCAAAATAGGTAACAACGTTACTGCTACCCCGCAAGAGACTTGCGGTGGCTGCCCGCCTTGCTCACGTGGGCAATATAATGCCTGCGAGAGTTTGAAGGTCCGAGGTTTTCAAGCACCGGGCTGTGCACAAGAATATTTTCTTACCGAAGCCGACAAAGTCATCGTGTTACCCGATACTTTTGAGCCAGACCAAGGTGCATTCGTGGAGCCAGTTGCAGTGGCTGTGCATGCCACTGGCCTAGCAGGCAACCTGACCGGCAAGAATATCGTGGTATCTGGCGCCGGAACAATTGGTAACTTCATAGGACAGGCCTGCAAGTGCCTCGGTGCGGCCAAGGTACTTATCGCTGATATAAGCGAATACCGTCTTCAAGTTGCAAGCGAGGTCGGCATAGACGCGGTTTGCAATGTAACAGAAGAGTCGCTTGAGTACGCAGCCAAGCGCTTTTTTGGCGAGGCCGGATACGACATCGCCGTTGAGGTGGCAGGTGTCGAGGACAGCCTAGATGCGCTGGTGGCAGGTGTCGGTAAAGGCGGGACGCTAGTGTTAGTCGGGGTTTTTGGCGAGCGCCCATCTGTTGACATGTCGGTGGTGTGCGAGCATGAACTCATACTCAAAGGATCTATGATGTATCTCCGCGAGGACTTCAAAAAAGCCGCACAGTGGATAGCCTCAGGACACATTCAAACCGAGCCGCTAATCTCAAGGCACTTTACCTTTGAGGATTTTTCCAGTGCCTACGACTACCTAGAAGAAGAAGGCGAAAGCGCACTGAAAGTCATAATTGATGTCGACCGAAAAAAATTAAAATTGGGCAGTAGCGACTGATGACGGAGAGGTATACCCCTGACTGGGGATCATTACGGAATCATGGCACGCCAAAATGGCTTCAGGACGATAAGTTTGGGATATACACCCATTGGGGAATCTACTCTGTACCGGAGCGCGGGCCAAATGGCACCTGGTATCCCCACAACATGTATAGGCCCGGCAACGGCAAGGGGGATCAAGCCGCCTACCACGAAAAAACCTTCGGCCCAGCGTCGCAGTTTGGCTATAAAGACTTTATCCCAATGTTTACAGCTGAAAAATTTGATCCAGACGAATGGGCCCAGCTCTTCAAGGCGTCGGGTGCACGATTTGCCGGCCCTGTTGCTGAACATCACGACGGTTTTTCAATGTGGGATAGCAAGGTCAATGAGTGGAACTCCATGCGCATGGGGCCAAAACGTGATGTCACTGGCGAGCTCGAAAGAGCCTACCGCGCTGCAGGAATGCGCTTCATGGTAGCGCTACACCACGCTGAACACTGGTGGTTTTATCCTCACTGGCGAGACGATTGCGACGTATCAGACCCAAGATATGCTGGTCTTTACGGAGAATTGCACAACCTTGAGGGCTTCGCTGAGGGAACAATACAGAATGGGAACGACTGGCTTGCACAAGACCGACCGAGCAAAGCGTTTCTGGACAACTGGCGGGCAAAGATTGACGAACTCATTGACGGCTACCAGCCTGACCTCATCTGGTTCGATTTTGGCATTCGACTCCTGCAAGAGAACTACAAAAAGCGCTTCTTGGCCGATTACTACAATAAGGAAATGGAATGGGGCAAGCAGGTAGCAGTTACTTATAAAGGACACGACTTCGCACCAGGGGCAGCGATTGTTGATTACGAGCTGGGACGGATGGATCAACTGACCTACTATGACTGGATCACGGATACATCCGTTGATGACATGGGCGCGTGGTCGTTCGTGAGAGAGGCTGGTTTCAAAAAAGTGAGTACGCTCGTTCACAACCTCGTGGACAATGTAAGTAAAAATGGGTATCTGCTGCTGAATGTCGGTCCTAAAGCGGACGGCACGATTCCGGACGGAGCTACAGAGTGCCTGAGGGGCATAGGTGATTGGCTGAAGATAAATGGTGAGGCGATCTTCGAGACCCGGCCTTGGGTGGCCTACGGCGAGGGCCCAACAGAAATGGAATCAACAGGTCACTTCAGCGAGCGTCGAGAGGTCAATTACACGCCCGAAGATATTCGCTTCACATGCCGCGACAACATTTTGTATGCAACGTTCCTGGGCTGGCCTGGCGAGCATAGCGTGATCCGATTCAACCAGGACGAGTCCTCCAGCTTCGCAACTATTAAACGTCTTGAAGCGAGCGAAATCGAGTCAGTGCGCATGCTCGGCGTTGATAGGGAACTTGACTTCACGATGACCCGTAACGGACTTGAGATTAAAGGGCCATCGGAACGGCCTTGCCAGCATGCGTTCGTTTACAAGATCGTACGTAAGGAACCATTTGAAAGCTGAGGGAAGCTCGGGGAATTTCAGTGTCGGAGTCGCCAGCCGCCGTCCACGTTTAAGACCTCACCGTGAAAATACGCTCCCGCACGACTGCACAGCATAACTGCGACCCCCGCAATATCCTCTGGTCCTCCGTACCGATGGGCAGGTATGCGCTCAAGCTCTGCCAAAAAAGATTCTGCGTGTGGGTCCTCCCACGCACCTCTTGTCATTTCTGAGTAAAAGCGCCCTGGCGCGATTGCGTTTACACGAATGAAGTCGTCGGTGAGCGCAAGCGCTAGAGATGGCGTCAGGTGTTCCAAGGCATTTTTGCTAGTCGAGTAAGCGAGCACACTGGGCAAGACTCCGCTAGCGGCAACCGAACTGATAAAGATAATGCGGGAGGGGTCATCCAGCGTTGCGTTCGCCTTGAGCAAATCGAGCAGCGCCTGTGTCAGAAACAATGGCGAACGAGTATTCAGGTTCATGGATTTGTCCCAGGCCTTGGCTGTCATGGTCCCAATTTGGGTGCCTAGCCCCAATCCTGCGTTGTTAACAAGAACGTCAAGGTGGGACTCTCTCGTCGAGATCGTGTCTGCAAGGGCTTGAACCCCCTCAAGATCGCTCAGATCACCAGATATCCCTATACACTGACCTTCACTCAGGGCTGACAACTCATCCGCCTTTTTTGAAAGTTTGTCCTCCGAACGCCCCGTAATAAAGACACGTTTGGCACCGGCCGCCAAGAATCCCGCAGCCATATAACTGCCCAGGCCACTTGAACCACCTGTGATAAGACAGACCTTCCCGGTCATTGAGAACAAGTCTTGAATCATTAACATTTCCTCGCGGAGGTAGGAGTGACAAATTTAAGCGAACTGACCAATCACAATGCTATAGCCACGAGTCTTTCAACTCAGAATGCATAGCATGTCTGCTGGCACGATTATGCCACCCATTCCCGTAGATGATGGGTGATATTGATCATCTCACGCCAAGCATGGGTGCGCCTATTAGCGCCCCCGCTGATAACATGAAGACAAACAACGCGGCAGGAGCAGTTATGCAATGGCTTGCGCAAAGGTAGCTTATGAAATTTGAGACAATTCTTTACGAAGTGCAGGACGAGGTTCTGACCATCACGCTTAATCGGCCAGAGAAGTTGAACGCTTGGACAAGACAGATGTTGCAAGATCTGTTGGCTGCTTTCGATAGTGCCGACGCCGACGACGGCATCGGAGCAATTATCCTCACCGGTGCCGGCCGAGCGTTCTGCGCTGGTGCAGATTTATCCGCAGGTGGTGGCCAGACATTTAAAGGCGCAGGCGGCCAACCAAACATAGAGGAACTAGGAGACAGTGGGGGTGCTGCCTCTCGACGCATCTTTCGCAGCCTTAAGCCGGTGATCGCAGCCTTCAATGGCCCTGCCGTCGGTGTCGGCCTTACTCTGACGTTTGCTGCAGACGTTCGAATTGCCGCACCAAATATAAAGATGGGCCTAGTTTTCTCGGCACGCGGCATCATCGCGGAGGGCGCCTCCTCGTGGTTTTTGCCTCGCCTTGTTGGCATGAGTAAATCACTGGAGTGGGCAATGTCGGCACGCATTTTTCGTTCTGAGGAAGCACTGGAGGCGGGGCTAATTAGAAGTATCCATGAGCTTGATGACCTTCTACCGGCCGCGCATAAATTAGCACGCGAGTTTGCAGCGAACTCAAGGGTATCGAACGCCGTTATTCGGCAAATGTTCTGGCGAATGCAGGGCGCCGAAGATCCTATTATCGCTCATCGTCTCGACACTAAAGGCATGGTGCAGCGCGGCGCTTCTGCCGACGCGACTGAGGGCACCACCGCGTTTCTCGAAAAGCGAGCTGCAAAGTTTCCCGATAAGGTCAGTCAAGACATGCCCGACTTCTTCCCATGGTGGGAAGAACCAAAATTCTTGGAGTAACCATGAAAACTAGAATTACTGAACTGTTTGGTATTCAGCATCCGATCATTCAGGGTGGGATGCACTATGTCGGCTTAGCCGAAATGGCTGCTGCAGTCTCTAATGCAGGCGGATTGGGAATTATCACAGGGTTGACGCAGGGCACACCTGACGGCTTAGCCGCGGAGATCGAGCGCTGCAGAACCATGACTGCTAAGCCGTTCGGCGTCAATCTAACGTTTCTGCCTTCGATTAAGCCGCCAGACTATCCGGGGTTCGTCCGGACCATTATAGACAGCGGAGTAACAATTATTGAGACCGCGGGCAACAATCCAGCGCAATACTTACCAGTTTTGAAAGAGGCAGGCATTAAAGTTATTCATAAGTGCACCTCGGTGCGCCACGCACTCAAAGCGCAAACAATCGGTTGTGATGCTGTCTCGGTCGACGGTTTCGAATGCGGTGGCCACCCCGGCGAAGACGATGTCCCAAACTTTATTTTGCTGCCTAGAGCCGCTGAGGAACTCGATATCCCTTTCGTTTCATCCGGCGGCATGGCAGACGCACGTTCATTGGTCGCGTCGCTGGCAATGGGAGCAGAAGGTATGAATATGGGTACCCGTTTCATCGCCACCCAAGAGGCTCCAGTACATGAGAATGTTAAGCAGGCTTTGGTCGCGGCCAGCGAGCTAGACACACGCTTAATTATGCGGCCATTGCGCAATACAGAAAGAGTTTTAAACAACGCCGCGGTCGAAAAATTGTTAGAGAAAGAGAAAGCCCTTGGCCCCAAACTGGAATTTAACGACATCGCTGAGGAGTTAGTTGGCGTGTATCCGAAAGTAATGCAAAAGGGAGACTTAGATGCGGGCGGCTGGTCCTGCGGCATGGTGGCCGGACTTGTGCACGACATCCCCACCGTAAAAGAGCTTATTGATCGCATCATGCGAGAGGCGGATGAGCTCATCCACCAACGTTTAGCGAGCCTGTTTTGAATACCACACAAAACGATAACCCCGGCGAGGGCCCCTCGGTAATGTATGTCGGCAGTTTCACAAATTGAGTTTGACTGGTAAGGTCAGGCTTGCGGCTATACGGTATCGCCTGCGGACCACTCATCTTACAAACGTTGCCATGATCTATCACTTCGTTATTCACACCGTGATCGGGCAATCATCGATATTCAGACAATGCATCTCGAGTAGAGAGAACCATAAGGTTCTCGCATAACTGTGGCTGTTACCGTTTTAGGCATTTACGTCGCCGACTTGGTTCTTTTCGGACAAAAAATCCCCCAGGCGGGAGAGACGGTCTTGGGAAATAATTTTGTAGTCGGGCCCGGTGGCAAGGGATCCAATCAGGCAGTGGCCGCATCTAAAGCCGGCGTAAAAACGCATTTCATATCCAAGATTGGAGATGATCAATTTGGGCGTATGGCGATAGAGATGTATGACGAGGCCAAAGTTGACTATTCCAATGTGAGCATCTCGGAAGATTACTCAACTGGCGCCGCGGCAATCATGGTGGATGAGGTCACAGGCGCAAACGCTATCAATGTGTATCCCGGCGCATCCGGTGCCATCACGAAAAAAGACATCGATGACGCCGAGCCAGCAATCAGAAACTCAAAAATATTTCTTACACAGCTGGAAGCGCCGAAAGAAACGGTAATGTACGCGCTGAAAAAAGCGAGCGACCTAGGAGTGACCACAATACTTAATCCCGCTCCCGCAGCTTGTATCGAAAAAAGCGTTTTCCCTCTTGTCGACTACTTTACCCCTAATGAAATTGAGGCAAGTTTTTACGTCAACCATCAGGTTGAAACACATGATGATACGCGCAGGGCTGCAGAGAGCTTGCTGGACATGGGGGTCAAAAATGTGGTCATCACTCTTGGGGAGAGAGGCGCATTTTTCGCTAGTGCGCATGAAGCTTTTTTTTGTCCTGTTGCGACCTTAAAAACCCCTGTCGTTGACACTACAGGTGCCGGGGACGCTTTTAATGCAGGTCTCGCTGTTGCTCTTACAGAAAATATGAGTGTGCAAGAGGCTATGGCTTTTGCAAGTGCTACCGCAGGACTTTCTACCACCAAAATTGGCACAGCAAAGGCCATGCCTAGTCGAGAACAGATCGAGGCGTCTCTCCGCGGCGAGTAGGTCCAAGTAGAAGCGACCGTCGGGGTGTTGCAGTCTCGCCCAAGACTTTGCTGGCTCGGCCTTTGGCTTGATTTCTTCGCACGTCCCGATAACTCACCACTTTTTCTGCGGCACCTGGTCAAGCTAAACGGAAGAAAAGCCCTTTAGGGAGAGCGCTAAGTTTGTGCCAATGTTTCCGTGGCCACGAAAAGCCAGAGAGTAGTGTTTTAATGCCCAGTGGTCGGTAATTTTTTACCGAGTGCTGCTGCCTCAGTGGCGTAGTCAGCGTACGAGTCTTTCAGTACGGCCGAGTTCAGAATCGTCTCTGCCACTAGCTCGCGACTTTTTGCATCGAAAATAGACGTCTTGATCCAGTTTGATTCTGTTCTTCGACTCTCGCTGAGAGCAACGATCTCACGCTCGAGCTGGTAAGGGTGATTGACGAAAAGAGGCCCATCAAACAAGCGAATTTCCTGCCCAGCAAAAAGGCCTATTGCAGGACCGCGAACGCGAAACCCTGCTCCCCCACTTGAGTACTGGGTCAACACGCTAACCATTTCCATCGGGATGACGGGCCGTCCCCAAGGGTTATCCGAACTCGTATAGTAGGGGTGAGCCTCGGTGATTTTTGCCAACTTTTGCCTCAAGGAGAATGGATACATTGGCCCCATATGTTGATCAAACTCCATGATGACATCCTCGGGATTTGCCGCCCCTTGCTGACCGACCTTGAGATCAGCAAGAATGACAAGCTGTTCAGAGGGCCTTAACTTAGCTAGTCGACGGTCAATTTCAGTCTCGCCGTAGTCCGGTCCCACTGAAGCGGTACCTATGAGTACCGGTGTGCCATCCCTCTTTTCAGCACCGATAGCTATTGGCGTTAAGTCGCTCCCTCGCGGTTCAGCGAACACCCTCACCTCCTCGCCATCGACAACCATGTTCTGATAATGAGCACTGATGCACCCTCTCTCAAACCAGACGTCGCCAAACACCTCATGCAACAGTGGTACAAATTGACTGAAGTGAGTCGGGCCCTCAATCGGCGCGCCAGAAAAACCCAGATCCTCGGCCATTTGGTCATCGTGAATGGACAGATGACCGTCATACTCCTGAGCGTCTAGCATCTGCTTCGGAGATCGGTACTCGCCATACATTCTGGTCATAAGAAATCCAAATATAAGAAATTCCGTTTTTGCGCATATGGTTAAAACCTGCGCACTTAATCACTGCAAGACGATCATCACTGGTTGACGATACATAGGCTGACCATCGTCGCCAAACAGCTCTTCAGCGACCAAACCCGGTTTCTAGTTTTTATGCTCATGCGACATTCCCCAATAACTTTTGTCTCGCTGCCGCCTGTATTGCGCGCTTCGCAACTTTGCCAGAAGCAATGCGAGGCAGCGGTGCCTGCTGAAATTCAAAGTAACGAGGGACTTCGAAATGTGCGAGTCGATCTTCAAGGAATTCACGTAAATCTGAGTCTTTCAGCTCATCACTCACATAAACGGTGGCGCCAACCTCTTCACCGAGTCGCTCGTCAGGCACGCTATAAACACAAGCCTCGAGGACAATCGGATGCTCGACTAATGCAGCTTCTACACGACCGCAACCAATATTCTCGCCGCCACGAATCACCATGTCCTTTATACGGTCTACGATGAACAAGAAACCATCCTCGTCTAGATAAGCCGCGTCTCCGGTGCGAAACCAATCTCCGTCAAAAGCCTCGATGTCGGCGTCAGGTCTGTTCCAGTATCCACGAAACATGGAAGTACCTCTGACCTGCAATTCACCGCGCTCACCCGCCGCCAGTTCCTGGCCGGCCTCACCAACAATGCGAAAATCAAGCACCGCTGAGCATTGGCCCGAACTCGCGGGCCGATCGAGGTAATCAGTCGCGGCTATACCCGCGCCGATGGCATTAGTTTCCGTCATCCCCCAGCCAGTCGATGGCACCACGTCATCAGTAAGCTGATTAATTTCACGAACCTGCTCAGGTGGCCTTGGCGCACCGCCGCCGCCAAGTACAAGTAGGCTGGATAAGTTGTGATCTGTGTGTGTTTTTGCCGCTCGAACCAGGTCACCAGAAATAGCAGGTGTTGCAAGCAGGCTAGTTAGGCGCTCGCGCTCAATGAGTTGCATTGCGAGCTCGGCATCCCATTTGTACATGCAGACGACCTTTCGCTGCACTCGGACACACGAGAGCATCGCTGCGTGACACGCAGCAACATGGAATAGTGGCGTGGCCAAAAGCATACCGCCTTGATGAAGGGGCTCTGGTAGTTCATGAATGCCCATGTGCGAACGTAACTCCCAGTCAAGCTCCCAGGACAGCAGTGCATGAAGAATACTGCGATGTGATGACACAACTCCTTTTGGGTGACCAGTGGAACCAGACGTGTAGAGAATGATCGCGTCGTCATCAGGCTCGACGCCGGCTTCCGGCATAGCAGATCCAGCGTAGGCCGCGATAGTTGCCTCCCAGGTCGCACTTGATAGCTTCGGATGCTTCGGCGCGCGGACCCGAATCACCTTAGTGTCGCTCGTAATGCGATCGCACTCCGCTAGTCGAGCTACTCTCTCTTCGTCAGCAATAACAACTCTCGGATCACAGTCGGACAAGCTAAAGTCGAGTTCATTTCGATTCCACCAGGCGTTCACGGGAACCGCTATCGCTCCAATCGATGTGATTGCAAAAAAGGATATGACCCATTCGGGATAGTTGCGCATCGCTATAAAAACACGATCACCCTTCCCCACTCCGTAATCTAAAATCAGCGCCGCAGCGAGTGCGCTCGCATGGTGATAAACCGTCTCGTAACTCAAGCGCTCTTCTCTATAGATGAGAAAATCAAGGTCGCTTTGATTCTCAAAAATCAGATCGTGCATCGTCAAAGGTGCATTAACGAAAACTCTGCAGGCTTTCCCACGGATATGGGTGGCTTTGAGTTCAAAAGGTTGACCAGGCGCACAAACTTGTTTTATTGCCTGTCGACGCGACATGGTAGGTTTAATCAAGTGCGAGCTCTGCAAATACTGTGGGCCCGTCGTTTAGACTAACACCAAGCTTGCGCGTGAGTTAAATATGACATACCCCAAAATCCAGGACTCTGCAGACGCCAGGTCAAGGGGAGCCGGAGAGAGATAACAGCGACTATGAACCCGAGTCGACACAGGTCATGCCGACTACAGAACAACGCGGCACTACCTTGGAAAATATATATGGACGAGCAATGGTCAACTGGCCTGTTTGAAGTCTCTTGCGGCTCCATCAACTCAGCTACAGATCCTCGTGGCGAACCACAGGGATAAATACAATACCCATGTCAGAATGGCGCGTATTTAAATAGCCAAGTGGGCGCCGCCGCGTTCGATGAAGCCGCTTCAAAATGGACAGATTTATGAATCAACCACTGTTTAGTCCGCAAGGTGTTTACGCGCAAGGCGAGGGAACGCCACCCCGAGTGATCAGCGCGCCACAACGCTATATACAGGGAGCAGGCGTCCTAAAATCTACAGGGCATTATGTCAAATCGCTGTTAAAAGTAAGTTGTCCGGCGATTTTTGCTTCGCATCGCGGATTGAGAACTCAAGGGCTGGAAGTGGATGCGAGTTTGAAAGCCAATGGCATCAATAGCGTGACCGCGCAGTTCAGGGGTGAATGCTCTCTAAGTGAAATCGACTCCCACGCCGCGGCCTTGCGCGAGGAAGGTATCGATTGTCTGATTGCGATCGGCGGCGGGAAAGTAGCTGACACCGGGAAGTGCATTGCGCACCGTCTAGAAATCCCTGTTGTTGTGGTGCCGACTTTGGCAGCCACCGATGCGCCCTGTTCCGCGTTATCGCTCGTCTACACGCCGCAGGGCACAACAGACCACGTTGAGTTCTTTCCACGGAACCCAGAAATGATCGTTGTAGACACGGATGTTATTGCAAACGCGGGGGAACGTTATCTGGTGGCTGGCATGGGCGATGCGATGGCGACCTGGTACGAAGCTGACACCTGCCTGCACAACCCAACTGCAAGAAATACGCTGGGTGCGCTGCCGACGCTGGCTTCGGTCGCAATCGGTGAAATTTGCGCGCGCACTCTGTTTGAATTCGGAGAAGCCGCAGCAGAATCAGTGCGCAGCAAACAAAACAGCTTGGCGCTTGATAAAGTCGTAGAAGCCAACACTTTGCTCAGCGGCTTGGGCTTTGAGAGTGGTGGGCTCGCGTTAGCCCATGCGATTGCGGTCGGTTACCCTGAAGTCAAGGTTGTGCATGACAATTACCTTCATGGCGAGATGGTCGCGATGGGAGTTATGGCTCAGCTGGCGATGCAGAACTCACCAGATCGTATGAGGGTCGCAAGATTTTTTGCCCGAGTTGGTCTGCCAATTCATCTAGAGCAACTTTCAATTTCGGCCACTAGTCGGGACGACATCGATAAAGTAATCAAGCTGGCGCTCTCGCGGCCCATAGCTAAAAACATGCCTATGCCGGTCACTTATGCAAGCGTGCAAAAATCGATTCTCGACGGCAATGAACTCGGACTGGCAGTGACAAACGAAATCGGTGACGACGCCTACCGGCGCCTTCATGACTAAAACTGGAGCAGAGCGAGGATCATGGATTACGAAGAGATCATTTACCAAGTCGACGAATCAATTGCGACTATCACCATAAACCGTCCTGACAGACTCAACGCTCTCACAAACCTGACACAGGCGGAAATCCGCCACGCACTGGATCAATCAGAGCGTAACCCTCGGGTCATTGGCACTGTGCTGACAGGAGCCGGTCGCGGTTTTTGTGCGGGCGTTGATATGAATTCGCTGAGCAACATAAGTGAGGACGGCAAACGTAAAGACATGTCTTTCAAGCACCTTGAGGCTCATCCAGGTAATCCTGACAATGACCCTAATTTCAATTCATCACCGACATACTTTCTTGGCCTGCGTAAACCCCTCATTGCCGCAATAAACGGCGCATGCGCCGGGCTCGGTTTCAGTTATGCGACCTTTTGCGACATGCGGTTCGTCGACCCAAGGGCAAAATTTGTGACGTCATTTGGTCCACGAGGCCTTATTGCTGAGCACGGCACAAGTTGGATGTTGCCTCGTATAATTGGTCCGTCCAACTCTCTGGATCTCTTTTGGTCATCACGACAGCTACTTGGTGACGAGGCCTATCGCATTGGCTTCGCTAACCGATTATGCGCCGAGGATAAGTGCCTTACTGAAGCTCAAGATTACCTTCGTGAAATTGCCGGCACGTCTGCACCCGTATCTATCATGATGATGAAAAAACAAGTTTATCGCCATTTAATGCAAGCGCTTGGTGACGCCATGGATGAATCGACCCGCTGGATGGACGAGAGCTTGGCCCGCGATGATTTTAAGGAGGGCGTTCAATCTTTTGTTCAAAAACGACCACCAAATTTCGCGAAGATTGATATCGATTAAGCCTGCAGGTTGTAGATTCTTTGTGCAGTTGCCATGAACATGGCGTGCTGCTCGTCAGCACTAAAAGGGTGGGCGATCTTCTTGAAGGCATTCCAAAGTACGTTGTACGACACTGACAGCCGATCGACCGGAAAATTGCTCTCGAACATACAGCGCGATGGGCCAAAGCAGTCAATAGTGTGTAAATAATATGCGCTATGTGCATCGACAATCTCGTCTGACGTCGCTGGAGTTGCTCGCTGATCCCATCCCCATCCATTGATTGGCATCGCAAGACCCCCCAGTTTTGCAACAACATTTTTGCACGTCGCGAGCTCTGCAATATTTTTTTGCCACTGCGGAAATATTTCGAGCTGCTTGCCAGCATATTCGCCAATCCCCATCGGACCACCAAAGTGGTCGCATATGATGGTCGTGTCTGGAAATGCCCGCGCTATATCGGTGAGCTCGGGAATTTGCTCGTGGGTAAGCCACGCATCGAAACTCAGACCCGCTGACGCAAGCTGAGCGAAGCCTCTCCGAAATTGCGCATCAAGCAGCAGGTGGCGTATGCGACCGGTGTATCGCGCCACCGCTGGTGGGTGCGGGTAATACGCTACCGAGTGTCTTATGCCCCGTAACAGACCTCCCGCAGCCTCGCGGTGCGCCTCAATAACCTCAATAACAGCCTCACCCAGCTTAAGATTCGCGTGGCTAACGATTCCTAGGATCGGGGCTTGAGCGGAGGTCGCGGCATCACGCGACTTTTTTGCTTGATTTACTACGTACTCAGTTTCGCCAACGGGCCACAACTCTTTAGGACCCTCTTTGCGGTAATTAGTGCTGCATTCCACAAATACAGTGCCAATCACTTTGTGCCCTTTGGCCATGTCAGACCAGAGGTGCTCTATCTCATAATCCGACGCTTCATCCTTGTCGCTCCATAAATGATGATGCGGATCGATAATCGGACGCTCAGCGTCAACTATTTCCTCTTCTACTTGCTCCAACCAAGAGTTGGTCACCGTAATGTCTCCCTAATTCTGGTTACCAAAGGACGATAAAAAAACCGCCTAAATCGATCTAGAAAAGCTAGGCTCACTCCCTCCGAAAGCGATTCAT
>MDTD01197295.1_pt1 | contig 23391 bp, 24 predicted proteins | sample 811221 | NCBI WGS metagenome assembly MDTD01 (sample SAMN05326646, study PRJNA326480) | marine metagenome | isolation source: seawater | place: Pacific Ocean: South West | collected 2011 | reverse complement strand
ATATTTCAATTTTTTATATATTTTATTTTATTATATTTTATTATGAAGGTATTAGAGCTTAAATTTTTTTTTAAATTTAGTAACTGAAAAAAATTGAATAGCTCTTTTTCACTATAAAATTAACATAGAAGGTGTGAAAATGCAAAATTTATCTTATGAGAGTGTCGGAATTCAATATGTGAAAATTCCAAATTACCAGATTATGGTTATTAGTAGTGATGGTAACTATAAACCACTTGAGAAGGATTATGGTTCAGATAATAGTTTACCAATAATAAGGGAACACATGATGTGTATTAAGAAAAATGTATTTCAACCAAAAGAAAGTCGGATGAGAGATGTATTGTTTTCTGGTGAGGCAGGATATATCCTTATTGAGGCTATAGAGTTTTCAAAAGATGAATATAAAAAGAGATTCTGTGAAGAATTGAGATATAAAGGACTTGACAAAAATGAGGAACCAACGGTTGGGAGGGAGTGTTTATTGGTGGGTGGTTATAATAATAAGTACGCAGAAATTCGAAGAGTACTCTTCCTAATAGATACAAAAATAGGTAAGCCCGTAACTAATTTACGACAGTATAGTCGTGCTTCTCATAAGTTTTGTCATGAACTAATTGAGAATTACGATCCAAAATTGCATACCCTTACTTTAAATACAGATCGTATTTTTGGGGGAGAATATGAGAATGGAGAAAGGATGATGCTATGTTAGTCTGGATAAAAATTATATAAATATTTGTATATAATGAGTTAGGTATAATCAACTAAGTATTTTTCAATAATATAATTAATTCCAAAAGGTAAGTTATATATAGATTTATTATTTTTTTTGCATATTTGTTTAAAGTATTTGAATTTATAATGATGTGTTTTTTTATACAGAATTCTCTTATAATCATGGATATTAATTCTTTTACGCATTGGTTCATTTATTTCTATTTTATCATAAAGAGAAGGGAGAATCCAAGCTTTAAGTTTCCAAACAGAACCTAATACACTATCAATTTTTTGTAAATTGTACTCAACATTGTCCTTAATATAATCAATTAATAGTCCTTTTTTTTCGGCGCGACGATAACCAGGTTTAAAGGTATCACTATTTTCCAAATATTCGATAGCTTTAATACCATCAAAGGTTGTTAATATATAATCAGACATATTGTTTTGATAATTTCTGTAAAAGACTACAAATCTACCATCAATAGAATTCCAATATAGGGGAAGTGCACGATTACCATAAGACATAAAAATTAAAATACTATGTTAATTTTTTTAAATTTTATTTTTTATTTTGGAATATTTATATAAAATATTTTACAATAGAATATAATGGGAATTGTATTTAGAATATATGAAGAAGAACATAAATGTACAGTATGTAATAAAATTTATGATTGTATAGATTTAAAAAATAATTTTTGTAGGGATGGTTTTCATTCTATACATAATGTCTTTCTGTGTAATCATTGTCCAAATGGAAATAATTTTTGTAATTATAATTAAATAATATAGCTCAGAATTTAAAATAGTGAAAAAAATTGAAAAACAGATGTGAATAATATATTTAAGCTCTGATAGTATAACCATGAATATTGTGATATTGCCTTACTTATTTAACATCAAGTATAGGTACATCCATTTCAATTATTTGTATATTATAGTTTTTTATGGGTTCAGTTTTTTTATTATTTTCATTTAAGTAACTGAGTCTAGCTTCTTTTGCTTTTTTCAATGTTTGATATCCGTGAGTTCCGCTAGAAGTCTGAAGGATATTATTATAAGACATCCAAGTACTTTTTAGTACAAAAGGCATTTTTTTAGTGTAATAAAATATGTATTTCAATTTTATTTAAATTTTATAAATTTCATTTGAAGTAAAAAAATTGAAAGGTGAAATTTTTCTTTTATGTAATTTGATGTATAGAGGACCTAGAAAATCATATTGTAACTGTAATTGTGATTTATGTTATGCTTTATGGCACGATAGTAGGTATGATAATCATACTATTCATGAGTGTGAAAGTTATCACAAAAATTTTATACTAGACGAAGAAAATGCCCCAATACCGATTGAAGATATACCTGATGACGTAATAGAAAGAGTGAACGAATCTAGTATTTATGGTATAGATAAATATGATATTATATCTGAAGAAAGGATATCTCAGTATAGAAAAGCAGAGATTGACAGTTCTATAACTAGAAAAATAGTACATACTATAATTGTTTCTCCAGCAATAGCAATATGTGTAGGTATAGGTGTAAATATACTTACAAGTCCATTTGGTATGTGTGTTATGGGTGGCGCCGCGAGTACCATGGCAATAAGAAGTATAAAAAAAACATATGAACATTTTAATCCAAATTGGATAAAAAAGAATGAAGAAGATATGTATTTATTTATAAATATAGTAAATTCATGGGTAAATAATAGGGATATTCTTGAATTGCAGAAAAAAAAATCATCGCGGAAATTTAGAAAAACCGCTGCATTATTAAGAAAAATGGTATACTGAAAACACTTAAAAATATTTTTAATTAATTTATTTATGAAAATAGAAGCAATAAATAAATATAAATTAGAGAAAACAATATCAGAAATAATTCATAAAGATAATGGATGTAATGCTCATTTTATATGGGAATATATACCATTTCGAGGGAATTTGCATGAAAAGAGTTTGTATCCAGAAAAGTTTAAAAATGGTAGTTTAGAATTAAAAGTAGTTACACTAAATCCTTGCCATACAACACATTTTTTATTATATAAAGTAAAAATGGAAATAAAAGAAGATACAGATATAGATAGTCTATATTGTCAGATACTGAGAGATGTGTTAAAAATGTTAGAAGAAAAAGAGAAAAATAATTTACTACATTATGCAATTGGTTGGCGTAGTAAGTCAAATGATGAAATAAAATTTAGTACAGTAACATCTTATTTTAGTGGAAACAGTTTTTCAGAAATTATGGAAAAATTTTATTTTGAAAAAAATGAAAAAGATATAATAATTGATTCAATAGCTTTATTACCAGACTCTTAATATAGTACTAAAGTATAAGTGATAATGCAAGAGGTGCATTTTTTTTTGCAGAAATAACCCATCCAGGAGGAATACTATGTATTTTATGAAGATATACACTATGAAACATACTCGAAGATTTTTCCCATGTGGTAAGAAAAGGTTTTCCATATTTTAGTTCTTGAAGTGACTTTTTCCACAAGGCGTTTGAAGTTTGATACTTTGTCATTCTTTTTTTAGTGATAATCTTTTGGTTATTCCAGATAACATATTTATATGAATGATTAATTGATTGAGAAAGGTCATTGGAAATAATTTTCATAAACTCTATATTTTGTTCAAGACGTTTTTTACCGGAATAAGATTTGATGTATTCTAGGAAACCGCTATAATCATTATATCCCCATGCAGCATCAAAGATTCTTTTAGGTGTAAAGTAATTATATATATTTCTATAATCATTTTTAGAAGACAATAGAAATAGCATTAATGACGGTCTATCCTTATAGTTAAGGTTAGAATAAATTGATTGAATAATATTTTTTGGAAGATTAAGTATATCCATATTTATGGATATTTAGAAAATGAAATTCAATTTTAAAATAAAAAAATTAAGCATATACGACGTTGACAACTTTACCAAGCATAACAACACCATTACCTTCCATAATAGCTACACGACCAAGACCTTCACAATTTTTAAAGGTATCCACAATGAACGGTTGTTGTGGAGTGAATACAACTTCAGCCATTTCATTAGCTTTAACAGAAACGGGATCTTCGAGTTTTTTACCACCAGTTTCTTTACCCATTTTCCACTTAATTTGAGTAAGGCGAACGGCACATCTACCGGTACGAACAAATGCAATAGGAGTATATCCGGTTTTAAGTTCACCGGGGTGATCAAGAATTTGTACTTGAGCAGTAAATTCTTTACAGCGACTAAGTGTATTATCTTTTTTCAAAATCATGATGTCACCAACATGTGGCATATTTTGTTTAAGAAGACCTTTAATATTGAGACCAACATTATCTCCAGGAACGGCACGAGGGACAGACTTATGATGCATCTCTACAGTGAATACTTTACCTGAACAGGCGTTAGATACCGTATGAGTAGGTGTAAAAATAACATCAGTATTTGGTGTAATAGTACCCTGTTCAACTCGACCAGTAATAACATCGCCGACACCTTTTATTTTGTAAACACCAGATACAGGCATACGGAAAAGTGCATCAGCAGGTCTTTGGGGTACTTTTGCCATTTTTTCAAGAGCATCGAGGACAGTATGTACATGTATAGTTTCTGAGCCGACCTTAACATCAACGCCATTCCACCATGACATTTTTTCGGAGGCTTTTAGTAAGTTTTCTCCCTGTAAGCCACTAATAGGAATAATAGGTACACTATTTTTAACAAAATCAGGTTTCCAACCAACGCGACCTAACATACTGATCATTTCATCACGAACTTCATTGTATCTTTCTTGAGAATAATTAGCTGTATCACTATCCATTTTGTTTACACCAATGATTAACTGCTTAACACCAAGCAAATTTAGTAATCTGGCGTGTTGGCGTGTTTGACCCTGAACTTCATTTTCTTTATGGTTTCCTTTTGCAATAGATGTAGCAAAATTACCATCTGCAGGTACCATTAGTAAGCCAACATCAGCTTGAGAAGCACCAGTAATCATATTTTTTATGAAATCTCTATGTCCTGGTGCGTCAATAATAGTATAGTGATAACTATCAGTATAAAATTCTTTAGTAGTGCAAGCAATTGTGACACCTCTTTCTCTTTCTTCTTTTTGTCTATCCATATAAAAAGCAAAGGCAAAACTACTCTTTCCCAGTCTGTCTGCTTCATCTTGAAGTTTTTTCATTTCACGTTCATTTATTCCACCCAAGTCGAAAATAAGTCTACCTGTAGTAGTAGACTTACCACTATCGACATGCCCGCAAATAACAATACTCAGATGCTGCTTTTCAGCCGCCATTTTTCAATTTTGATAATGATGTATGTAAACAATCTTTTAAATTGTTTTTGTAAACAACATAATGTAAATACTATTAGTGATTTAACATAAATAATAGTATTTAAACATATTCATCGTATAATTAGCTGTTAATTACGATAATTTAGAGCTCTAATATATTTTGATAAAAAATTGAATGTAGGCATATCCCGTTTTAACACATCGAGGAAAATGATACCGGGTGGGACAGTGCCTATAACGGATGCGCGGAATTGTCAGGAAGTACATAAAATGTCATGTGTACATACTGAGCAAGAAATTCTGAAGTTGAGATTATCATCTCTGGAATGGGAACAGAAAAATATTAATTTCTTACTCAGACTAGATAAGAGATATGGTTCGGGAATGTCAAGTGAATTTAACCCAGCAAGAGTTGAATATCTACAGAATTGTTTACCAAAAAATGATGAAATGATTGATCGTATTTACCCATTACTAGAAAATTTAAATAATGTGGTTGCAAATTATCCAGGTGACATGGACCCCCATCGTAGATCATCTGGATTTGGGGAACCACGATATGTCTATTATTTGGACGATGGTGAAGGCTTATCTCGCACAGATGAAGATTTAACTAATGATATGTACTTAGGTGTACGTATTTTTGATACACGTACGGAAAGAAAGTATTTGATTGAACATGGTATAAATAGTCAGTTCAATGTTGAAAATACAACTAGAGATCATGTAATGTGGTTTACCGGGTTTCATTGGATAAATTATAGGACACACCAAATAATTATAAATATTTCTGGTGACAACAGTTTATATCCAGGTGATGAGGGGTTTCAATATATAGTCGTGGGTCGATATGATGTGGTGACAGGTATTATGCATTTAATTAAGGAGATGTTTGTATTTCCTGAAAATCTATACGTTAAAATGCCACCACCAATGAAAAGACAAGGACGCATTAATCGCGTGGTATATTGTGAGCCAGAAGTAAACCCACTTGATGAAGCTTTTGAAATAGTTACAAAAATGGCGCGTGATTCAAGGGGATGGTTATCAGAAATTCAAAATAATATGTATCAAAATGATATTTAAAATATGTAACTAAAAACTATATAATAATATTTTTTATTTACAGTTTATTAATGTTTTATAGTTTATAGATCAGTTGGCTGACCACTAGATGATTCAGCAATAACAATATCATCAGAATATTTGTCTAAAAATCTATTTGGTAATTTCATAGCATCTCTTCGAAAAGGTTCACCTAATTCTTTAGTTACCATTACCTCGATAATAGTTGTTTTACCATTTTTTTGATTATTAATTGATTCATGTAGTGCTTCAGATAGAGATTGTTTGTCAGATACCTTTATACCTTTTGCACCCATTGCATTTGCAATCTCAGCAAAACTGGGATTATCTAATTGTGTACCTATATATTTATTATTGAACCAGAGAACTTGGTTTTTTTTCTCAGCACCCCATTGACCATTATTAAAAACGACAGCAGTGACCGGGATATTTTCACGAACACAGGTGAGTGTTTCTGCCATACTCATACCCCACGCACCATCACCAACATAAGCTATAGCAGTTTTATGTGGACATGCTATTTTAGCTCCCATAATTGTAGGGAATGCATAACCACAGCTACCATAACTCATTGCAGCAAAAAAACTGTTTGGTTCCCTAAAATTGAGATAACTATTTGCAACAGAACATATATTGCCAATATCTGTTGATAACATCAAATCATTTGTTGGTAAATTTTTTTCGAGCGTATGTAATGCTTCTCTCGGGCTAATTTTATTTCCACGGGTATTATTGTTAGATATATGTCTCATTTCATCTAATTCATTTTTCCAAACATTTCTTACTGAATCAATGTGAACCATACGAGAATGAGCAGATTTACCAGAAGTACATTCAAATTCAAGATTGTCAGTTAGAGATAATAGTTTTTGTAAGGTAATATTAACATCAGCATGTAAAGAAAAATTAGTTTCTTTAACCAGACCGAGAACGTTTGGATCAATATCAACTTGCACAATTTTTGCATACTTTGGCCAATAATCGATATCATATTGAGGAAGAGTACCAAATGGACCAAGACGAGTACCGAGAGCAAGAACTAGATCAGAATTTTTCATAATTTGCATAGCAGACTTTGAGCCCTGATAACCTAGTGGACCCATATAGAAACGATTATTACATGGGAAAGAATCATTATGTAGATAAGTAGTTGCCACTGGTATTGAGAATTTTTCAGCAAATTTTGCGAGTAGTGCGGTTGAGTTAGACATATTAACGCCACCACCAGCAAGTATAAATGGATTTTTAGCATTTTTAAGAGCATCAATAACATTATTTAGAACTGTTGGATTTGGAGCAGGACGATTTATTTCTAATGGTTCTGGTATATTCATTTCAAAATCATAATAAAAATAATCTCTTGGTATATTTATTTGTACTGGACCTCTGTCAAGCATGGAACGATAAAATGAATAATTAACTAATTCTGCCATTCTTTTTGGATGTGTAATATGGGTTTGATGTTTAGTTATTTCAGAAAACATTGGTAATTGATTAACTTCCTGGAATCCACCTAATCCCTGTGTAAGAGATGATGACTGAGGTGTTATTGCTATAACAGGTGAATGAGACCAATAGGCAGAAGCGATCCCAGTTATAAAATTTGATATACCTGGTCCATTTTGAGCAATACATACACCATGTTTATTACTAGCTCTTGCATAACCATCAGCCATATGTGCTGCATTTTGTTCATGCTGGACAGGTATAAAACGAATACCAGCAGTAGGAAAAGAGTGAAGTGAATCCATAAATGCAGAACCAGCTATCCCAAATGTATTTTTAACTTTATTTTTGGCTAATGTTTCAACAAAAGCTTCACTTGTTGTCATCATGTGAGAATTTCTCACAAATAATCCCTTATTTAAATAACGCAGATTATTTTTCACGACATTCATTTAAGTAATTTATATGTACATATTTTTTGAAATATTTTTACTCCCTTAACCTTTTTAATACGTAATTATTTATATATATTTTTCTCATTACTTAGCTGATTATTTATAATATTCTGTATACTAGATAGTCCTATATTTGAAAGTTGAACAGAAGGGGGTAAATCATTTTTATTCACATTCTTGTTGAACTTAATACCATTTTCCCAATCAATCATTTTATAAGGAATATCAGTGCCATTTTTAAGTATATAACGACCTAAATCAAATGAATCATTTATTTTTTTTAAAACGTACTCATCAATCCCTGTAAAATTAATGTCAAGTATTTCATTACGTAAACTATATAGTCCTATAATTTTAAGTAAATTTTTTTCTTCTGTATATTTGCTACCACCATTATCAACAATATCACCAATTTCATTTAATTTTTGCAATATATCTTCTTTAGTTATTACTGGTACATTTTCAAGCCATTTCTTCATATTTCCCGTATTTTTGTGTTTTTTAATTTTTTTATGTACTTTTCCTTTTTTATATGAATGAGGATATAGTGGGTTTATGCTATCTTGATCAATTTCAATTCTACATATAGGACATACATTTTCATAAGAAATACTTGTATACAAACAATTTTGATGAAATAAGTGACCACACTTAGTAACAAACCAGGAATTATCACAATCTGAAAAACATATTGGGCATTCAAAATCCATTATATCTATATATTATTTTTTAACTTTATATATTTAAGAAAATAATCATAATAAATTAGATGGCGAGGATATATACAGAAGGAGTTACAATACAAAATGAGAAAAAAAATTTTTGCACAAGAAAAAAATTAAAGTATTTATTATTAATATCTATATGCTTTATACTGTTTCAAAATATTTATTTATATAAAAAACAAGAATACTATGTTAATTTAAATAAAGAACTGGAGTTGGAAATGAATGCTATTTTAAGTAAAAATATAACAAAAAAATCAGATCTAGACAATTACATTAGTACAGCAATTGAAAAGGATTATTTACAAGTAGATGAAATTTTGCATTATCAAATAAATGACGATATATACTATATATTAACTAAAAAATATGTTGAGTTATTCTTAGAACTTGATAATACAAATAATTTGAAATATTCCTCAAATAAAAATGATTGTGATGATTTCGCACATATTTTATATGGAAATTTATTATTAAGTGAATATAATACGGAAAAATTAAAAAATGCATCATTGACATTTGGTGTAGTTTATGGAATATATAATAATGACTATCATGCATACAATATATTTTATGCTAATGATAATTTTTATTGCATAGAACCACAAGAAGATGAGATAGGTTTATGTAATGAATTTATTTATAGACCAAGGCTTATATTAATATAAAAATATAAAGAATAATTTACTTAACTAAAATATTAATGAATTACAAGAAATTAGTAGATAGATATAGAAATACAGGCAAAATAATTTGGGAAGATATGAAAAATATAGATACTAATCACATAAAAGATTATGATTGTTTAAACGAGGATATTAGCAGTATAAATAAGATTATGAATAAAATTGCAATAATAAAATTAAATGGGGGTTTAGGTACAAGTATGGGTTGTAATAAAGCAAAAAGCCTAATAAATATTCGAAAAGATACTAATTTTATTGATTGTATTATTGAGCAAATTGATAATGTAAATAATAAATATAATATATCAATTCCCCTAATATTTATGAATTCAGTGCATACTGATAAGGATACAAAAGATTATATAAAGAGTAAGAATTTTAATGTAGATGTACATTTTTTCAATCAAGAATTCTATCCCAGATTAAATCCAGAGAACTTAGAACCAATTACGAGTGATTCAACAATAAAAGATATATCAGAGTGGTATCCACCAGGTCATGGTAATATTTATTCATCGTTACATAATGATCCTCTTTTTAATAAATTGAAAGAAAAAGGAATTGAATATTTATTCATTTCAAATGCAGACAATTTAGCAGCCACTTTTGATGAAAATATATATAATTTTATATACAATAAATATGATTTTTGTCTAGAATTAACAGAAAAAACACTAAACGATGTTAAAGGTGGTACAGTAGTTTTATATGAAGATAAATTAAAATTACTGGAAGTTGCTCAGGTACCAAAGCAACACTTAAATGATTTTTACTCAATAGACAAATTTAAATTTTTTAATACGAATAACCTATGGATAAAATTAGACAAGATACACAATAATATGAATCTAGATGTAATATATAACAAGAAAAACATACATGGAAAAGATATAGTTCAGCTTGAAACAGCAATGGCTTCAGTTATATCAAATTTTAATAAATCAGTATGTATAAATGTACCTAGAAGGAGGTTTTTCCCTATAAAACGTTGCTGTGATATTTTTTTACTTATGAGTAATATTATTAATATTGAAAAAGGTTTTATAAGATGTATGCGAGAAAAATTACCATTAATAGATTTAGATGATAACTATAAAAATTATAATGAATTTATACAAAAATTTCCATCTGGAATGCCGGATATTAAAGAATTAAATGCTCTAAAAATTAGAGGAAATATTATTTTTGACGGGAACATGTGTTTAAGGGGTAACGTTGAAATAAAAAATATCGAAATTTAATTTTTATTAAAAATAAATATATATAGTTATATTAAAGAATATGTATGAAGAGAATGATGAGATCGATGTAGTAATTGAAATACCTTATAAATCAAATGTAAAATATGAAATAGATAATAATAATTTACGAATAGACAGGGTTTTAAGTACAGCTATGTTTTATCCAGGAAATTATGGGTATATACCACATACATTAGCAGGTGATGGAGATCCAGTAGATGTACTTATAATAAATGAAACACCTTTCTACCCAACTGCACATATTCGTTGTAAGGTATTAGGTATGTTATTTACTGTCGATGAAAAAGGAGAAGACCAAAAAATACTGGCACTTCCTATTAGTAAAATAGATTCAAGTTATTCAGATATAAATGATTTAAATGACATTAATGATAGTAAATTAGAAATTATTAGAAATTTTTATGAAAATTATAAAAAATTAGAAAAAAATAAAACAGTTACAGTAAAAGAATATTTCAATAAAGACGAAACTATTAAATTTATAAAGTCATGTATAATAGATAAGTAATAAACTATTTACAAAATTAATGTGTAGATAATATTTAAATGCTCAAAGGTATAAAAGAAATAAATAATTTATTTATTTTAAATTTTTAATATAATATTAAATACCATTATTTAATACAGAATTAGTAGGAATTGTATTCCAAAAATTTACACGTGGATAATTTTCAGGATAAATCCTACATAATTTTTTTTTTGATTCATTAATATTCAATTTGTTATAGTATGGACATAATTCTAAATTAGAATTACACTGACATAAATTATTTATAGCATTTATCTTATCATTATTAGTGCACTGTTTAAAGGTTCCAATAGGGCATAGATCACACTTACCCTTAAAACAGATTGATTTATCTAATGAATATTTTAATTCTTTTTGTTTTAATTGTCTAATTTTGTGGTGTACATCAAAATTATTTTTGTCAAAAATTGTACTGGGGGAAGGTTTTGGAATATTTTTTGTTTTGTTTATAAGATTATTCTGTTTGAAATTTATATCCTGAATTGGTAAGTAAGTACACTTCGGATATAATGAAATTACTAATAACAAAATAAAAATACAGAAAATAATATGTTTTATATTCATGTATTTATAGGAGAAATTTTTTTTGTATAAATACATTAAAATAGAAGTGAATTAATAGATGCGATATACTCGAGTAACTAATTAGTATATATTTTTTTAAGTGCTATTATAAAAAAAAAAATATTAAATAAATAATATGTTTTTAAATAAAATGAATAGTAATAATATAATGTATGTTTTAAAACGTAATGGCAGTAAAGAGGAAGTATCGTTTGATAAGGTACTAAACAGAATAAAAAAAATGTCACAAGGTTTTAGCAAATTCAAAACACTAGATATAAATGCTTTTACAATAACACAAAAGGTTGTGAGTCAAATATATGATGGTGTAAATACAGCACAATTAGATGAATTAACAGCCCAATTATGTGCATCAATGATAACTGAGCATCCAGATTATGGGGATTTAGCTTCAAGAATAGTAGTATCAAATCATCATAAAAATACTTCTCCGTCATTAAGTGAAACAATTTATATTCTATACAATAATAAAGATGTTCACGGTAACCATAGTCCTTTAGTAAGTAAAGATATTTATGATATAGTAATGCAAAATAAAAATAAACTAAATGATATTATAGATTATAATAGTGATTATTTATTTGATTACTTTGGATTTAAGACACTTGAGAGGAGTTATTTAATGAAAATAAATGGTAAAATAGTTGAAAGACCACAACATATGATAATGCGTGTTTGTCTTGGTATACATTTAGATGATTTTAAAGATGCTTTAGGAATGTATAAAGCAATGTCACACAAATATTTTACACACGCAACACCAACATTATTTAATAGCGGGACACCAAGACCACAGTTATCATCTTGTTTTTTAATAGCAATGAAAGATGATAGCATTGATGGTATATTTTCAACCTTAAAAGAATCAGCATTAATATCAAAATGGGCTGGAGGTATAGGTATACATGTTCATAATATAAGAGCAAAAGATAGTAATATTCGAGGTACAAATGGAATTTCTAATGGTCTAATACCTATGTTACGAGTTTTTAATAATACAGCAAGATATGTTGATCAAGGTGGTGGTAAAAGAAAAGGCTCAATCGCTATATATCTTGAACCATGGCATTCAGATATATTTAATTTCTTAGATTTAAAAAAAAATCACGGAAATGAAGAAGAAAGAGCTAGAGATTTATTTTATTCTCTATGGGTACCTGATTTATTTATGAAAAGAGTTCAAAGTGGTTCAAAATGGACATTAATGTGTCCGGATAAATGCCCTGGATTATCTGATAGTTATGGAGAAGAATTTGAAAAGTTATACGTAAAATACGAAGAAAGTGGGAAGGGAAATAAATCAGTATCAGCACAAGAATTATGGTTTAAGATACTTGAATCACAGATTGAGACAGGTACACCATATATACTTTATAAAGATGCATGTAATTTGAAATCAAATCAAAAAAACTTAGGTACAATAAAATCAAGTAATTTATGTACTGAAATAATTGAATATTCATCAAAAGACGAAACAGCTGTCTGTAATTTAGCCAGTATTGGTCTCTCTAAATTTGTAAAAAACAAAGATTTAGATATAAATTCTGTTAAAATATATACAAAAACTTCATGTGTATACTGTAAATTAGGGAAAGCATTGTTAAAGAAAAATAATATAAAATATGAAGAAATAAATTTGGATAATGATGAAGAAAGGAAAACATTTTATAGCAAAATGAATTCATGTAATGATGAATCATGCAAAATAGAAGATAAACAAATCAGGTCTGTACCTCAAATATTTGTAGATGATGAACACATTGGCGGATATATGGAATTACTTGATTTATTCAGACCAGAATTTGATTTTGATAAATTACTCAAAGTTTCGAGAATATTAACAAAAAATTTAAATAAAGTTATAGATCGTAATTTTTATCCTTCTGAATGTTCAAATAGATCAAATAAGAGACACAGACCAATTGGTCTTGGTGTTCAGGGTTTAGCAGATACATTTGCATTAATGAAAATACCATTTGACTCAAATGAAGCAAAAGATTTAAACCGAAAAATATTTGAAACAATATACTATGGTTCACTATGTGAGTCTCTGGATATATCAAAGAAAAGAGAAGAAAGTATGAGAAATATAAAAAATTTAAGAAATATTGAGGGTAAGAATGAAATGCAAGAAAAGGAACTCAGAGATTTAGAAAAAATATATAAACCAATTGATGAAGAATTAAATAGAGAAAAGTATTTAGGTGCATACTCTACATTTGATGGTAGCCCTGCTTCAAAAGGTATATTACAATTTGATATGTGGAATAAAGAACCAAGTGACAGTTTTGATTGGTTATCTCTTAAAGAAGAAATAAAGAAATATGGTATACGTAATAGTCTACTGATTGCACCAATGCCTACAGCATCAACTTCACAAATATTGGGAAATAATGAATGTTTTGAGCCATTTACTGCAAATATATATACAAGAAGAACACTTGCAGGAGAATTTATTATAGTAAATAAATATTTATTATCTGATTTAATAGATGCTGGTTTATGGAATAATGATTTAAAAAATGAAATACTAGTAAATGAAGGGAGTATCCAAAATATAAGTAATATACCAAATTTTTTGAAGAATATTTATAAAACAGTATGGGAAATTAAACAAAAAGACATAATTGATATGGCAGTAGACAGGGGTGTATATATAGATCAGAGTCAAAGCTTAAATTTATTTTTGTCTGACCCAGATTACCAGAAATTAACTAGTATGCATTTCTATGGTTGGAAAAATGGATTAAAAACAGGAATATATTACTTAAGAACAAAATCAAAAGCAAAAGCACAACAATTTACAATTGATCCACTAAAAAAAAGGGTTAGTGAAGAACCAGAAATATGCGAATCATGCTCTGGATAAATTTATCCATCGAACATTTCATTAATAAATTTTCTATGAAATTTTTCAGCTAATTCTAAAGTATTTACACTATAATTATTTGTATTCTGTAAATAGTTATAATAATTATCTATATTTAAATCCTGAATATAAAAGTTATTGACAATATCTACCGCTTCCACGTAATCATAACAAATATTTGATTGAATAATGTTCATTAGTATAAAATCTGCACATGTAAACATCCTAATAATATTATACGATGATATTGATTATTTCAATTTTAAATATATATAAAAATTAAAAAATGTATAAATAAAAATGGAAATGGATAAAGAAATACATAGCTATTTTACAAGTGCAAGTTCAGGTCTTGTTTATGATAATATACTTGAATATAGAGTAATCGTGGGTAGAGAAAATACATTACCTGATATATATTGTTTCTCTAATATCGATAATGCAAAAAATTATTTTAAAAATTTAGAAAAATGTACATATAGTGATATAGTAGCACTAGTTGAACAAAATGGGTACTATTTGGAAGATGCAAATGGGAAAATAATTGATAAAAATACAGGGAAAAAATATAAATATATAAATCATTCACGAAAATGTGAATTTCCTTTAAATAATCTTTATTATAAGCCTTTATTCGAAATGACATGAATTAAACTGTATTAAAGAGATTAGGCATATATTAATTTATAAATGACTGAAGTAACTGAAACAACACAGAGCTTTTCTTTTGATAATTTACTTAATTCAGTAAATGAATTATCTCAATCCCTATCTACTATAAAATCAGATGTAAAGAAATTAGAATCAGATTACCAAAGAACATTGAAAAAAACACAAAAGCAAAACAGTAAAAGAAAATTTACTGAAAAACCAAAAACTCCATCTAAAGCCTTATCTTCATTTATGAAATTATCTGAAGAAACAACAACTAGATCTGAAGCAATTCGTTCAGTATGCAGTTATGTAAAAGAAAAAAATCTTCAATGTGAAAATAATCGTAGAAATTTCACAGTTGATAAAACACTAAAGAAATTATTCTCTGATTCTTTAAATGGACGCAAGGAACTATCATTCCTAGATGTAAACTCCTTACTTAGAACACATTTATCATAAATATCATAAATAATAGTAACTAATTCTTTATTATAAATATATAAAGCTTATTTGTATATTTTTAATATGTTTAAATATAAAAAACTCATTGGTGGTGCTATAGTTGGTTTGTCATTTGGTACAATTTATACTTATAAAAATAATATACATAGTGATCAAAAATTTCACAGTAAAAAATTATATACTTATGAAGATGTATCAAAACATAACAAAGATAATATATGGGTTACATATAAAAATAATGTATATGACATAACTAATTTTATAGAAAATCATCCAGGTGGAACAGATAAAATAATGTTAGCTGCTGGTAAAGGTCTTGAACCTTATTGGAATATATATAAACAACATACAAATAATCCATCAATTATAACTGATATACTTGAACCAATGAAAATTGGTTCACTTAGTGATTACGACCCAGATAAATATAAAAATACTACCGATCCATATATAAATGACCCATCTAGGGATACAGATTTAAAATTTCATAGTAGTACTCCATGTAATGCAGAAACACCAAGTGATTATATTATGGATAACTGGATTACCCCAAATGAATTATGGTATATACGTAATCATCACCCAGTTCCAGATATAGATACTAGTAATTTTAAATTAAATATATTAGGTACTGAAAAAAATTGTTCATTTTCATTAGAAAATTTAAAGAAAATGAATAGTAAAAAAATAATAACTACAATACAATGTGGTGGAAATAGGAGAGGTAATTTGAATTCAGTTAGTAAAACATCTGGCACACCATGGAATTATGGCGCAATAAGTACTGCTGAATGGAAAGGTGTATTACTTCGTGATTTACTAATTAAATCAGGCATTAAAGAAGAAGATACGATTAATAATAAAATTAATCATGTACATTTTGAAGGGGAAGAAGGTGTAAAAGCTTCAATTCCAATCGAAAAAGCAATGAATATATATGGTGATGTTATTTTAGCATATGAAATGAACGGAAGTGAAATTCCAAGAGATCATGGCTATCCATTACGTTTAATTGTACCTGGTCATGTTGGTATTAGAAATATTAAGTGGCTGAAAAATATTACAATTAGTGATGAGGAAGTTGATGGTATATGGCAAAGAGGTATTTCTTATAAAGGTTTACCACATTATATACAGGACGCAAAAGATATTTCTATTGAAAAAGTGGCACCTATACAAGAATTACCAGTACAGTCTTGTATAGTTGACGTAAAAGAAGAAGATCAAAAAGTTACAGTTAAAGGATTTGCATGGAGTGGTGGCGGAAGAGGTATTATTCGTGTTGATATATCATGTGATGGTGGAAAAACATGGAATATGGCGGATTTAAAAGAAGGTTCTCAGCAAAAAATAAATAAAGCGTGGGCATGGACTTTTTGGGAATTTAATGTTAGTGACAAAAAATTTAATAAGAATAAAGAAATACAAATAGTTTGTAAAGCAACTGATTCTTCTTATAATACTCAGCCAGAAAGAAAAGAATTAGCATGGAATATTCGTGGTCTGAATAATAATTCATGGCACAGAGTCAACTGGAAATCAAATAATTTATCCAAATAGGAAATGAAGTATATATTTATACTTTTCAAATTTTGAAATTAAATTTCTTCATATTCCTTGATACTTTTTTCTTGACTTATTCCTCAATTGTTTTCTTGACTTATTCCTTGATACTTTTCTTGATCCACTACCTGTATTACTTGGTAATTTTACTGACCTATCACCTGTATTGTGAATAAATACACTTGGCATGCGCTTAAGATTCTTGTTACCACATGTTTTATTTTGGTTAACTTTTTCCATAAATTTATTACTTATAATTTCTGAAATAAAAAATTCATCACCTACTCTATAATTTTCATTCCATTCATTAGTAGTATCTATTACAGATTTACATTCGTCTACATTACAACATCCATACCATTTACCTATACCAGTATCGTGTTCATATATTGTTTTTCCAGAACATTTACTACAGTCCTCTCTCCTTATTGGTTGTACTTTTCTTTCATTTCCTTCCTTCTCAGCTTTAGTCCGTAAACGTTTTTCTTTCCAGTGTTTTGCAATTTCTTTAGGTTTTATAGTTCTAAATTTCTCTAATTTTAAGTATACAAATTTTTTTCCTTTCCATTCTTTGTCTGTATTATCCTTATTATCTGGGTCTAACTTAAATTGATAAAATTTTATTATACCTTTGCATTCCTGTAAAGATTTACCTTCTCTATTTTTCTGAACTGTACCATCCATATTCTTACACTGCAAGCAAAAGATTTTACCATTTTCTGCTAATGAATTACATTCTCTACTACATTCATTATCAGTTGTGTTAAAAATTTCATTACTTTTTTCTTCTTTACTTAGTATATAACGATCATGTTGCATACCAGTAATCCCATCATTATACTTAAAACGCCCTTTCTTAAATACACCGTGTGTTAAACCAAAAAATGCACTTTCCTTTGTTTTTAGTAAATCATATAATTTTTCATCATTATCCTCTATTACAAACGCTCCAGAAACAAAACAGTTATTGGTTAAAGATAACCATTTATATAAATTTGAAATATATTCTGCGGGTGTTGTATTCATTATATATTATTTCTATTTTTATTTCTTCAAATTAATAAAATTGAATTAATATTTATCCCTACTTCATTTTTTAATTTATGAAATTAGTATTATTACTAATCTTAACATCTAATGTAAACTCTTTACATAATAATTTAATTGAATCAGATGCCGGTGAAATTAACAATATTTTAAATCATGTACGCATTCAAAAAAAATGGTTCATGAGAAACATAGTAAGAATTTCAAACATTACAAATAATACAAGTGAAACAAATTCCCTGTATTTAATAAGCATATTACCAGCTATTGGTATTAGTGGTTTTTCTGCAAAGATTTATTCAAATAATCTAATACCAAATGAACCGTATTTTATTAATGTATGCAATAAAACTATAGCAACAACATGTGATATATCTTGTAAATATATTCAATTTATATTACCTGATAACGAACAAGGTATATGTAGTATATCAATTAGTAATAGCAATTCTCTTAATTTTACGTATACTATAGCAACAGATGAAATTAAAGTTAAGTTGTATATAGATTTAGATTTAAATAACCAAACAGAAATTAATAATTTCCGGCAATATTTTAAACAATCAGTAGTATTAACTTTGCCATCAATTATAAATGAAAACCAGGTATATATATGTGATACATGTATTTATCAGGTAAATAATAGAAGATTAATGGAAAATAGTATTGAAGTATCTTTTAGATTAGTTTCACTATTACCAGTTAATAATAATGAAATCTCTACGTGGAAGATTCAAATGAATAATAATATAATTCAGAAATTAAATAATTTAATGTTAAATTTACAAAATATAACTGGTAGAAATGTAGATATTAATATACAGAATAATTCATCACAAGTTACTGGTAATCAATATACATATTTCTATATATTTGATGTATTACCAATTCCTGTGTTTATTTTCATATGTATGCTTTTATTATTACTAATTTTTAGTATTCTTTTAGCTATGAAAAATAGGAAAAAATTATGTTTCAAAGATGAAAGATCCGAACCAATTGTAAGTGTACCCCCTACAAAGTCTACAATATATAATGAAGGTACAGATGATGAGATTATAGTACATGAAATTAATATATAGAATTTCCAGTAATAATATCATGTAATTGCAAATATTTTGAAGATAAATTAAGCCTTAAATTATCTGGTATATTAATTTTTATATCTAAATCATATGGATTTTTATAGTTTTCTTTAACCCATTTTCTTACTATTTCTTTATCAATTGATTCAGGTTCCTTTCTATTATTAAACCTTTCAATATAGCTATTTTTAAACCAATACCTACTTGAGTCAGGTGTATGTAATTCATCTACTAATAATATATTACCTGATTTATCTTTACCAAACTCATATTTAGTATCTACTAATATTAAGCCATTTTTTTCAGATAATTCCTGACCAAATTTGAATAATTTAAGCGCATATTCTTTACATATTCTCCATTCATCACGCTTCATTATTTTTTTTTCAAGTATTTCTTTTTCGCTGATTAATTCATCCTTTTCGTCTTTTGTAGTTGGTGTTAATATTATATTAGATAATTTTTGATTTTTTATCATATCATCTGGTAGTTTATGACCACAGTAGTTTCTACAGCCTTTTTCGTAATTTTTCCATATAGATGTTTCTGTACTACCTGTTAAATACGCTCTAACAACAAACTCAATAGGAAATACATTACATTTTTTTACAATCATTGCTCTACTATGAGGTACCTTTAATATATGGTTTGGTACAATTCCTTTTGTTTTATTAAACCACCAAGTACTAATTTTATTCAATACTATACCTTTATATGGTATTGTTGTTAAGTGTCTATCAAATGAACTTATTCGATCACTTGCAATGAGTACAATTTCTTCATCTGATACAGAACTGAATATATCACGAACTTTCCCTTTATTAATTAATGTTTTATGTTTTATCATTTCTCTATTCACATTTTCAGTATCAAAAACACATTCGTTTAAATCCTCTTGATTTAAGTTATTTTCATATTTTAACTGAATATCTTTAACTTTTAATTCGAATTCCATAATTTATAATTAAAAGTTAGTCTTTATTATATTTAATAAAAATGGTTATTACACCAAATTAATTTATTTTTATGAGTTTTTACCCATGAAATATCTGAATTTTCTGATGATATTGTATTAAATATATCCCCGGACATAAGATAATATTCATTTAAATCTGGATTAAATTTTATACCAGTACAATAATTACATTTCCAACAATCTTTCATAGCAGAATTAATATCTGAATATTTCATTTTATGTTTTTCACATATATCTTTCATATATATATCTTTTACTCCTGGTGTAAATTTATCAGTAATTTGTGTACTTTTCACTTTATTCATTATATATAAATTAAGTGATTTAATTAAATCAACCTCTTCATGTGAACATCTTTTCCATTGATTATTTTTTTGTCTTTTTTCAAATGTTAATTGGTCATACTTCCTTGTAAAATTATAATTGGCTATATTAAAATTTTGTGGTGGTTCATTCATAAATTCACATGCAAGTGATGGTACACCACATTGTGCATCCATAATATGTATATGTTTTTTCATATCTGGACACTGATTAGTATTCTCTTTTCTCATTAGTCTTGCAGTTATAGGATTTTTTGTAGAATGTGTTGTTGATATCATGTATGGTAGTGTATATTCTATATTAAATTGATCTCTTAATGAAAAAAGATTATATATTGGGTCATCTGGTATTTGAGTTATTTTTTTATTTTTCATTTTCTCCCTCCATTCATTTATTATACAAAAATTGCGTATATGTCTGTAATAAACAAAATTGGACATAATATCAAGATCACCGTGTATTAATGATTTTCCTCTTACATATGGTTCCACTATTTCTTTTAAAAAAACTTGGTCAAGTCCTCTTTTTATTATAGTAACTATTTTTTCTGGTACGTTAGGCATTAAATTATCAACTAATTTACAACATTTTTCCCATTTACTCTTTAATGGAATTAGTAATCCATTTTTACATCCCCATAGTCCAGCGCATATTTTATTCCCAATATCTAAATTTGGTATATATCTTAATAATATTATATCTCCCGGTTTTTCACCTTTATTTAATTTTCTTTTCCTTTTACCATTACCTATATATTTACTTAACTTATTATTAGTATCTTCCTCATTCCATTCTCCCAAATCACCTATCCCTTTTTTTTTTAATTTATGAAATATTTCTGAATATTTATTTTCAGCATTACAGTAGTAAAAATCACCTTCTTTTATATCATTTCCTTCTATATTTTTTTTAGGTATTATATAAAAAACTTCTCTATGTAAACCTTTTACGTCTTGATATTTATGTCTTATATTATCTTCTGGGAATATAGTTACAATTTGTTTAGGTTTTATTTTTTCTTTTAAAATATCTATATTACACTCTGTACATAAATTTCCACCATTATTTAGAATAGTACTGCAAGAAATACATGTATTTATATTCTTAATTTCTGTGTCTGGATTCAAAAAAATATAACCTTTTTTTTTAGTAATATTTATATAACTTTCCCTGAATGAATAAATCGAAATTACTGTCTTGCCACTACTTAAAACTTCAATAAAATATTTTGGAAATAATAAATTAATATTTCCACTGATTCCAAGGAAATATTTACCCGGTTCAATACCGGAAAAATGAAAAACACCTTTTTTATTAATTTTTTGTTTATATTTTACCTGTAATTTTACCTCATTATCCTCGAAATTAATACTCTTTAAGTAGATTACTGTTGGTGTTTCCTTAATATTAACTAATTTACCATATATATGACCTTGACAATTACTATTTCTTACATCATTCAAACTTTTAGATTTTTTCGGATTCCACATTACCATACAGTGAACATCTTTTTCACTATTTATCCATTCTTTTATACATAGGTATTCCTGTATACTAAACAATCCATCTGTATCACGGAAAATACAAACATCAACATCTTGTTCAAATGCTGGTGAAAACCTCCACATTGTATTTGATACTGTTTTTTTTTTTACTTCAATCATCTCAACATTATCTAATTTTAATAAACTTTCTTTTATCTCTGGAATTATAGTATTATCATGGTATATACGGACAATCCACTCAGGGAATATTCTTTTAGCCCATAAAGCATTATCTAATGCACCATAGTTATATTCCCCTTTACTTCCCCATAATGAATAGGATATTATTTTCTTCTTTTCCCTCGATATTTTTCTATTTTTTTTATATAATTTCTGAAAAATTTCATTACTATGATCCTCCATACTAAACAAATTATAAAAAATGAAAATTCTAAACTTAAATTACTTAAATTTGTATTTTCAAAATAAAGGGAATAACTAATTTACCTTTTCTTAACATCATACTAAAATGCTGTTGTAGGAGGGTATAAATAACAATTATCTTAATATTGCATTCATGTTAGAAATAATTTTAGTTGGTTATTCTGCAACCATAATCTGGATCTTTTCTTATTAATAGTTCGATCAAATCTTTTTTCTCTATAGCAGTTGAATAGTCTACATTAAGTTCTTTTAATAAAAATTTAATTTCACAAACAGATAAATCTTTTAATTTTTTATTCTTAAGATAATTCATATTAAATTTTTTTTTTATTTTATAGTATTTTTGTAGAGAATGTTTTATTTTAGTACTCGAGAAATCTGAATTTCTACATACTGGGCATTCTTTTTTTATTTTAAACCAATCTTTTATACATTTTTGGTGAAAAAAATGATTGCATGGTAACAGTTTCTGAACTTGTTTTATTTTATTTTCCCCCATACATATTGGACAATTCTCTTGTTTTTCTATTTCATATCTACCGATAACTATAACTGGTAAATTACATTTTTTATACCCTCTGTCTGTATTATTATATGTATTGGAACTTGTATTATTTGAACTTATATTTGGATGTACATTATTTGAATTTATATTATAAAATCCGGAATAATAATTATCTTCT
>MDTD01196935.1_pt1 | contig 23394 bp, 21 predicted proteins | sample 811221 | NCBI WGS metagenome assembly MDTD01 (sample SAMN05326646, study PRJNA326480) | marine metagenome | isolation source: seawater | place: Pacific Ocean: South West | collected 2011 | reverse complement strand
TTTTTAATTCTAATTTTTCACTTCTTCTTTGTTCTTTTTCAGCTGTTTCATGTTCTTTTTCCATTCTTCTTTTTTCTTTTTCAGCTAATTCATCTTCTTTTTCTTTTCTTCTTTTTTCTTTTTCTTTTGCTAACAATTTTTTTTCATTTCTTCTTTCTTCTTTTTCTTTTGCTAACAATTTTTTTTCATTTCTTCTTTCTTCTTTTTCTTTTTCTAGATTTTCTTTTTCTAATCTTCTTTCATTTTTTTTCGCTAATAATATATTTTTTTCATCTCTTCTCTTTTCTTTTTCTTCTAGTAATTTTTTTTTTAATTCTTCTTTTTCAACTCTTTTTTTTTCCTCTTCTTCCAATAATAATAATTTCTCTTTCTGTCTTTCTTCCTTTTCTCTTTTTAATTGTTCTTTTTCAACTCTTCTTTCTTCTTTTTCTCTTTTTAATTGCTCTTTTGCTCTAGTTAAATCTTCATTTAATCTCATATCTTCTTCTTCATATTTTCTATCTCCAGACATACTATATTTTGTTTTAAGAATTTTTTTTTTATTAAAATACTCTGTTAATTATATTATTTAATTTGTCTCTAAAATTTTTATTTGTAAAATTTACTATTTTATCTTTTAAACTTACAATATTTATATCTTTTCTTTCTTTTATAATTTTTTCTAATTTTTCATATAAATCAAGAACATCTTCAACTAAATATCCATTTATATTATTATCAATAAAGTATTTACAGTATCCATTATTATAACATATAGGTATACATCCATTATTTATACCTTCCATTAATGATATTCCAAAATGTTCACAATTTATAACACTATTATCATTTATTCCTGTTAATTGTATTATGTATTTACTTTTCTCTAGATACTTATATTTTTCTTCTTCTGATACTTCTCCAATTATTTCTATTTTCTTATTATCCTTTACTATACTATTTAATTGATTATAGTAATCAATATCATTTATTGTTCCAATTATTATTAATTTATAGTCTAAATCTTTTAATCTGTTAAAGCATTTTATAGCTATATTTAAATATTTATTATTTAATTTTGGATTAGCTTTAGATATTCCACCAATCATTATAAAACTATTCTCTATTTTATTGTAATTTTTCTCATTTACTTTTTCAAAACATGGTGGATAACAAATCTCAATACGTTTACTTAGTTCTTCACTATAACATTTTTTTAGATATATATATGAAAATTCAGAATTAACAATATAATAATTATATGATCCTAATATTTTTCTTCTTTCTTCATCTTTTTTTTCTTTTAATATTTTTTGATCATATGCTAATAATCTATCTTTTTTATTATCAAAATTTTCAATATCACATGGAAATTTACAATAATATATATTTATATCTCCTCTTCCCTCTAATTCTGGTATTGAACTATCCCCAATTGTTATTACATATTTAAATTTTAATTGTTTATAATAATTTTTATATAATATATTACTATAATTTACATATTTAATGTATTTTATCTCTTCTGTAGATAAATATTCGGATAATCTTTTATATATATCATTTTCATTATTTATAGTAAAGAATACAACAATATATTTTTTTTCTATAAACAATTTCATTATATGTGTTATGTATTTTTCATTTCCTCCAATTGAGAAATTATATGGTAATATAATACCAATACAGTCAAATATATGAGTAAATATTGTTTCAAAATAATTATAATCTAAATATTCAAAAAGATTTAAATCAGTATGTGTAATGTAGTGAATCCACCAATTATCACCACCAAAACTATCTTTATTATAAAATTCATTCATTGAAAAATTTGTAGCTTGTTTAAATGTTGGTGTTTTACCTAATTTTAAATGAAATAAGCTATTTTCTAAATATACATTTTCAGGTATAATAGTTAGATTATTACTTCTCATATAATTTACAGTATTTTGTGATATATGAATATCACTTTGTAATCTTCTATCTAACTCAGCTTTTTCAAATAATGTTATATCATTTGTATGATAATTTATTACTTTTAACATAGCACTTTTGCTTCTTAAACTTAAATATGTATTTCTTACATTAGTTCTTTTATCTTTTTCAAATAAAGGTAATTTTATAATTGGCATTGATGGTGCTCCAATATAATCATATTCTAAAAAATCATCTATATTAGATTTAAATAAACTTGTATTTGCATGATAAATTAATATTTTGTCACCTTTTAAATTTTTCCAAAATTTTTCGGAACATAATAATTCATTATATTGTTGTACTGTTACATTATCATAATCATACTTTATTATATTAATAAATCCACCTATTTTATCATTTAATTCTATTATATCTTTTTCATTTAAATTACCACAAACTATTGTATAACAAACTTTATCTTGTAATTTTATTAAAAAATTTTTGAAAACGAATTCAATAATAGATTTATCTGTATTAAAGTCTATTAGTACAGCATTTATATTTTTATTTTTTTGTATATTTTCATATTTTATTGTAAAAAGATCTAAATATTTATAATTTATATTAGTAAATTTTTTCCAGAATGTTTTCATTTCATTTGTTTTATTTTTTTTAATTTTAATAATTCTTTCGTGTTCTTTTCTTATTTTTTCTTTTTCGATACGTAATTCTTCTTTTTCTCTTTTTTCTTGTTCTCTTTCTTTTTCTAATCTTCTTCTATTTTTTTCTATTCTTTCTTTTTCTTTTTCAATTATTTCTTTTTCTTTTTCTTCCATCATTGCTCTCCATTTTATTTGTCTTTTTATTTCTTTTTCATTTCTTAATTTATCTTTTTCTTCCATTTTTTCTTTTCTTCTTTCTTCTTTTTCTTTTGCTAATAATTTTTTTTCTTCTTGTCTTTTTTTTTTATCTAATATTTCTGTTTGATCTTTCATTATTTACATTTAATATTTTTATTTATTTACTTGACTCTAACAAAAAAAATATGTTTTTGTTTATTTATTTTACTATAGACAAATAATATTTCCTTCTGATGCACGATATATTCTATCATATAGTGCATCACAATTATCTTGATTATATATTCGAACATCCATTATTAATATTTCTTTTCCATTAACAATCTTCTCGCTCATTCTTAGAATATTGAATAAATGTAATGAAGCTTCATGTAAATTTTTTGTTTGTGATAAATCAAAATATTTTAGTACTTTAGTATTTAAATTTTGTAAATAACCACCATAGTCAATTATAATACATTTATCTATATTATCTAGATTTAATTTAGTTAAACCAGAATTACTAATTATTTTAGTTGGTATATTTGGTGAATAATGACGTAAAAATTGTCCTGGACTTACTTGATCTTTTATTTCTTCTTTTTCTTTTTTTACATGATTATTGATAATTTCTATTTCAACACTATGATAATTATTTTCAGTTAATATTTCTTTGATATTAGATAGTGAAATTGCACCTAATCTATAAACAAATATTTTTGAATCTTCAACCCGAATAATAGTTGATTCAATACCACTAAAGATATTTTGTTTACATTTATAATATATATTATTAATCACTTTAACAGGAATAGAATTAGAATTGAAGTCATCAATAACATGTTGTGAAAGAGTTGGACTAACATGTCCAGAGATATTAGCACTTGGAGCTGCAATACCAACATTACATTTTGTAATTAGATCTAATGCGATTGGATGATCAGGACATCTTATACCAATTGTTTTTGTATTTGCAGTAACAATTAGAGGTACAATAGACATATTGGCATCACTAACAATAGTTAATGGTCCTGGCCAGAATTTATTCATCATTAATTTCATAATATCATTTGGTGGATCTTTAAGATATTTACTAGCCATATTGATACTATTAACATGTGCAATTACTGGGTTACTAAGTGGTCTTCCTTTAGCTGTATATATTTTTAATACAGCTTTATCATTTTCAACATTTGCACCTAAACCATATACTGTTTCAGTTGGAAATGAAACTAAATTTCCATTTAATATCTCTTTTTTTGCTTCATTTACATCAATTATTGATACATTACTTTTCTCCATTTTTGATGTAGTCTTATTTTTTTATTTAATATTTGTAATTCAATTTTTTTGTACACTTTCTTTTGTATAAATTTTTTTTCTTAATTTATATTAATTAGAAAATGAAATATAATATATATATTGGATATGATAGTAGTAATTATGGTCAGCATTTAGCAAATGTTGTATGTATTCGTTCTATATTACAGACAACAAATATACCTCTTGATGATCTTAATATTTATTCTTTAGTACTTAAAGATCTAAAAAAACAAAAATTATATTATAGAAATGAAGATAAATTAGCTAGTACTGAATTTACATATACACGATTTTTAGTACCATATCTTAACGATTATAAAGGATGGGCTCTTTTTTGCGATTCTGATTTTTTATATCGTGATGACATTAAAAATGTATTTGACTATATACATAAAAATAATAATCATAAAAAAGCTGTTTTATGTGTAAAACATCCATTAAATTTTCAAAAAGCTGGTGTTAAAATGGATGGTAGAGTACAATCAGCATATCCAAGAAAAAATTGGTCTAGTTTAATGTTATTTAATTGTGAACATCCAGATACAAAAAATTTAACACTTGAGAATGCAAATACTCAATCTCCAAAATGGCTTCATAGAATGTTATGGACTACTACTAAAAATATTGGTACTTTACCACCTAAATTTAATTTTTTAGTTGAAAATTATAAATCAGGTGAAATTGATAAAGTAGATAAAAAATCTGATTTTGTTGTTGAAAAACCAATGGTTTTACATTGGACTGATGGAGGACCATGGCATCATGATTATATTGATACACCATATCAACATTTATGGATTAATTATCTTACACCATCTGAGTTACAAAAATTAGATAACGAATTAATTGACTACTCCACTAATAAACATAAAACAAAAAAAAAATTAGATCAAAGATATAATAACTTTACGTTAAAAAAAAAAATTATGAATTTACTATAAGAATTTATTACAATTTAATTTTCTTATTATTTTTCATATGGAAAATAATACAGAATTTGATTTAATCTCTCTGCATAAAGATCAAATTAATTATTTCTTTGACCATTTTGATAGTACACAATTACTTTCTTTTTGTCATAAATTAGATAATTTTAATGAGAATATTTATATTATAGGTATTGGTAAAAGTAATAATATTGCAAAACAATTTTCAAATATGTTAAATGCAATTAGCTATAAAGCTTTCACTTTATCATGTCAAGATTTATTACATGGTGATATTGGTGTTATTAATTCAAATAATATTGTTATACTTATTAGTAAAAGTGGTAATACATCTGAAATTAAAACAGTTTATCCATTTCTTAATGATAGAAAATGCCAAATTATTACAATAACATGTAATTATAAATGTTTTTTAACAGAGGGAGATGGTTTAAATATTATATTACCAAAATGTAAAGAATTAGATTTAGGTTATGATTTATATCCATCAACATCACTTGTATATTATACTGTTTTTTGTAATTTAGTATGTTATTTACTAATGAAAAATAAAAAATTTACTAAACAACAATATGCAAAAAATCATCCTTCTGGATCAATTGGTCTAAAAATATATAAAAAAGTTTCTAACATTATGATACCAAATGATGAATCATTTATTTGTTCTAAGAAAACAACAATTAAAGATGCAGTTAAGAAACTTAATAATGAACGTTCTAGTTGTCTTATAGTTACTGATGATAATAATAATGTTAAAGGTATTTTTAGTGATTATGATTTACGTAATTTTATTCTATCAAATAATGAAATTGATCTCAATCAATCAATTGAAAAAATTATGACAATTAATCCATTTAGTATTTCAATATCAATGTCTTTAGCTGATCTAATTGACTATGTAAAAAAAAATAATTTAAAATATTTATCTGGTATTCCTGTTGTAGATAATGATAATAAATTATTAGGAATTGTTATTTTAAGAAGATTAGTTAAATATTTGTAAAAAAAATGTACAGATTATATATTAAATGTTAGATTACCAACAATTAGTAGATAAGTTTTTTGTAATGGCTGGACCAAATGTTATTGAGTCTGAAGAGCATTGTTTTAATATGGCAAAACAATTAAAAGAGATTATTCAATCGGTGCCAGAATTAGATATAGTTTTTGTATTTAAAGCTAGTTTTGACAAGGCAAATAGATCATCAGCTAATTCTTATAGAGGTCTTGGTTTAGAAGAGGGTCTTCGTATTCTTAAGAAAATTAAAGATGAACTCCAGATACCTATTGTAACAGATATACATGAATCATGGCAAGCACGTATTGTTGCTAATGTTGCTGATATTATTCAAATACCAGCATTTTTATGTAGACAGACTGATTTATTAGAAGCTGCTGCAAAAACAGATAAAATTATTCATGTTAAGAAAGCACAATTTTTACCACCAAGTGTTATGCATAAATGTAAAGAGAAACTTATACAATTTGGGAATAATAAAGTTATATTATGTGAGAGAGGAAGTATGTATGGTTTTCAGGATTTAGTTGTTGATCCTCGTAGTTTATTATGGTTAAAGAGTGATACTAATTTAGTATCAATGGATATAACACATTGTTTACAACAACCAGCACAAATGCAAGCAGATGGTACAATTAGAGCTGGTGGATTAAGATCTTTTATTCCTTATATGGGTAAATTAGCTGTTCTTTTTGGTGTTAATGGTATCTTTATGGAAGTTCATGATAATCCTGACCAATCTAAATGTGACGCACCAACACAATTTCCTCTTTCCGATTTCAAATCATTATTATCCAAATTAATACTATTACGTAATTTTACTAATCAAAATTTATAAATTTTTTTCATATTTATCTAATAAATAGTTATAATCTTCTGGTGTGTTTATACCTATTTCACTTTCATTTACTTCACTTGAAACAATATTATATCCATCTTCTATTATTTTTAACCATTCAATATCTTCAACTAATTGCGCCATTGTATTTTTTTTCATATATTCATTTAGATAATTTCTATCAAATACAAAAACACCAATATGACCATTATATATTCCTTCTTTATCATATTTTCCTGTTTTTGTATGTGGTATCATTGCTCTTGAACAATATAGTATTCTATTATTTTTATCTAATACTAATTTTCCTATTCCTCTATCATCCAATTGATTTTCATCTGTTATTTTATAATGTAATGTACTACATACACAATTATATACTAAATTATTCTTTTTAGTATCTACAAATCTATTTATAGCGATATCAATATTTTCTGATTTTATAAATGGTTCATCACCTTGTACATTTACCACTACATCATATTCTTTATTTAATTTTTCTAATGCTTTGCATATTCTTTCAGTACCATTCAAACAATATTCAGTTATCATTATAACATTTCCATTGTATTTCTCTATTTCTGATTTTATTCTATCATCATCCGTTACTACATAAATATCTTCATTTTTTATATTTGTAACATCTTTACATTTTTCCCATGTTAAACGGATTACAGTCTTATTATTTATTTTAAGTAATGGTTTTCCTGGTAATCTAGATGAATCATATCTAGCTGGTATTAAACAACATATTCTCATATTTATTTCATATTTAGATTATTATTTTAAAATTTTAATCGACTATTATAAAATATTATTATAACTTAATGGAACAAAAATATATTAATTTTGTAGTTGGATCAATTGATTTTTTATCTTATTTTATTCCAATTGTATTACGTGCAAATAAATATAATATACAATCTATATTTTTTATTCGTAAAAACAGAAAAGATTATGCAGATCTTTTTTTACAACATAATTATGATGTATTGAAAAAATATTCCAAAACATATAATATCCAAATTAAAAATGTAAAAGAAATTCTAAATTATCCAGGAATAACATTTTTAATGGAGGGTGATATTATTGGTAATTCTCAAAATGATATTGATATGTCTGGTTTAAATTATCTTAATCATACTCATACAAAAGTTTCTATTATTTATAATTGTGATTTTATATGGACATATTCAAAGTATTTAAAACGCGTGGATTATATTTTATTTCCAAACAAAATTTATTCAGAGACATATAATAAAATTTCTCCAAGAAATATATTTCTTGGTTCACCTAAATATGATGTTTCATTAAGCAAATCAAATATTTATAGAAAGTATAATTTAGATCCAAATAAAAAATATGTTATTCTTTTTTATCCTAAATTTAAATGGAGACATCCACATGAAGGTAAACACTCATGTAAAATATATAATATTATTTCACCTAAAACTGATATAACAGAAACACAATATTTTAAAAATATATATATATATTTAAAAAAATTAGGATATTTTATAATAGTAAAAACAAGAAATAAAGATCCAGTTAATGATGAAATATTGAGAGGAGATAAGTATATTGATTCTAATAAACAATATCATCCAAATCCATCATTAGAATTACTTACTATTAGTGATTTAGCTATTTTTTTTAGTTCAACAACTGTTGAAGAATGTATTATGACTAAAACTCCATTTATTGATTTTAAATTAGATTGTCATTTTAAATTTCAAAATAGATATCAATTTTTATATAATAATAATGTATCATCTTTACAAAATTCACTCGATATTACTTTTGAGCAATTTTCAAAAATTATAAATCATTTGACAAATATATCTACTTTAAAAAATAGATCAAAAACATTTTCACATATAATATCTAAATATATGTTCCCTAAAAAAGATATATCTTATAAGATTTTAAAACATTTTTCAATTATATAATAAATTAGTTTAAATTAATATTATCTAATAATTTATTATCTACTATTATTATAATAGTAAATAGTAATGAATTATTTATATGTTACGAGTTTTACAGAGAGAATGTACGATGTATCTGCAAAAAATTTAATAAATAGTTTTATAGAAAATGGCATTAATGGTCACTTACTTTTATGTCATGAGGATATGGATTTTAATATAGATAATTCTAAAATATTTACATATGAGTTATCATCTAATCCTTTTTTAAAAACATGGTTAGAAAAATATAAAGATTATATACCAACTAAATTTGGTGGTAATGCAATCAAAACATCAGATAATGCAAATATTTTTAGTCAGTATAATTATAAATCTAGTTTATGGTTTCGAAAAGTAGCATCACTTAATTATGCATTAACACAATATGGTTATCAATTTTCTCATATTATATGGATTGATAGTGATTGTGTTTTTACAAATTACATTCCTGATTTACATATGAAAAATGTTTTAGGAGATTATGGAGTAACATATTTATTAGGACCACTTAGAAGTTTATTTGATTATTCGAAAGATTTTGCTGGCTTTGGTGTAGAATCTAGTTTTATGTCTTTCTCTAAAAATAATAATGGTTACCTATTTTTAAATCAATTATTTGATTTCTATCAATCTGGTAAATTTCTACAATTGTCTAGATGGGACGATGGTTATATTATTAAACATCTTATTATTCAGAATGAAGATAATATATATAAAGCAAATTATGTTAAAACACATGATTTAGTGCAAACTAATAGAATACAATTCCAGCATAATTTATTACCTATTATTAAATCAATTAAAACTGAATCTAGTCTTAAATTAAATACACATATTAGTAAACAAATGGCAAAAAAAATGGGTTATACATCAAATGTATATAATAAAACATTATTGCATAATTATATTGAACATCGTAAAGGCACACATCGTAGATTAAAAAAATATGTTTTTGGTGGTTATTCTACTAAAAAATCTCATTCAAAACGAAAAAAACAAACTAGAAGAAAAAAACTTAGAAAGAGATAAATATTATCTTCTTTTCTTTTTTGTTAATTTTCTTATCTTCTTTTTTTTATTAGATAACTTTCCACCTAATTTATTTAATTTATCTATTATTTTTTTTGGACATACTGTTTTACAAAAAATTACTTCATATGGATTTGGATTACTAAAATATTGATGTTTGTAGTAATCTTTTGATAAATAATTCATTTCATTATCTAATAAAGTATTAAGTATATATCTTTTATTACTATTATATTTTACTTTTAATTTATATAATTTACTCATATTTATACCTTCAAAGTTATCTATTAAACTTTCTATTTCTTTATCTTGTTCAAACATTTTTACTGATAATACAACCTCTCTTTTATTAGATATTTTACTACTAAAATCTTTATTAAAAATATTATGTAAATTCATTAAATCTAAACCATATCTATCAGTTACAAAAAAAAATGATTGTACATGTGGTTCAAATTTTAAAATTTTATTATCATTATAGTTATATGTATTACATTTTAAATTTATAGATGGACCAACTAATTTGACTTTATCATTTATTTTATTTGTAAATATACTTACCCAATTTTTGGGCAAATCTAGGAAAGGACCTCTTGCTGTATCTTTGATAAAGAAAAAGTATTTATATTCATTTATATTTACATTTTTTAAACCATATTCCCAACTACCCCAACCATGACCATAATTTTTATATAATAAAACCTTTAAATTTTTATTCTCATTTATTCTTACTGATGGTTTATTATTACCATTTACTATAATTAAATATACTATATTTTCATCTTCTATTATTCCATTATTTACAAAAAATTCTAAATTTTTTATTGATAATTCATTTTCATCTCCTCGATACGCATATAATATTAAGTTTTTACTCATTTGTTATATTTTCTTAATTATATATAATGAACAATATATTATTTGTATGTCATAAAATTAACAGTCAATTAACAGAATCATTACCACGTAATGTTATTTCACTTCAAATAAAATTAAAAACAAATATTAGTTTAGGTGTTCAAAAAATTATATCTAGTGCTTTACAGAATAAAGTTATTCATATTATTATTTTATTTAATTCAGAACCTAAATTATTATCTGAATTATTCAAAATAAAAGAATCAAAGAAAATCCATATTCCTGTTTCAGCATTAATATGGAAACCTAAACATTATAAAATTTGTATATTAAAAAAATTAAAATATATATTATCTTATTCACCTAATTATATTTATAATCATTATGTTAAATCACATCAAATAGATAAAGTATTATTAACAAAATTAAAATTTGTTCCATGGTCTTCTTTTTTAGATGATCAAAAAATAAATATACTAAAATCATTGCCTATTTCTGATTATTTCTTTTCTGGTGGTGACAATAAGAGAGATTATTTAACTCTTATTGAATCATTTATTAATCTTCCTTATAGATTAATTATAGCTACTAATTGTAGATTTTTTTCAGGAATAAAATGTTTAAAATCTGGTTATATTACTGGAGAAGTTGGTAAAACTATTTCCAAATTTATTAAATTAGATAAAATTCAAAAGGGATATGTTACCTATGACTCTTTTATTACAGAAATGTTACTTAAATATAATAAAAAATCAATTGATAATATTACTATATTATATAATGTTTCATTAGATAAATATCATGAGTTATTAGCAAAATCTTATGCTTATATTCATCCAATTAAAGATCCTATTACTGGCTTTTCATCTTTATCTGAAGCTATACATCTTTCAAAACCTATTATAGCTATTAATACAACTTCTATTACTGATTCATTACAACATAATCATAATTCATTATTAATTAATTCAAGTGTACATGAATATCAACAAGCTTGCAAACTTTTAAAAAATGATATTGATTTTAGGAATGATTTATCTCAAAATATGTCACATATTAGTTATCAAAGATCTTTTTCATATTATAATAAATTTATACTTGATATTACTAATCAGAAAATATAATTTTTGAAAAAATTTGAAACCTTTTATTTTATTTTATATAACCAATAAAAAAATGCAGATTTTTGTTAAAACTCTTACGGGAAAGACTATTACTCTTGACGTAGAATCATCGGATACGATTGATAATATTAAGACTAAGATTCAGGATAAGGAGGGAATTCCACCAGATCAGCAGCGTCTTATTTTCGCTGGTAAGCAACTTGAGGATGGTCGTACTCTAGCTGACTATAATATTCAGAAGGAATCTACACTTCATCTTGTTCTTCGTCTTCGTGGTGGTTAATGTTCATATAAAAAAAACATAAAAAAAATAAATAAAAAATATATTTTTCTATATCTTATATTTTTTTATGTTTTTTTATGTATTTAAGCCTTAGCGGCAATGACCTTCTTACCCTTCTTCTTTCCCTTTCCACCACGAACCTTCTTCACCGTTCCCTTCTTTTCATCCATTCCCTTATCAACCTCTTCTAGATGAACCTCAACATCTTCCTGAGCTGCTTCAAACAAGTTCTCATCAGCACCATCATTTACAGTCTTTGCTGACTTTTCCTCCTTTGCAGGCTTTGCCTTCTTTGCCTTCTTTGCCTTCTTTGCATTTCCATCATCTGCAATAGCCTCTTCAACAAGCTCTTCATTCTTTGCAGTATGATCCTGCTTTACATCATGCATAACCTCCTTGACAACAGAAAGTGCCTCCTGCTTTGCCTTTTCGTTGTAAACTGCCTTCTGTTCAGCAGTAAGATCATTCCAGCAACCAGCAGTAAGCTTGAGAATCTGACGATTATCAACCTTCTGCTTCTCTCCATCCTTCGGAGCTGGGAGTGTCTCAAGATATTGCTTCTTAACTCCAGCCATCTTTTCCTTAACAAACAGATTGAATCCAGTACGAGCACGCTTTCGCTTCGGAGAACTCTTCTTCTTCTCCTCCTTTGCCGCCATCTTTGCAGCTCGCAGTTCAAGCTTTGCCTTAGCTCGGGCAGCCTTCTCCTCATCACTCAGACGAGGACGACCACGCTTCTTCGAAATTTCCATGTTAGTGTTCTGTGCAATTTCCATTGTTTTCGCTTTCAAATGTTAATTTTATTTAATTTACCTCTTTCAATTTTTTTTTTTATTTTACTTTTAAATTAAATTTTTTAGCTCTAATTGAGCTCTAAATTTTTGTTCATTTTTTTATAATAAAAATTAGCTATAAATTTATTTATGAAGGTGTTTATAAAAAAAAATTGAATTAATGTATTTTTAAAAGGTAACATCAAAAAAAAATGCAGGAAGAACATAGTTATCCAAAGCCACCTTTTAACACTAATTACATGCAATATGGTTTTGCACTACCACTTGACATTGCCAAGCAGGTGATTGGACGAAATGGTTGTCATTTTAAGAGAATTACACAAGAGACACGCGTGTCATATATTTGGTATGATTCAGATCACAATGTTATTGAAATTTGGGGAAATTATACTCAGATTCCTTTTGTTATTGCAGCTATTGAGAATCAAATTTATTACATTCTTAATAACATTCTAAAAAATGGTAATCGTCTTGATGATGTATCTCATCAATGGCTACACGCATATGCTCAGCGTTGTTATCAGTGGTATACTCATTCCTATAATCCTATGTGGAATAAGGGAATCCCACCAAATCCTCAGTAACTTCAATTTACTATAAATAAAAAATTTTTAAATATATCCTATTTTTTTTATTTATAATTCTTCAACATTTCTATTAATCTTATTATCCATATCTAATCGACCTATATAATCATTTTCTCCATTAAATGAATAAACATTATTAGTAGATGGATCTACTAAGTATTTATTACCTTCTATTTCAGTTACTTTACAACAAATTTCACAATATTCTTCCTCATCATTTACATTTTCATCTTCTGAATAATCCTCATGTTCAAGATGAATTTCATCACTTTTTTGAATAATAATGTTACTATTTATTTTTTTTTCTAAGTCTGATTTTTCATCAGTTACATCATGTAAGTTTATATCATTTGGGAATGATTTTTCACAATCAACATTATTTTTCTTTGGTCTACCTCTTTTCTTTTTAGGTTTATCCTCTTCTACTTTATTATCATCTTTACTTAATTGTGTTTTAGGTGGTCTACCTCTCCTTTTCTTTACTTCACCTGATTTTGACGTATTTTTATCCTCTTCTACTTTATTATCATCATCTTTATCTTCACTTTTCTGTTTAGGTGGTCTACCTCGTTTTCTTTTTGGTGGTGCTACTTCATTTAATTCTTCAATAGTTTCAATTAAATGACCACCTACTAAATTATCCTTTCGATTAATAAGAAATTCATTTAAAAGCTCTGCTTCATCCCACTTCTTGAATGATGCAATAGCTTTAATTAACTGTTCATTTTGATAATAGATTATCTTACTTAGCTTATCATGCGCAGCGACTGGTATTTGTACTTGTTCTAATCCATTCATGTAATATCGTTTTTTTTTGTTATAAGTATTTAAACGTGTTCATTCAATTTTATTTCAACATCACTTAAAAAAATGGAGGTAGCTATTCCCTTATCTAGACAGAAAAAAAAAAGTTTTTTATTTTTTGTATTTGTGTGTTTAATGTACATTTTTATATTTGTGTATATATTTAGGGAATTTTGAGATTACTTACAGAATATTTACATCTTGGAGGACTTACGGAGGCGAGCAGCGGCGAGTTGTGCTTCCAGAGAGGCGATTTCCTCATCACTGTCAGCGAACCCAACACCAGCACCGTCGTCATGTGCAGCACCGTCTTCCAGTGGAGGCATGTCCTTATCACTACCAGTGTCGTCAACTGCGACGTATCCCTCCTCGATAGAACTATCCATTCCGAACACCTGCTCACCATCGCTGTTTCGTGTTGGTGCAGTGTACCGAGACCCATCAACCTTGGAGGTAATATCAGAGGATTCCTGGCAAAGAAGGCGGACAGCATCGTATCGCTCTACATCGAGCTGCTTCCGCATTCCATCGTAGGGAGTAGCCTTCTTGTCAGGCTCAGCAGCAGTGATGTCTCCCTCCATGAAAGCCTTCAGACCATTGGCACTGAAACCAGAAACCATGTCCACACCAGGTGTATTGGCATCGGACGGGAAGTCCATAGTGTCTCCACGAAGGTTCCAGAAGGTGATCCGTGGTACAATCGGCTCTCCAGTCGAATGATCGAAGTACCCAGCCCTCTTCCATGCATCAGCGATCATTGTGTACTTGGTAGCGAAAGAAGTTCGCTCCCTCCGACCGTAGTACCCGTAGCTGCCATCAGCCTCGTTGAACTGCATGTCGCTGAAGACACCAAGACGCATCTCGCGAACCTCCTCCACCGGAACCGAGTTCTGAACGCATACATTGAGAATCATGTTCAGCGTCTTCTCGAAATCGGTGGAACCACCCCAGTCAGTGCTACTAGCCACACGCACCTTCTCACGGAGACTTCCCTTCTCCGGAAGGACATGCCACTGAGGGTTGTCGCTGAAGGTGATGAACCGGTTCTTGAAGTATGGGTGGCATACCTCGGAGACAAGGATCCCAAGAGCAATAGCAACCAACACTGGAGTACCACTCATCGATCCAGAGGTGTCAACAACTGAGACCCAATTCCCCAGAGAACCGAGCTCCTTGATGCGCTCTCGGAGGTCCACCCACTGAGCCTCAATGGTCAGATCATCCACGTCTTGCCCCCTTCCATACGTGTCATAGTATACCTTCACCAGCTCATGAGGCATCAGCTTGGCGCCATGAACACGCTTCTTGCCACAAGGGTTCTTGATCGCCTCACGAAGATGAGCATCAAACTTGTTTGCACAGGCGATACGATCGCTCGAACTGGAACGTTGCTCACCCTTCTTGGTCTTGTTGTTGAACGCGCGACGATGGATCTTGAGGCATCGGGCAGGAACAGCCCCAGGTGAGATCTCCTTCCATCGACCCTCCTGGTCACACATCAGAATCTCGGTTGTATTGATGTGCTTGTTGAGACGAGCCACCATCTGACGATAGCGCTTGTAGGCAGACTGACGTGCAGCCTGCAAGTTCTTGGTGCACTGTTCTCGCTCCTCGCGATGCGCCCCGCCTCGGGTAATTGACTCAAGATCCTTCTCTGCCTTATCAATGGATTCGGTACGAGTAGTACCGTCAACACGAAAGTCTGGCTTGTCCCGAAACATCTGAATGGCGAGACGCTTCGCTAGCCAGTTGAAGTGACGACCCTCCCGAGGAGCCCACTTGGCACAGAGACCAATTACCAACTCCTTCAGCTCGAGCTTCATTTCCTGCTGAGAAGCCAGGCGAGCCTGAATTTCGGGATGAGAAAGCGCACTATCCGTGATTTCTCCACCGATCTCATCGCTGAGGTGTCGGAGACGAACAATCTTCTCCATGTTCTGTGTGTCCTCCTCCAGTTGAGTCTGAAACATCAGAAGGAGATCACCCTCAAGTGACACCAGCTGCTGCTCGCGCTCACTCTTGCGGAATGCACCCTTCACCTCCTTGATATCCCCCTGAAGCATCTCGAGCATGAGCTTGATATCCTTCCATGACCCATACTTGCCAGGAATCAGAGGGAGAATGTCCTGAACTGTCTGCGGAAAGTACTTGGACAACTCGATAATGAACCAGTAGAACAACTGACGCTCACCCTTTCCCTCCTCGATGTCACGAGTCTGGAAGGCAAGAACAAACAGGTCCACGTATCCCTGGAGCTCCTGCTCAGTACTTCCATCCTGTCCACGCTTGATCGCCTCCGCGACAATGTTGCGAATGAACTCCTGAAGTGCCTGTCGACCAAGACCACGGCACAACTTGAAGAACATTGCGAGTCGCTGATCACCAACTCCCCACTCGCTGAGAGACTCAACTCCCTTCTCGTCAATCGCTGTCTTGTCCTTCATATCCATCGCCTTCAAAAACCCACCAGTAACTGCGTCCGGTCCAACACCCACACCCACTCCTGAGGGTGTATACTGCGTTGGGTGAGGTGCGCCGCCTCCAGTCTTCGCGCTCTTATCCATGCTTGCTGTGAAAAGACTCATTTTCGGTTTTTTGCTGTGTGTTGCCTTATATAACATAGCTTCAACTACATTTTCTTTTCAATTTTTTTTCCAGAGCTCCTATTTTACTATGTTTTTTATGTTTATTTGTATGTAAAATAAAAAGGGCATTTTTTTATGTAATAGATAAAAGACCAAGATATCAATAATCTCCCTTATTTTTATCATAATCATTTATTTCTAATTCTATTTTCCTACTAGGAAAATTTTTTTTTATAAATTTTTTCATTCCATCAAAACTATCTATAATCTTTTTCCCATACTTTTGATTTTTAAAAAAAGCATTAAAGAAAACTTATTTACCATTTTCTTTTAATAAAACAGTTATCAAAACTAACTTTAATATTGTCTAATATATACCATTCTGTGTAAAAATAATAAAAAAAATATACACACATATAATTATATATATAAATGGAAAGTGCAGATAAATTTGATAGACAGAGAAAAAGACGTGAGAAAGTAAAACGTAGACTAGAGAAGGAATTGAAATTAAATAGTGATAATGAAAAAAAGGAATTAGGTATAAAGGATGCAAAAAATATAATGTTCAACGGACAAGCACAACAAGATAGATTTGTTTTAACAATGCTTAATTACAAAAAAAATGGGTTTTTTTTAGAGTTAGGTTCACAACATCCAAAAAAAAATAATAATACATTTATTTTAGAACATAAATACGATTGGAATGGTATTATGGTTGAATATATTAACAGCTGGTTAGATGAATATAAAATTTATAGACCAAATAGTATACATATAATTGATGATGCACAAAACATTGATTATAATTCATTATTTAAAAAAAATAATGTACCAACTAACATAGACTACCTACAATTAGATTTAGATGTAGATAATTCTTCAACATTAAACACATTATTAAAAATAGATGAACAATTATTAAATGAATATAAGTTTGCTACCATCACTTTTGAACATGATATATATTCAAGTAATAATGAAAATGATATTTGGGCAATAACTAGAAAAAGATCTAGAGAAATATTTTTAAAAAGAGGATATGTCCTAGTATTTCCTGATGTACAGTTACCATCTAATAAATCATATAGAGATAAAAAATGTGGTGCGTTTGAAGATTGGTATGTTCATCCAGATTTAGTTGATATTAACTTAATTAATAAATATAAAACAGACAAATCACTTTTTTTTAAGAACATAATATATTAAAAACTTATAGTAACTTATCAATAACTATGTAAAATTTAACTACAAATTCTATGAGTTAGCAGTTAAAATTTAATATTAAGATTTTATACATGAATAAAACACTTGTAATTATTTTAGATTAAGTTGGCGTTTTAAATGTTCAAAGGTGTAAAAAGAAAAAAATTATATAATATTTAATAAAGAAAGTCCGCGTTTAAAATGTGTCAAAGGTGTAAAAGTATAATAATTATGATTAAGGTTGCCAATCCAGATAAATTACAAAATTGCATAGATTATGTATATAATAAATATAATTTGATAGATCATTACGAATATGATATAGATAAAAATGAAAAGAATTTTTGTTCAGGTTATGGTGAAATATTATTATCAGGTATTTTAAAACTTATAGAAAATATAGATATAACATCAGATGACGTATTTTTAGATCTTGGTTCTGGTTTAGGTAAATTATGTATTTCTTTTTTATTATTAACAAGAATTAAGCATTCAATAGGAATTGAATTAGAGAAAAATAGATATAATATATCATGTTTAGCTCGTAAAAAATTTATGCCTTATATAGCTAATCGTCGTCTTGATTTTTATAATTATAATATAGTTGATTATGATTTAACAAAAGCTAATATTATTTATATAGGTTCTTTATGTTTTTCAGATAAATTATTAAAAATTATAAGTGACAAAATAAACCATCATTCATCTATTAAATATGTAATAACATTTAATAAATTACCAGATACTTATTTAAAATTAATGAAAGAATTAATAATACCATGTAGCTGGAAAAATAATGAAATATTATATATATATGAGAAATAGATAAACCATTATCCTTTATATATTTCTTTAAATAATTAAAAAAAAAAGTGAAGAATATAATTACTTAAAAATTATTTACAAATATAACATATAACAAAAATGAATAGCATTATAAAACCAGCAGATTTTAACCTCGATAACGTATCATATTCTGAACCAAAATCACTAAGTAATGGAGGAAAAGCAGTGTATGTTAATTTCAACAATGGACCAGTTGTACTTCAAACACCAAAAATGAAATGTCCATTTGGAATGAGCAAATTTGATGGAGATTACCCAAAATACACACTTGAAATGTCATTTGCAGGAATGGATAACAATGAATCACTTGAAACATTTTACAATAAAATGAGTTCGTTTGATGAAAAACTAGTATCAGATGGTGTTGTAAACTCGATGCCATGGTTTAAAAAGAAAAAAATGAAAGAAGAAGTAGTATCAGCATTCTACACACCACAAGTAAAACTATCAAAAGATAAGGAAACTGGTGAACCAAATGGAAAATACCCACCAACTCTTAAAGTAAAACTTCCATGGAAAGATGGTAAATTTACATGTGATGTATATGATGCTAAAAAAGAAATAGTAGATGCAGATCTTTCTGAAGTACTTACCAAAGGTACTACAGTACAAGCACTTATCCAATGTGTTGGTCTATGGTTTGCTGGTGGTAAATACGGTTGCTCATGGAAAATTGTTCAACTCAAGGTTACCAAACAAAGTGCAATCAGTGGATATGCATTTATTGCTGATTCGGATGATGAAGCAGATGCTGATGCGGTAGATGATGAAGAACAAGAAAACCTTGTTGAAGATTCAGGTTCTGACCTGGAAGAAGAAGATTCCGATTAAACTTTATACAAATAAAAAATAAATAAAAAATAAATAAAAAATAATTTATTATAATCTATGAATATTATTTAATAATGTTTATAAATTATATCAGATATACAATAATAAAATTGAAATAAAAAATATAAATTAAAGTTAATTAGATAATAATAATTATGAGAGAAATAAAATATAGTGAAATTGTTGAGAATCAACCAACAATTAATATTGGTAGTATTGGTCATGTATCACATGGTAAAAGTACATTAATTAAGTCTATAACTGGTGTTAAAACACAAAGACATACAAAAGAACAAGAAAGAAATATTACAATAAATTTAGGTTATGCAAATGCAAAAATATTTAGATGTCCAAATACTGGATATATAAAAGCAGTATCAAGTAGTGTGAAAGAGTTATATCATCCAGAAACAAAGGATAAAATGGAATTAATAAAGCATATCAGTTTTGTGGATTGTCCAGGACATGAGTCTTTTATGGCAACTATGATTTCAGGTAGTTCGATAATGAATGCAGCATTCTTATTAATAGCGGCAAATGATACAATCATTCCTCAACAACAGACTTATGAGCATTTAGCAACTATATCTAAAACTAATATAGATAATGTATTAGTATTACAGAATAAATTAGATTTAATAGATGAGGAATCATGTTTCCAAAATAAAGAGAAAATAGATAAATTTTTAGAAGGATCAATAGCAGAAACATCTACTGTTTTACCAATATCAGCTCAATTATCATATAACATTGACTATGTATTAAAATATATTACTGATAATATAGTTGAACCAGAAAAAATATATGATTTACCAGCAGAAATGACAATAGTAAGATCATTTGATATAAATAAACCGGGAACATATATGAAAGATGTAAAAGGTGGTGTTATTGGTGGATCAATAAAACAGGGAATATTAGAAATAGGTGACTATATTGAATTACGACCAGGAATAATATCAAGAGATAGTGAAGGTTTATTTATTTGTCAGCCAATTATTTCTAAGGTATTATCACTTAATAGTGATAAAAATGTATTAGAGTATGCAATACCTGGTGGTTTAATTGCTATTGGAACAACAATAGATCCAACATTTACAAGATCAAATGGATTAGTGGGACAAACAGCTGGATTAATAGGTACACTTGCACCTATATATACAAATTTAACTGTTAAATATTCAAGATTTAAAAGAATGGATTGTAAAAAAAAATCATTTAAAATGGATGAAAAACTGATTATTACTATAAATAGTATGGTAGTATCAGGAGATATATATGAAATTAACAAAACAAACAAGGAAGTATCTATAAAGTTATCTAAACCTGTATCAGCTAAAATAGGTGATAATGTATCATTATTAAGAATGTTTGATCATAAATATAAATTGGATTGTTATGGCAGTATTGTTGGTGGTGAAAAAATTACTAATATAAAATTACATCCTAAATATTTAGATTTAGTCGAACAAATGAAAAAAAAGAAAAAAATAAAAATTATACAAGATGTGGAACCATTATCATTTATTTCTTCTTTTGATTACCAGGAATTATTATCAAATATAAAATTTCGTTCAAATTCAAAAATGAAAATTAATATTGTACAACCAAATGTTGTCAAAATGAACAGAAAATCAGTATTTACAAATTTCTATAATTGTTGTGAAAAAATTAATTTTTACAAAGAGGGTGAAACAGAATTACCATCAGATGCTAAATATATAGAAATTCACTCACTATTTAAGAAATATTTAGAAAATGAATTATCAGTAACCACGAGTATAAATGATCAGAATCAATTACTAATAAATGGTGTATATAGATCTAATCAGATACAATCAATATTATATAAATATATAAAAAAATATATTATATGTCCAAATTGTAAACAGCCACAGACAATTATTTATAAGAAATCTAAATTAACTTTTCAGTATTGTATTTCATGTTTTTCAAGTAATTCAATAAGTATTTAAAGGAATAAATTTTATCACTATTAGTTGTAATGTTAATAAATGGTAAATATATGGTCTTTTCGAAAATTGGACATGGTGCATTTGGACATGTGTATAAAGGAATTAATATAGATACACAGGAATATGTAGCCATTAAAATTGAAGCACATGATGTCAAGGTTTCTCGTTTAGACCATGAACATCAAATTTACAATTATATATTTGAAAAATCAAATAATTGTTCTAAATTAGCAATACCTAAATTATACTGGTATGGTATATTTAATGAACATAAACTTTTAATTATGGAAAGGTTAGGATATTCTTTGGAAAAAGTACTATCCTTATTGCACAACTTTTCTATTAAAACTATTATTATGATTGCAATAGAAACACTAAATATATTAGAAAAAATACACTCATATGATATTATTCATAGGGATATTAAACCTGATAATTTTGTTATTGGATATAAAAATAATAGAAATAAAATATATTTAGTAGATTTTGGCTTATCAAAGAAATTCTCAGAATACAAAACTGGTAAAAATTTAGTTGGTACAATGAAATATGCAAGTATTAATAATCATTTAGGATATGAACAATCTAAAAGAGATGATTTAGAATCATTATCATATATGCTAATATACCTTTATCATGGTACATTACCATGGAAAGGTATTGTTGCACAGGATAAAAATGAAAAATCACAAAAAATTTGCTATATTAAACAAACAGTACCTATTACAGAATTATGTAAAGATATGCCAATTGAATTCCAATTTTTTGTTAAATATTCACGTAAATTGAAATATGATCGAACACCTGATTATAAAATGCTTCAAAATTTATTTATAGCATTACTTGAAAGAAATAATTATTCTTTTGATCGTAAATATGATTGGATTATATCTTGTGATGTCTTAAAAACAAAAAAATCTAAAAAAAAAAAATCTTCTTCTAGAATTATTGAAATCTAATTACTTTTTTAATGGTATACTATTAAATTTCTTTCTTATTTTTAATTTTGATAGTATTTCTTCAATATATTTATTATTACTATACAAATATTTACTATTTACTTTCATATTTAAGTATATTATTGGATTTGTGAATTTATAATTTCTGTATTTTTCACTATTTGTTATAAAAAGAATATTAAAATTACTTTTTTTATATTTTCTTTTAATTATGTTATACAATACGTCTATTTTTCGTAAATTATATTCATAACTGTTATGAATAAAACTATCTTTTCTAATAAATAGTATCTTTTCACCAGAATTGATTAAATTTTTTAGATTTGTAATTCGTCTATTATATTTTTCATTAATTCCTTCATAATTTTTTTTTAGATTATCATAATTACCATCGTGATAAAAATAAATATTTTTTTTACTATTTCTGAATATATTTCCAAATTTTTCTAATTTATCAATTGGTTCAAGAAAAACGTTAAAATCATGTCTAAACATATCTAAGATGAAATTAAAATGAGTTGTATTCCAATCAAAAGGATAACTTGCATTACGATAATTTAAGTTATTTAATACTCTACTTATACTACAATTCTCACCTAACGATACAAATTTATCATACACATCATTCATATATCATTATTTATATTATATTTGAGTTAATTATGATTATTTAATAATATC
>MDTD01046974.1_pt1 | contig 23397 bp, 17 predicted proteins | sample 811221 | NCBI WGS metagenome assembly MDTD01 (sample SAMN05326646, study PRJNA326480) | marine metagenome | isolation source: seawater | place: Pacific Ocean: South West | collected 2011 | reverse complement strand
AGAAATTAACAGGTGATGATATAGGCCTCATTGCAAGTGTTTCTAAATTTTTTGGAATTCCTGTAATTCCTGATGCTGGTCCTTTTCATTCTCAAGATATTTCTAAAAGTATTCATTTTAGAGTTAACCATAATTCAAATGTTGTGAGTAAAAAAATGGTGGGTGGAATGAATATAATGATCAAATTCACTGAAGTCTTGCATCAAGCGATCAGTTGGATAAATGGTCAAAAAAAACTTGAGACATTTTTAGACTGTACTTTTGGCATAGGTCCATTAGCAATCGTGTTAACTGCTTTAGTCTTCCCCCCTATCCTTCCTATGCTCCCTTATTTATTAGGTGCTGCAATTTTTTTGGGTAAGATTAAATCGGTGATGAAGTTTACAAAGATCAGTATAGAGTTAGGCACTATGGGTGTTAATCAGATTTTAAATGTTCGTCCAGCACAACAAAAATTAAATCAAATAGATGCTATATTTAATAATACGAATCTCTCAGTAGAGGAGAAAAAGCAGAAAACAAATGAGATTTTTGGTGACTATCTAGCAGATGGGGGGCTTCACTCCAGTATTCTAGAGGAGATTGTTCCCCAGTGTAGCTCAGGGGATATGTTTCAACAAGCTGGGCTGGCAATTAAAAATGCTATACTCTTAGATCAAATGCAAAATGATATGACAGGGGCTGATTTTCTTCAAGTGATCGACACCCGCGAAAACAATACCTTAAATCCGATGCATGAGAGTCCTGAAGGTCAAGATCTTGATCAGTATAAAGCTATAAATAATACATTATCTCATATTTTAGATGAAGCACATCTAGATGCAGCTCGGCATGACGACGCTGAGACCGCTTTTGATTCAAGAAGCACTGTGGACTTTCGTGTGAATTCTGGCATTTTTGCAAACAATTTGTCCTCCAGTCCAAGAAAAGGTTTAGATTTACATTCATCTCAAAATCCAGGTCCAAGCCCAGTTTCAAGCCCAGTTTCAAATCCAAGCCCAGTTTCAAGCCCAGTTTCAAAAGTAGGAAGCAATAGGTCAGACAACATGTTACAGGAGCCTGGAAAAACTGATAAAAGTGCAAAATTAAACGATGAAGCAAGGGAATCAGAAGGACCGAGGGTGAGGTGATCAGATAGATTTAGACTCGCAAACAGCCCCTATATAATGCTTTAATGTTGGATGGAGCTTTTTTGATAGTGATGTATCAGTGCCCATTTAAATTGTTGGAGTAATTCATGTTTAAGTTGCTGATTGATCACATGAGTATTGAGGTTGGTTTGAATTGGGCGACCATGTTCAAACCATACTACACGTCGTGCTGTAAAGAGTGGTGTGGTCCAAATCAGCACATGTTTTGGGTCGAATAATTGAACTTTTAATGTTTGACTCTGGATGCGATATGATTTCTCATTTAAATGAAACTGTTGAGTTGCTTCAGATTGTTTTTGAAAAGTTAAGATGAATTGATAAGGTGAATGTGTTTTTGATACATGACAGTCTTGTATCAAGTGCTGTAATTCAGCTTGAATGATGGCATCCGGAGGATTTATTGAGAAGTATATTGGACACATTGACCGTGTGATCGGCTCAACATGACATCCTAACATGAGTAAGGTGACTGATGCGATCAATAGTTTTTGCTTCCAGCGAATACTCATCTTACACAACAAAGTTGATTAATTTGCCTGGAATAAAAATAGTTTTTTTAATGGGCTGATCGCCTAAGTGTTTTTCAATGTTTGGGCACTTCATTGCGGCTTCAATTGCATCAGATCGATCGATTTTCGAGGCAAGTGTTAATTGTGCTCTGAGTTTACCGTTAACTTGAATCGCGAGTGTTTGTTCCGTCTTCTGAAGTAATTTTAAATTGGGTCTTGGGTAGGGGGCTCGTGTAATATCTTCACCATAACCTAAAGCCTGCCAAAGAGTATAGCAAATATGGGGGGTGATGGGAGATAAAGCTCGTAGAATAATCGATAAATTAATATACATAAATTGAATGGTTTCACGAGAAGGTTGCGTGCTATCAAATGACTCCACTAAATTGACTAGTTTCATGATGGCTGAAACAACAGTATTGAAATGTTGTCGATTGATGTCATCACAACACTGTTTGAGAATAGTGTGAAACGTTGAATAAGCATCAACCAAAGTCTTGCACGAGGGTGCTTGAGTATACTCATCTGATAAACTAGGTTCGAAGTGAGTATGCCATTGATAACATAGTTGCCATAAACGTTTTAAAAAACGTTGAGCACCCTCGACCCCCTTAGGATTCCATTCTAATGTTTGTTCAGGTGGCGCAGCAAACATAGAAAATAATCTAACAGTATCTGCACCATATTCTTCGATTAAGGGCATGGGTGTAACAGTATTCCCTTTAGATTTTGACATTTTTTTGCCATCTTTGAGTACCATGCCTTGTGTTAAAAGATTTTGAAACGGTTCATCTGAATTGAGTAAACCAATATCTCGTAAAACTTTGTGAATAAATCGTGCATAGAGTAAGTGCATATTGGCATGTTCAATCCCACCAATATACTGATCAACCGGTGTCCAATACTTCGCACGGTCATCAAGCATTGCTTGATGCTGATGAGGGCATGTATAACGAGCATAGTACCAAGAAGAGTCAACAAAGGTATCCATGGTGTCTGTTTCGCGTTGGGCTGAACCTTGACACTGAGGACATAGAGTATGAACAAACTCTTCACACTGAGCTAAAGGAGAACCTTGTTGGTCAAAAGATAACTCCAAAGGAAGTTGAATAGGTAATTCAGATTCAGGCACAGGCACAATGCCACAAGAGGCACAATGAATAATAGGAATAGGGGTGCCCCAATACCGTTGCCTAGAAATCCCCCAATCACGTAATCGATAAATTGTTGTGGGGCCCCCTTGTGCATTTTGTGTGAGCTTATTAGAAATAGACTCACGTGCTTCAAACAGTGTCAAATCATCAAACTGTTCACTATTTATGAGGTGACCGGTGTCATCAGTCCAAGGTTTTGTTTGAAAGTTCCAAGTGGCTTGATCAGGTTTAATCACTGGAATAATTTCAAGTTGATGTGCTAAAGCAAAAGCATGATCACGTGCATCGTGTGCAGGAACACCCATTACACATCCAGTACCATAGTCCATGGTCACATAATTACAAACCCAAATAGATAGAGTCCGTCCCGATAAAGGATGGTGTGCAGTGTAGGGGGTTAGAATGCCCTTTTTCTCGCTTTGAGCAGCACTACGTTCTGAAGTATCGGTGCGTTGACAGCATTCAATAAAGCTTTGAATATCAGGGTCCTCAGAGGCTATTTTTAAAGCGAGAGGATGATCAGGTGCAATTGCTAAATAACTGACACCAAAAATGGTTTCAACTCGGGTAGTAAAAGCAATGAGGGGATCATGTTGATCTGAGACTGCAAAATGAACATCTGTACCTGTAGCACGCCCAATCCAGTTGCGCTGCATGCTGATCACTTCTTTAGGCCACTTCTCGTCTAAAGTTTGTAAATCATCGAGTAAAGCTTGTGCATAAGCTGTAATTTTAAAAAACCATTGATGAATTTTGCGTTGCTCCACTAATGCTCCAGAGCGCCAACCACGACCATTAACCACTTGTTCATTGGCTAAGACTGTTTCATCAACAGGATCCCAATTGACCGAGCTTTCTGAACGATAGACCAATCCTTTTTTAAACATTTGTAAAAATAGCCACTGATTCCAACGATAATAATCAGGAGAGCATGTTTGAAATTCACGTGACCAATCAATGGCAAGGCCCATACGTTTAAGCTGTGTACGCATGGTATTAATATTGGATTGGGTCCACTCATGTGGCATTGTTTGATGTTCGATGGCCGCATTTTCAGCGGGCAAACCAAAGGCATCCCAACCTAAGGGTTGTAGTACATTATAATCCTCCATCATTTTAATGCGAGCGATGACATCCCCTAAGGTGTAATTGCGAACATGTCCCATATGTAACGCACCGCTGGGATAAGGCAGCATTGATAAACAATAAAAAGAGGATTTATCGAGTTTTTCTGAAACTTCAAAAGTATGATGCGTTGTCCAAAAGTTTTGTACTTCTGATTCGATGGTGTTGGCATCATAGTGTGCTTTCATAAAAATTAATCCTCACTGAATAGGCTAACAGTATGATAAATCATCGAGAGGTTGTCTAGGGGGAGAGAGAGGAATCCTTGCGACGATTGAGCGGTACGAGATATTCAAAGAGTAGTATGATGGTGAGCATGACAATCATCGGGACCATACCCCACTGTACAACTGGAGTATGACCTATTCGAAGCGTTAATCGCTGAGGTGTATTGGCTTGAGGCAATATATCTAGAATTTGACTATGTCCTGTATCATTTACAAAGGCGAAAGGTTTTTGGGTTTCAAGCATTCGCATTCGTGTGATATTAAGATGTTCTTGAATGGCGATTGAACTATCAAACCAGCTATCATCTGTGATAACAATTGAAGCCTGCGATTGAATGCTATGTGTCCAAATCCATTGAGGAAAAGCAATTTCATAACAAATTAATGTTAGAAGGGTATGCCCATTGAAGTGAATCAGTGGTGAATTTTTTCCAACAGATAATTCAGCATAGGGGATACTTAAATCATGTAATACATGTTTTACAACACTAGGTAATGGCCAATATTCCCCCAGAGGGACTAAAAAATGTTTATGAATGAGTTGTGATCGATGTTGGGTTAAGAAAAGAGCACTATTGAAAAAAGAATTCTGTTCTTGATTAAATATTCCAGTGATAAGGTTCAAGTTATGTGTTCGAATCCAATGGTTTAAATGCTGAATATCTGGGTTATGAGTATTATATAACCAAGGTAGAGCGCCTTCTGGCCAAATGAGCAAGGCTGGACGAGTCTCAATAGGACTCTGCTGTATAAAATATTTCAGTGCATTAAATTGTTGAGTAGGATGCCATTTTTCAAGAGGTGAGCGGTATCCTTCAACCCATTTGATACTCAAGTTTGAGGTCGGGTGCGTATAAGATAATGGGGGGATGAAAGATAATAATAATATCAGAAATATCTTCAATAGCACTTGATCAATGCGATGTATCGGTTGTGTTAAATAAATTGAAGACAGTAGGATGACGCCGCTTACCATGAACACACCACCATAAGGTGCACAATAAGCCCAGGGAGATTCAACAAAAGCATAGCCCAGTAATGCCCATGGAAAGCTTAGAGTGCTTTGTGTTAAGAGCCATTCCATGAAAACCCAACTTACTGTAATTGCTGTATAATGTGATACGTATTGAGAGAATCGATGCGCGCAGTAAAGTGTGAATGCAATTGTTTGAGCCATGATCAAAAAAAATAGCAATAATAGAGCATAAGATAGCATTGAAGGGAGTTGAGCCACTGTAGATAAAGGCGTGATCAGCCAATGACAAGTAAATAAGTAATATCCAAGTCCCCAAGATAACCCGACTGAATAGGCTTGTAATGGTTGGCTCACTGAATGATTAAAGGTTCGAATTAAACCACATAATGCAATAAAACTTACTAACCATAAGCTCGGATGCCAATGGCCCATAGCGGATAGAGCACCCAATACACCCACTCGAATACATGTACTCCAGGTGCTTGATTGAATCATGAAATAGTCCAGTTTGTTGAGATAAGTTGTCATCAGTTAACAACTTAGATTGATTAAGCCATAACCTGATCAGTTGTGAGGGTTGAACAATTGTATTGATAGTAATTTAATGCAACGTTCATCTGCATTCAAGACTTTACAAGTCCATCTATCAATTTGAACCTGCTCACCTTGTGTCGGAATATATCCAAATTTTTGAGCCACTAAACCTGCAATGGTATCAAAATGAGTGTCATCTATCTGGGCATCAAGTTTTTGGTTAATTTCAGTGATTTTTGTTTGGCCTTGTATAATATAAGTATGCCCTTCTTGACGAATAGAAATTGTTGAATCTTCAGTATAAAATTCATCTTCAATATCTCCAACAATTTCTTCCATAATGTCTTCAATGGTCACCAAGCCTGCAACACCACCATATTCATCTGCAACAATGGCCATATGTTGATGTTGAAGCTGAAAATCCCTCAATAATTCATCCATACGTTTACTTTCGGCTGTAAACATGGGGGGGTGGCATAATGATTCAATATTTTCAATAGGGTGATCTGTCGTTTGTTGTGAGTTTAAGATGCTTAATAGATCTTTTGCTAATAAAATACCCACAATGTCATCTCGATCTTCACCTAAAACAGGGTATCGTGAATGTTTAGATTCTTGTATGATTTTAATACATTCCATAGGCGTTTGGGTGAGTGACAAGCAAATCATTTGAGCACGTGGAACCATTGCGTCACGTATTTGCATGGTAGCAATTTTGAGAACACCTTCCATCATACGTAAAGAGTGTGCATCTAATAAATGATAAGTTGTACAATGTCTCAAGAAAGTGATGAGTTGATCTGTATTTTTAGGGCGTTTGAAAAATAAACCTAAAACATGATCTTGCATAAACTGTTTAATTGAATGAATCCAAGTTAGCAAAAGTGGCCTCCTTAATGTGGATTTGAGTGAAGTTGATAGGCTTCAATGACTTTTTTGACCAATGGGTGACGAATTACATCATTTGATTGAAACCAAGTATGGCCAATGCCTTCAACTGCTGACAAAATATCAATGGCTTGTTTTAAGCCTGATGCTTGAGTATGGGGTAAATCAGTTTGTGAAATATCACCTGTAATAACTGCTTTTGAATTGAAACCAATGCGTGTTAAAAACATTTTCATTTGTTCTGGTGTAGTATTTTGACCTTCGTCTAGAATAATAAATGCATCATTTAGGGTTCGACCACGCATGTAGGCTAAAGGTGCAATTTCAATTAAATCTTCTTGCATTAAATGATTGCGATGTGTGGCAGGTAACATCGTTTGTAGTGCGTCATACAAAGGTTTTAAATAGGGGTCTAATTTTTCAGATAAATCACCTGGCAGAAACCCCAGTCGTTCTCCTGCTTCAAGTGCAGGACGAGTTAAAATGATGCGTTTAACATCACCGGCTTCAAGCGCGGCAACTGCACTGGCAACAGCTAAGTAAGTTTTTCCAGTTCCAGAAGCACCAATGCCAAAGTTGATATCATAGGTTTGTAGTTGTTTAAGATAAAATAGTTGACTAGGGTTGCAAGGCGTGATGGTGCAACAGGGTGTTTGAATGATGATAGACGGTGTCTCAGTATCTGGGATATGAGTAATGGTTTGAATCTGCAGATAGATGTCATGATGCGTTAAATGAACGGGTTGAGTCGTTAATGCATAAAGCTGTTCGATTAATGTTAGGGAGGCTTGTACAGATTGTTGGGCCCCCGAGATTTCAAAGTCATAAGCACGGTTATGTATTGTGACATTCATTGTCTTTTCAATATAACGAAGATTGGTATCGCACTCACCGCATAATTGAAGAAGGCGTTGATTATCTTGTGGATGAAGCTGAGTCGATTGTGTAAATGTCATGATAGGTTAATTAATCCAATGTTTGGTAAATCAAGTATAGTCAATCTTTAGGCATCTAGGCAAAATTCAGCTTCCAGCGAATGGGGGCGCGCTGTTTTAATTCGCATAGGGTGTAATTGACCAATATGTGATGTGTCACCTATGGCATTAATGATTCTATTATTCTCAGTCCTGCCGATCACTTCTTCAGGTCGATTTTCATTGATTTGAGTAATCAGTACTTGTTGTATTGAGCCTACCATTTGACGTGAGATGGTTTGAGATTGATGATTCAGTAAATCTTGTAATCGTTTTAATTTATCTTTTTTAGAATCGAGTGTTTCAGGATCAAATAAATTAGCTGCAGGTGTTCCAGGTCTTGGGCTATAAATAAAACTGAAGGAACGATCAAAATAAATTGATTTTACTAATGAAAGGGTATCTTGAAAGTCTTGCTCAGTTTCACCAGGGAAACCCACAATAAAGTCAGAAGAAATTGAAATATCAGGTCGTTTGGATTTCAATTTTTCAATTTTCTCTTGAAATAGCTCTACAGTATAGTCACGTTTCATTAAGCTTAAAATTTTATTAGATCCGGATTGAACAGGTAAGTGCAAGTGCGCTGCTAATTTAGGTTCTTCTGCATAACAATCAATCAGTGTGTCAGAAAAGGCAGTGGGATGAGAAGTTGTAAAGCGAATGCGCTCCAAGCCATCAAATGCAGCTAAATAATGAATCAGTAGGGCTAAATCGGCTTCATGGCCTTCAGGGGTTAGTCCTCGATAATCATTAACATTTTGACCCAGTAGAGTGATTTCTTTAATGCCTTGATCAACCAGCTGAGAAGCTTCAACAAGGATATCATCAAAAGGGCGGCTAATTTCTTCACCTCGAGTGTAAGGTACAATGCAATAACTGCAATATTTACTACAGCCTTCCATCACTGAAATTAAGGCGCAAGGCCCATCTGAAGCTCGATCAGGTAGGGCGTCAAATTTTTCGATTTCTGGGAAAGAAACATCGACACAAGGTTTTTGTGTCGATTTGACTTGATCATAGAGCCGAGGTAATTGATGTAATGTTTGAGGGCCCAAAACAATATCAACATAAGGTGCTCTTCGAATAATGGCTTCACCTTCTTGGCTCGCAACACAGCCAACCACTGCTATGATGGTGGAAGGTTTTTTTTGTTTGAGTCGACGCCATCTGCCCACTTCTGAAAAGGTTTTTTCTTGTGCTTTTTCACGAATAGAGCAAGTGTTGACAACAAGCAAATCAGCATCTTCAGGAGATGAAACCTGAGTCATCTGATGAGAATGTTCCATTGCATCAGCGAGACGCTGAGAGTCATAGACATTCATTTGACAGCCATAAGTTTGAATATATAAGGAGGGCATGGATGTTTAACCTTCAAGTCATCAATTCAATAGGATGTTAATCATGATGTTGCTGTGTTGCAATAAGTTTCTTTTAGAAAAAAGCATAAGCTACATGATAAAATAAAACATAATGGCATGAGCGAGAGGGCAAAATGATAATCATCAACGGTATAGGTTGTTGTGGGATGTGTATGATGATAGTCGAGTAAGTAGCCTACAGTATGCTGTAAAAAACCGCCTAACATTACAATCATATTCGTTAAAGCGATTACAGTTGCAGTGAGATGGTTTTCAATTAGATCATGAGCAATTGCAAATACAAGAATCTCTGAGCTACTAAACAGCCCAATTAAGAAATTAAGTAACATTAATTCAGGTAAAGTGTTACTTGATGCGTATAAGAGCAGCACGGAGCATATTAGGGCACCCAGACCGCCTAAAATTAAAAAAGGTTTTCTTAAGTTTAAAACATTAGATAGCCAGCCAAGTAGGGGTCCACCAATAGCCCATCCAATAAAAATCAGTGAGCTTAGTAATGCTGCATGATGTTCTGAAACATGTTTAACATCCATAAAGTAGGGGATAGCCCATTGCCCCGCAAAAAAAGTTGTGGGCGTAAATAAGCAAGCGCCGATCAGTGCATTAATCCAAATTTGATAATGCTTTGCTACTTTGATCATCGAAGCAATGAGCATTTTAAATTCAGCCATGAGTGAGGTTTGATGAGATAGGGCGTGATGATCTTTGATGCAAAAAGCGGTTAGAAGTGTCAAGATGACTCCAAAGCCTAATATAAGATAGATAGATTGATTGATGCCTAGCCATGAAAAGAGTTCAGATAAAACAAATTCTCCACCGACTGCACCTAACATACCCAGTGTTGTTGTCAGCCCTGCTATCAATGCAAAACGCTCTTTAGGTAACCAGTCGGCTGCAATTTTCATGACTCCAACAAAAGCAAAGGCTGATCCAAAACCAACACCAAATCGACCCACTGCAGCTAACATATAATTAGATTCTAAAAAAAACAAATAAGCACCGATTGTGCAAATCAAGACAGAAGTTGTCAGTAAGCGTCGAACTTGATAGTGATCCATCAGTACGCCCACAAATAATTGCATAGGGGTATAAGCCCAAAAATAATATGAGGCCAACATGCCGACTTCTTTGGCAGAAAGGTTAAAAGTTGCCATGAGTTCTTTGGTAGTTAGACTGGGTGTGACTCTTAAGAAAAACTCATACCCGTAAAAGGTTGCAGCAATCAACAGCATCATCCAAATGTAAGTCTTAGAAGGAGATTTAACCAGATTCATAGGATATGCCTTTTTGAATGATAAACAAAAAAACTAAAGCAAGCACAATCATCATGGGACACAACGAAAGTGCAAATTGATAATGTTCTAAAGTGTAGGTGCGTGCTCCATAGGTTGAGGTGTCATGCCAAGTGTAATCAAGCAGTATTCCAACAATAGGCAAAACAATCCAAGTGCCTAACATATTGAGCGTATTCATAAATCCTAAAGAAGTCGCACGGACTGTTGGGGGATGTAGTTCTTTCATCATTGAGAAGGAAGGTAAAAAGCCACTACAAAAGAATCCTGATAAAAACAACGCAGCGCTATTGATCAAAGCATGTGTTGTTGGATAATATAAAATCCAACATAAAGTCAATAGATACGAAAATGTTGTATAAACTAAAACTTTCATTTTCTGCTTTGAGTGGTCTGCACACCAGCCTAAGATGGGCGCGCCGACAGCAAAACCAATCAACATCCAAGAAAGTAATTGTGCGGCAGCCAGTTGAGAAGAAGCCGTAGAAGCCATTAGAAAGGGAACCCCCCATAGGCTTGAAAAAATTAGGAAAGGTGTGTACATCAGCATCGCATAGCACGCGAAACACCAAGATTTTGGATTGCGCATTACAATAGAGCATTGATGCGTCAACCGCAGCGTTTTGCGGGAGGAGTGAAGCTGTTTAAATGTCCGATCTTTAACGAATACTGAAATGACCGCTAATATTCCAATGCCTGTCCAAGTGAAATGTTCAACAATGACACGCCAAGAGTATTGATGAATCAAAAAAGCCAGAGGGGTTTCACCAATTAATTGACCACACATGCCAATCATTAATAAAAGCCCTGTTAGGAGTGAAAATTTTGAAGCAGGAAACCACAGTGCTGCCAGTTGTAGACAGCTCAGTGCCGCAAAAGATGATCCTAGTCCGATAAGCAAGCGACCTAAACCTGCAACATGAAAGTGAGTTGCTTGAGAAAAAACAGCCGTTCCAATAATACAAAGCATGACCGCAAGGATTAAAGGTTTTTTAACGCCTACTCGATCTAGGATAAGGCCAATCGGAATCTGAATGATACCATAAGCAAAAAAGTATAAAGCACTCATGCGGCTGAGCTGAGCCGCCGTAATATTGAAATCGTGCATTAAGGAATGCGCCATCACACCATTCGATACTTGTAAGACGCTTTCGTAAGCGTAAAAGAGGGCTCCTGAAAACCAAATTATCCAAGGTTGGTAGAGGATCCGCATTAATGGCTTAGATTTGAGTGTAGTGTTCACCCCCAAAAATCCTTAATTAAGTCTAATGCAACTCTAACATCATAGAAAAATAATTAACGGTTTTCAAGGAGTAATCTTATTTGAGTATGAAATGATTGAATAATATCTAAAGTCTAAATTTTTAAAGTAAATATATAGCTGAAAAGCTTTGAATCAGTTGAGCCTATGGAGTTTCAAGGAAGCGTCTAGAAATGATCTCAAACCTTTCAAACCTGAATGGTCATTTGTACAATTAAATCCCCTTGATTGAAATAGATCGAAAACGGTACATTAACTTTAAGGAGTGGATTTTTTAGATAACATTTTATGAAGCAAGGTATTCACTTGATTCGGGTTTGCGCGTCCTTTAGAGGCTTTCATTACTTGACCTACAAAGTATCCAAACAGTTTATCTTTTCCAGCTTGATAAGCTTCAAGTTGTGATGGGTTGTTATTTAAAACCGTTTGGATCATAGCAGATAATGTTTCAGTGTCGCTGATTTGGGCGAGCCCCATTGATTCAATTAATTCAATCACACCTTTTGTTGAGCTGAAGAGCTGTGCAAGGATCACTTTACCTGCAGCGCCAGAAATCATATTTTTTTCGATTTGGTCAAGTAATGTTGCAAATGTATCCGCAGTAATTGGGGTATGATGGTGAGTTAGTTCCTTCTGCTTTAAAAGATTTAAATATTCACCGCATAACCAATTTGCAACCGTTTGAGGTGTTGCACACGTTTGAGCCACACATTGTTCAAAGAAGTCAGAGAAATCTGGATCAATACATAAGCGATGAGCTTCTTCGGTTTTAAGTTCATATCGATTCAAAAATCGATCACATTTTGCTTGAGGCAATTCAGGTAATGTTGCTTCTAGAGCTTTGATTTCATCATTGTGTATGCGAACGTGAGGTAAATCCGGGTCAGGGAAATAACGGTAGTCTAAGGCATCTTCTTTAGAGCGCATGGATTGGGTTAAGTTGTTTTTAGAGTCGTAGAGACGAGTTTCTTGTTGAACAGTGCCCCCCGATTCAAGTGTTTCAATCTGTCGCTGTACTTCATACTCGATAGCGCGTTCTACAAACTTAAATGAGTTGATGTTTTTAATTTCAACTCGCGTGCCTAAAGGGTCTTCTTGAGTTTTGCGTACAGATACATTTGCATCACAACGCATTGCGCCTTCTTGCATATTTCCAGTTGAGATATTCAAATAGCGAGCAAGGGTTCGAATACTTTTTAAAAATGCAACCGCTTCAGCGCTTGAGTGCATGACAGGGGCTGTGACCACCTCAAGTAAGGGGATGCCTGCGCGATTTAAATTAATAGCGCTTAATCCCGCTTGTTGGCTATCATGGCTTGATTGCCCGGCATCTTCTTCTAAATGCGCTCGAACAATTTCTACAGTCATTGGGGCGCCGTATGCCATGCTGATATCAAGCACGCCTTGTTTGATAATAGGATGAGCATCTTGTGTAATTTGATACCCTTTGGGTAAGTCTGGGTAGAAATAGTTTTTTCTAGAAAAAATCGTATCTTGATTAATTGAAGCATTGATACTTAAACCAAACAAAATAGCCATATTGACTGCTTCTTGATTCAATGTGGGAAGTATTCCAGGCAGTGCTAAATCTACAAATGAAGCTTGTGCGTTGGGTTTAGCTCCAAATGCAGTTGAAGCTGAAGAAAACAATTTGGATTGTGTTGCCAATTGTAAGTGAACTTCTAGGCCAATGACAATATCCCAGTGAGCCATAAGCGGATTACTCCTCAAAATTTGATAAAGTTGGATGATGTTGATGTGCATCAGTGATGCACTGTAATTGATGTGTGACTTGCAACAATAATTGCTCTTGGAGATGAGGGGCAATCAGCTGAAAGCCCACAGGTAATCCATTTGAAAATCCTGCAGGTGCGGTTAATGCCGGTAGTGAAGCCAAATTTGCAGCAGTAGTATAGATGTCTGATAAATACATGCTAACAGGGTCATTCAGCTTTTCTCCAACTTTGAATGCTGTCGTAGGTGAAGTGGGTGCAAAAATCAGGTCAACTTGATCGAAAGCGCGATCAAAGTCATGTTTAATGAGGGCCCTGATTTTTTGAGCCTTTTGATAGTAAGCGTTATATGAGCCACTGGCAAGAACATGAGTGCCTACAATAATACGACGTTTGACTTCATCCCCGAATGCTTCATCGCGTGTGCGCATGTAGAGGTCTTCAATATTTTCTGGATGATCACATTGATAACCATAACGAATACCGTCAAATCGTGCAAGGTTAGAAGAAGCCTCTGCAGGCGCTAAAATATAATAAATAGGAATCGATAAATTTGCGTTAGGGAGCGAGATGGTTTGAACATTCATGCCCATGTGTTTGAATTGCTCAATAACTTGATTAAGAACGTCTTGAATATTAGGGTCAAGGTCTTTTGTAAAGAATTCTTGAGGTAGACCAATGCGTAGATTGTTAATGGGATCATTAAGGTGTTCGCTATATTGAGGGACAGGTGCATTTAATGAGGTCGCATCTTTTGGATCGTGCCCTGACATTGTTTCAAGCAAAAGTGCACAATCATGGGCTGTTCTAGCCATTGGGCCTGCTTGATCTAAACTTGAAGCAAAGGCTGTCATCCCCCATCTTGAAATACGGCCGTAGGAAGGTTTGATCCCTGTGATGCCGCAATAGGCTGCAGGTAGTCGAATCGAACCCCCTGTATCTGTACCCGTTGTTGCAGGTACAAGCCCTGCCGCAACAGCTGCTGCAGAACCTCCTGAAGAGCCTCCAGCGACATGATCAAGATTCCAAGGATTGTAGCAAGGACCAAAATAACTTGTTTCGTTCGATGAGCCCATGGCAAACTCATCCATATTTGTTTTGCCAAGCATGATCATACCGGCTGTTTTAAGCCTTTCAACACAGGTGGCGTCGTAGGGGGCAATATATTCTGCGAGCATTTTAGAGCAGCTGCTTGTTCGGATGCCTTCTGTTGAGAAAAGATCCTTATGGGCAATAGGAATGCCAAGTAAAGGATGATGGGATTGATGAGTACTTAACAATTGATCAGCGTGTTTTGCTGCATTCAATGCGGATTCAGGGCAGACTGTTACAAAACTGTTGATTTTTTTGTCATATTTTTCAATTCGTTCTAAAAAATAATGTGTAAGCTCTGTACTAGAACAAGTTTTTGATTTGAGCATTTTACTCATTTCAGACAGTGTCAATTGGTGCATAATTTAGCCCTCATCACTAGTTGAGTCAATTACTTGAGGTACCAGGATATGTTGTGTTGTCTCGTTGAAGTGTGGGCAACACTGCTGAAGTGTTGGTGTATGATCTTGAGTGCTGGAAGTATCAGGTCTCAATGACTCAATAGAGCATTGAGGTTGAATGCTCAGATGGTCAATTGAAGTGGTGTCAACTGAATCAAGTAACTCAAACATCTTCAGGATCTGTTGTAACGACTTAAAACACTGCTCATGCTCATTTTCATCAAGTTTAAGTTGAGCTAATTGCTCTAAATTTCTGAGGTGTTCATGTGTCAGTTGTGAATTACAATGCGTTGACATTGAAAGGGTCCTTTGCGTTGTCTTGGATAAACAAGATCTAATGATTTGATTGAAATGTCAATGGGAGATGATTAACTTTGATGGGGTTTTCATCTTTAACGATGTTGAATCATTAAAATTTAAATTGTTTTAATCTAAAGCTTTAGGTAATATGCAAATGATTTTAAATGTTTACAAAGATATCGTTCGGAGTTTTAGCTATGAAGTCATTAATTGAAGTAATTGCTGCACCTTTTCGAGCACCTGATATCTCAATTGATCTAGGCACAGCCAATACGCTCGTGTATGTGAGAGGAAAGGGGATCGTATTAAGAGAGCCTTCAGTGGTTGCAACACGCCGTCAACCTAAACAAGGCACGGAGCGTGTGTGTGCGGTCGGGGTCAATGCAAAAAGAATGTTAGGCCGCACGCCGTATAATATGGAAGCGATCCGTCCTTTGAAAGATGGCGTTATCGCAGACTTTCATGTAACTGAAAAAATGGTTCAGTATTTTATTCGAAAAATTACTGAGAATTCTTTATTAAGGCCGAGCCCTCGGGTATTGGTTTCTGTGCCATGTGGTGCGACCCAAGTAGAGCGACGAGCCATTCGTGAATCTATTATTGGAGCGGGGGCTCGAGAGGTTTACTTGGTTGAGGAACCCATGTCAGCTGCAGTGGGTGCGGGCTTGCCTGTTGAAGAGGCACGAGGATCAATGATTGTGGACATTGGTGGTGGGACAACTGAAGTGGCTATTATTTCATTGAATGGGGTGGTATATGCTGAATCAGCGCGTGTCGGTGGAGATCGCTTTGATGAAAGTATTATCAACTATATTCGTAGAAATTTTGGATCTTTAGTAGGAGAGGCCACAGCTGAAAAAGTTAAACACTCTATTGGCTCTGCTTACCCAGGACAAGATGTTCAGCATATTGAAATCAGTGGTCGAAATGTTGCTGAAGGCATCCCAAGAAGTTTTACCATTAATAGCAATGAAATCTTAGAAGCGTTACAAGAGCCATTGGCGAGTATTGTAAGTGCAGTACGCAATGCTTTAGAAGAAGCCCCCCCTGAGCTGGCTGCAGATATTGCTGACTCTGGAATGGTGCTTACAGGTGGAGGTGCTTTACTCAAAGGTTTAGATCAACTTTTGATGGAAGAAACCGGATTGCCGGTATTGATTGCCGAAGAGCCTTTAACCTGCGTGGCTCGAGGAGGAGGCCGTATTTTAGAAATGCTAGAGCAGTTTCCGGGTGATTTTCTTTCGGAAGATTAGGGTTTGATTCAATGCATCGCCCATATATGTACCGTAAATACTTAGGCTTAATTATATTGCTGTGTGTGATCACAAGTTTTGGAGTGTACTGCAGACAGATGAGCCCTTTTCAAGCCATCAGTGACTATTTTGAAGCGACTTGGGTTAAAGTGTTAGCTGTAGGGGCTTGGCCAGCACGTCATTTAGATCGCATGTATGATCGTTCAAAACATTTTCAAGCGTTGGTATATGAAAATCAAAAACTCCATGATCAAGTGTTGCATTTAAGTGCAGACCTGTATCATTTGAAGGCCATGCAACGTGAAAATATACAATTGAAAGATTTGCTCAGTTCAAGTTCGACTGTTCAGGGGGATTTTGTTGTTGCTGATTTACTCGCTGTGATTAACATTCCAGGAACACTCGAGGTCTTAATTAATCGAGGTAAGCGATCAGGGGTGTACCCTGGGCAACCTGTTTTAGATGCAAAAGGTGTGATTGGTCAGGTAACACGGGTGTATGATCAAATTGCTAAGGTTCAATTGATTCAAGACAAGCGAAGTGTGATTCCTGTTCAATTGGCTTCAACAGGTATGCGTTCATTTATGATTGGAACAGGGCAACCTCATAGACTGCGATTACAAGATTCACAACATTTTGGACAATTGAAAGTGGGAGATGTTTTCGTGACTTCAGGTTTGGGGTTGAAGTTTCCTGAAGGATATCCTGTTGCTGAAGTTGAATCAATTTTAAAAACAGGTCAAGGTATTCAGGTTGCTTTAAAGCCAAAAGCAACCCCTCAATTAGGGCGACATTTTCTATTGGTATGGCCTAGTAAAGCCACATTGGTCAAGCAAGCTCATCAGGTGATGCATCAAGCTTTTTTAGACCAAGCTAAACGTGAATCTTTAACGCATCGGGCTACGAGACCATGAGCTCAATTCAAAGGTTGAAATATTTTTTAGTGGTGGGCGTTTGTTTATTTGGGATAATAGCACCTACCACTTTGGATCATACTTTTTTAATCCCAAACCCTTGTTTTTTAGGATTGATCATGACCTGCTTAATCCGTTCAGCGAAAGAAAATATTATCTTAGCTTGGGGAATTGGCCTTACTCAAGATCTCATTTGGCAGTGTGATTTGGGGTTGAATGCAATACTGTACATGCTGGTTGCATTTATCTTTCAATGTTTGATTCAAAGATTTTTGACGGCATCATTGGTCGTTCGTTGGAGCTTTTTGATAACAATATCTATGATATTTATTTTACCAGGGTTTCACTTTTTTAGATATATTGATGCCTGGGGTTTGTTAGGGTTGATTGCACATGTTTTGATCAATATTTTTTGCGCAATATTAATTCTTTTGATGGTTGGGCGATTAGAGCGTCAAGCTTTAAAGCTATCTTTCTCTTATTATGAATAAACGCTTGCTTCAATTGAACAAAAACAATGGATTGAGAGGGGCTGTTTTTTTGACATACTGTTATGTGTTGATGCTATCTCTTTTCATGATAGGATGGCTTTCCTTAGGGCTTTTATCCCATCATTCTGGTATACTATTTAAACGGTTGAGTCCTGAGCTATCTAAGCAGATTACATGGAAATCTAGTGAGCTTCAATGGGTTCATGGGCGCTTGGTTTTAAAATTAGATTCGGTGTCATTTAATTCAAAAGATCTAGAGGCACAAGGCATTTTTGATCAAATGGTTTTAAGCGTTGACAGTTGGGATAGTCTTCGAAATCATCGCATTAAATTTAGTCACATAGCGCTTCATTCAGGCTATGCTAATGTGCGCTTGATGACCTCAAGTTTTAATATCAATCAAGATGCTCGATCGTTCAGTGTACGGATGTTAAAGAAATTTGATTTTAAAGTAGTTGATTTGTCTAATATACAGCTCAAAACCCATTCAGATGGTATTTTAAGCATTCACAAAATGAATTTAAGGTCCGATCAACGTCATTATGTGATGAGATTAAACGGTGAATTTAAAGCTCAGCATGCACTCATGTTTTCCCTTTATATGGATTTGAAATCTTTAGATTCAGGTATTTTGAAGTTAAATGAATTATCTGCTGCAGTTCATCATGATCGACCAAGATTTAATTTTAAACATTCAAGTTTAAAAGCTCAGTGTATAGATTATCGATTTAAAGCCTATCAAAAAAATAAAGATATATACTTGAGGGGCCTTTTAACAGTTCATGATTTAGCAGATGAAAAAGTGCTATGGGTTCATCAGGCAAAAATACCATTTGAGCTTCATTGGTTAAAGGGCAACACATTTAAATTAAAAGCATTATTAAATCAAGACACTCAATTGAATTGGATTCATTCTTTGAATCAAGATGAAGCCAATGTACATCATTTGAATCATCACACGTTGATTGTGTATTTTAATCGACTGAATCAACTATTCAATCATCCATCAAGATTTTCGTTGAGCTTTATCAAAGCATCTGTGCATTTTCCAATCATTCAATTGAAAGGGGATTTCTTAAAGGGTTATTTGGATGAAATTAGAGGTGAATTTAAGTCAGACGTTTGGCATCATGCGCATCACAGGATTCGCAATCTATCGGGCCATTTTTTGATGCGTTCAGATTCAGGTCGGATTCAATTTGATAAACCCATGGATTTAACATTAATGCCCTTAAATAGTCTTCATGTTCAAGAATGGCAGACTCAGCAATCATTTGATTTGATATGGCGTGTCAAGCATCAGAGGTATCAGATTCGCTTAAAAATACCTCAAATGTGTCATTTAAAAGAATGTGTGGGGCTAGAGGCCATGGGATTGATGTCTTTAGAGCCAACTCTTGAAAGCCAGATTGATTTAAAATTCAAGACATTGAAAGGGCAATCTCTCAGTTGGGCATGGATTCGACCTTGGTTGGCGCTGAAAGGTCACGCAGTGCGTTGGATCAAACACATTCAATCGGGTGATGTGAGTCGCGCTCAGTTAATACTCAAGCAATTTAATGTTAAGACCAATTCGTTTAATCATTTTGATTTCAGGGGTCAGATTAACCATCTCAAGCTTGGCAAATCAAGCTTTGAGATACCCTCAATGGTCAGTGGTGCTGCTCACATAAATGAAAAGTTTCTTGATTTAGACCAAGGCGCTATTCAATTAGAAGGAATGCATTCTCCAATCAAGTTTGATTTGAAATTAGATCATGTTAATCAGAATGATCAACCTTTACGGTTAAGCTCAACTGCAGTGCTCGATGCCGCTCGTTTAAAAGAATTATTAAACTTAAAATTTATTTACAATGCTTCAAAAATTTTTCAAGGGATTCGTTTGGGTCAGGATGGAAATTTTCATGTGACCTTTAATGCTCAAATATTTAGATCAGCACTCCCAATGAAGTATGAATTCAAGTTTGATTTAAAAAGCTTAGATTTGAGTTGGGGGGCTTTAATGCACCTTTCAAAGCTTTCAGGTCAGTTGTTTTTGACTCAAGATGCCCTCTATTCAAAGAATTTAAGCGCTCAGTTGAATCATCAGTTGATTCATTTAATACTTAAAACTCATCATCACATCAATCGTCAAATCACCTTAATGATGCAAGCGCATATTGCACTTCAAGATTGGCTTCATGGGCACATACTTAAAGGTGATCAAATTCAAGGTCAAAGTCTTTGGGTTTTAAAGTTAGAGCATGTGTGGGGGCATTGGGGGCAGCCTTGGCGCTTGAACTTACATTCAAATTTAAAGGGCAGTTTGATTAAAATAAACCATTTAATTCAAAAGTCGATGAGGGTTGAAATGCCGGTTCGATTATCTGGACAGTGGAGTCAAAATGTTCAGAAATATAAAGCACACATTGCTCATTTGCTTGATTTGAATGTGTATTTCAATCAGACAGGGCTTGAAGAGGGTTATCTGAATGTCAGTCATGATGAATCCGAATTAAAACCTGTACCTTATTTGAAAAACCAATGGGTCATGAAAATTCATTTGCCTGATTTGCCCAAAGGATTAGAAGGGTTGATTCATCAGTTCCATCAAGATCATCACGCTTTGATACCCTCTATCCAGTTTGATTTAATGTTTGATCATTTAACTTTAAACCATCAATCATGGGGTGATGCTTTTAGAGTGATGGGAATAAAAAATCATTCGAAATCAACTTTTTTTGTAAAAAGTGATTATATCTCAGGTCAGTTTGAGCGTAGCGCTCAAATGCCCGGCTGGAATGTTCATCTGAACTACCTAGAGTTATTCATTTCAAGGTTAAATATCAGTCCTTCAGCAACCTCTTTAATCAAATCATTGAGTGCACATTTTGATATTGATGTTTTAAAAATAAATGATATTTCAATGCGTAACATTAGTTTTTATTTGAAAAAAACTCGATTGGGTGAATGGTTGATTCAATCTTTCAAGCAAAAAAGCGCTCATGCTCAAATTCAATTGAATGCTTCATTGAGTAGGAAGAAACATTATCAGTTTAATATGAACGGTGATATTCATTTAAACCAAATCACTCATTTTAAAGATTTAGAGGCGGGCCAAGCTATATTGAAATTCAAATTAAGTAGTATATGTGATCACGTGTTAGATTTATTTAAATATTTAAAAGGTTCTGGTCAACTGGTCATTCAGGGTGGACGATGGATTCTGCATGATTCATCTCTTGAATCTAACGTCGGTTTGAGTCGTTTGTTGACTGCTTTGAGCTTAAATGCTTTGCAGCATCGATTATCTTTAAATTTTAATGACTGGTTGGAGTCAGGATTTCATTTTGATCGACTTAGTGCTGATTGGGCATTGGCTCAACAGATTGTATATTTTGATCATATAAAGGTTAAAAATAATTCAGCTGATATTCATGCCAAAGGTTATCTCAATCTTTTCAACGATCAAATCAATGCTGCAGTGTCTATTCAGCCTAAATTAACCGCATCATTACCTGTGTTGACTGCTTTAGCGATTCATCCACCTGCAGGTGCATTGGTTTGGTTGGCCGATCATTTTGTATTGCGTCATTTGCCTAAAATAGATTATTTTAAAATTTCAGGTTTAATATTTAATCCAGTTGTACAGTCTATTAATCAGCCTGTATCAATGGTGGAGCGATGATGAGCGAACTTATTCAAACAGTCAGTCCTATTTTTTTTCAAACACACTTGGACATGGGGCAGTTATTTAACCAGTTAGAGCATATTTCTATGCGAGGTGCTGAGTATGTTGATCTTTTTTTTCAAAAGAATGAGTCAGAAGTTTGGAGATTAGAAGATGGTCAAGTGACTGAAGGAGGGCATGATTTAAATGCAGGTGTAGCAATACACGCAACACAAAGAGCATCTACTGGATTTGCCTACAGTGAAACCATTGATTGGCCCTCAATTCAGAATATCAGCCGTTTTGCATTAGGAGCATTGAATCAGCCCTCGAAGATTAAGCGTTCAAGCCAGCAATATTCTAAACCCCCGAAAAGATGTTATCCAACAGTGACTCAAGGTCACTTATATCCTGCATACGAAAAAATTGAATTGCTGCGATCTATTGATCAGCATGTTCGATCCTTAAGTGATTCAGTAGATCAAGTTTTGATTAAGCTTTCAGTAGAAGATGAGTCAATGTTATTACTGAATAATTTGAATCAATGTTGTGCGGATCAACGCCCAATGATCCGAATGGATGTCACTGCGATTTTATCAGATCGCGGACAGCGAGAACAAGGTCACATTGCTTTGAGTGGACGATATACATGGTTAACATTTATCGAGCAACTTGATCCCAAGAAGATTGCATTAGAAGTGATTCGTTTGGCAAAGCATGGTTTTAAAGCGCGTCCTGCACCTGCGGGGGTCATGCCTGTTGTATTAGGTCCAGGGTGGCCGGGTATTTTATTGCATGAAGCAGTGGGGCACGGCCTTGAGGGGGATTTTAATCGTCAAGGTAGTTCTGCTTTTTCGAATAAATTAGGTCAACACGTTGCCTCTAAAGTGTGCACTGTAATTGACGATGGAACATTGCCACATGCTAGAGGAAGTCTAGTGTTTGATGATGAAGGTGTTCCAGGTCAGCGCAACATTTTGATTGAGAATGGTGTTTTAAAAGGCTATTTATTTGATCGTTTAAATGCAGAATTGATGGGGATGAGCCCAACGGGCAATGGTCGTAGAGCTTCGTATGCAGACCCTCCCTTGCCAAGAATGACTAATACTTTTTTGAACCCGGGGGCGTGGACCTCCCAAGAGATTTTAAATGACGTTGATTATGGAGTGTATTGTGTTAATTTTTCAGGCGGTCAAGTTGACATTACATCAGGTAAGTTTGTGTTTTCTGCGAATGAGGCTTATTTAATTGAAGGGGGAAAAATTAAATGCCCCATACAACCTTTGACTTTAATAGGTGATGGTCCTTCAGTGCTTAAAAAAGTTTCAATGGTGGGGTCTGATTGGGCTTTGGATCCTGGGTTAGGTGTATGCGGGAAAGAGGGGCAATCTGTACCAGTTGGAGTTGGGCAGCCAACAATCAAAATTGATGAAATGGTTGTTGGAGGCAGTCAAGTCAGTGCGAAATCTTAGTTAAATATGCTTGGCTGCTTAGAATCTTTTAAATCTTTTATGTGTAGACCTTGACCTGGCTAGGGATGATTGGTATAAATCTTTATGCATTGGGTATTTTACCCCTCTGGAAATCATTAACAATTGAGGTGATTATGAACAAAAAAGAGCTGATCAAAAGCGTAGCGCAGACATCAGGCCTAAGTACAACAGATGCAGCAAAAGCAGTTACTGCTATGATCGATACCATTTCAGACACCTTGCATGCTGGAGAAGAGGTTAACTTGGTTGGATTTCTTAAGTTAGCAAGACGTCGTCGTGATGCAAGAACAGGTAGAAACCCTAAAACAGGTACAGAAATCACAATCCCTGCTGCTTGGGTTGTCAAAGTGACTGTAGGCAAGTTGCTTAAGGAAAAAGTTAATCAAGGTTAGTTTAAGTTAGTCAACATAGATATCCTCTAGGTTAATATGTTGTTCTTGGGTACTTAGCTCAGCTGGTAGAGCGTCGCCCTTACAAGGCGAATGTCGGGGGTTCGATCCCCTCAGTACCCACCATCCGGTAGGAGTGGTAGTTCAGTTGGTTAGAATACCGGCCTGTCACGCCGGGGGTCGCGGGTTCGAGTCCCGTCCACTCCGCCATT
>MDTD01009754.1_pt1 | contig 23397 bp, 14 predicted proteins | sample 811221 | NCBI WGS metagenome assembly MDTD01 (sample SAMN05326646, study PRJNA326480) | marine metagenome | isolation source: seawater | place: Pacific Ocean: South West | collected 2011 | reverse complement strand
GAGACCAAGCATAGAATCCAAGGTCGCCAAAAATGAATGAAGGTGTGTCTCCGCCACCAATCGAAGGGAGGCTGACGAAATCTTCTCCTTCATTTCCATCAAAATTTGAACCACTAGAATTCCAATCTGGATAATCTGGTAAACTATGGCTAATTGTTCCTGATACAATATCTGTTGCAGGTTCACCATCTAATGCGCAACCTATTCCACTACTTGTCTCATCCTCGCCGAAAGTCAAGAGCACCCGAATTCCAACGACATTTGTTCCGTTAGGCCAAGATTGAATAGATTCTGTATTAATTGGTATTTGTAATGTTTCTCCATCTGCCACATATTCTGAATCTGAATAAAATGGAATCAAATCTTCACTAATTGTTATGAGATAATTTCGGGGAGTATCTTCCATATTATCACCACTTGGAGATACTAACATATAGCCCACTTCGGAAAGTAAAATCAAAACTACAATTGTAAATACTCCCTGATCAAACATAGGTTTTGGAATATTAATATTTGCAAAAAATGAAGAATCTGACTCATCCCTAAACTGACACATCAAATAGTGAGCAAAGAATGCACAACCCATTCCTGGGACAGAGGGGAAAATACCGTTAGCCCCACCAAAATCTAGTAATGTCCACAGTATAACACCTACAAAGGCTGAACTCATCATAATCAATGAGTGAGTTGAATCAGGTTTATATCCCATCCACCTTATGGTTAAGAGTGGAATAAAAATAGCACCGAGTCCGTAAACGGCGAGTACCACTAACAGAAATACTGAGTCTCCTCCAGGGATATATAATCCACCTATCGAAATTAATGTCGCAAATATTGCTACAACAATTGTGACTTTTTTGGTAGTCTTGTGGTCATCTCTCCACTCTGGTTTGATATCATCTGTGATAGCCGCAGTACAAGCCAAAACCTGACTATCCGCAGTGGACATAGTCGCAGCAAAAATTGAAGCTAATATCATACCAACTCCAATAGCGGGCATAGTATCCATTGCAAGTTGAGGGAGACCCAATTCTGGATCAAAATCACTTATTGAATTAAACAAAACTCTGCTTACTAAACCAATAATGAACATTATAATAATAAAAGGTGTTTGCCAAACGAAAAACCAAATCATCGCTTGTTTTCTGTCATTATCTGAACCTAATGTCATTACTCTAGAAACTACTTGTGGTTGACCAGCAACACCCAATCCTCCTAGGAAAAAAGCAAAGACCCACATTGAAAAACCAAATCTAAGATCTTGGGGCCACAAACTTGTTAGAGCTGAACTCTGAGTTTCAAGCCCTGAATTAAGTCCTGACAAACCACCGACTTCACTTAATGCAATTACACATAAGATTATTGAACCAACAATCATAACACACGATTGAACTGCATCAGTCCAGATTGATGCTCTTATTCCTCCTGCATAACAATATGCAACTACTAAAACAAATCCTATCAAAATACCAGTCATTTCAGGCCAGCCCATCATCACTAACAGTGCTTTACCCCCTGAAGTAAGTTGAGCAGCCGCATATATACTCAAGAATAAAACCGAAAGGATAGCGGCTAATTTGGCCTCAGGAGCACCAGCTTTTTCAGATACAAGAGATGAAAGTGATCTAACCCCTCTTTCTTGCCCTTCTTCCTGAATAAATTTGTACAACCAAGCCCATGCGAGAACTTGCCCAATTGTTGAAAATAATGCTAACCATATTACGTTGTATCCCGTTAGGTAAGTAAATCCGATAAATCCAATAAACATGTACCCGGAATTCCATGTGCTAACTGCAGAAAGTGCTGCAAGTGCAGGATGCATGCCTCTTCCCGCGACTAAGTAATCATCGGTTGTATCCTTTTTAACCAAAATAGACGCCATGCCGACTCCAGCAAAAAGACCCATAAAGAGTAAAAAAGATGCGATAATCATTCCGCTCATGTATTCCCCATTGCAGCATCATTGATGGATTTAACCTCTTTAAAAACTTAAAATTTGATTTTAAAGTGGGCCCGGCCGGATTCGAACCAGCGGCCACTTGGTTATGAGCCAAGCGCTCTAACCGGACTAAGCTACGGGCCCTCTATGTACACCGTCAAGTATTCACAATATGTTTTTTACGCATGAAAATAATCTCAGCATACACTGTTTCGAAAAATTTTTAGTTTCTAATCATCAGTAATGCATAACATACTAGAACCTTTGGGGTGTAACATGTCCAAACTATGGTCAATGTTCTTTTTCTGTGTTTTGTTAGTCGCAACAATGAATTGGTATGCTGTGGTTAGGGAACCTGATGTTGTAGAAATCGAAGAGTTACATGAGCATGTGAATTCAGTTGTTAAGGTTCGCGGTAAAATTGTATCTTGGATTGAAGATCCCTGGAATTCTGGTGATCAAAGAATGGACATTATTATTCAAGACGATACTGGTGTTGTTGAAGTTAGATGGATGAAACATCAACCACTTCCACCAGTTGGATCGACTATTGAGGCTGCTGGAGATGTAATGGAATTTAGCGGATACATGTATATCATGTCAACAGGGAGTGGATCTGTTACATGGAAAGCAGAAGATGTCATAGAGTCAACAAATGTTGGTTCGTATTTGACTACTCTATCTATGAACCCTGAAAACTATTCTGGGCAGTTGATAACAATTAGTGGCCACATTTCAAAAACAATTAATCCAGATTCAAGAACTGGAACTTTTGACTTAAGAGACCACCCCGAATATAGTGGTAGTAATTATTTTTTAAAAGTGATTGTTTTTGGTTCAACGGATGCATGGATAGAATCTAGCTCCAAAGTTAATGTTACAGGGACGATAGTTTACAGCGAACGTGATTTGAGATGGGTATTATATGCACAAGGTACAGAAATAGAAGTAGATAACTCATACCAAAGTGTTATCGGAACTCTAGATTGGAATGACCCATCCAGTTGGCAGTATGAAGTATACAGTATAGTTTCTGTATACGGAAAAATGACCGTAAACTCTGATGGAGAATGGTGGATTTTAGGACCTAATGAAGATGATAAAATTTGTGCATCACCTAGCAGTTTCCAACTAGAAAATAATGCTTCTTCCATACTTAATAAGACAGATTCATGGATTGGACGATTCATGTGGCCAGAAGATAAATCATACAATTGTCTGATGATGGGAGTCGATGCAGGTTCTGTTACTTTAATCACTTCGAAAACATTAACTGAAATTGTAAATAACCCACACCTCTGGATCGGTAATAATGAAACTATCACGGTTGAGGGTTGGCTAACTACAACTATTAGTCCGACTTATGATGAAGGTTCGATAGGAGACGGACCCACATGGAACACGAGAAATACAGAATTAAATATTCATCTTAGTGGATCGAGAGAAAAATTTCTAGAAGAAGGGTTAAGAGTTCGGGTTAAAGGAAAGGTAGTATGGGATGTTTCATCAACTTCAATGGTCTTAGAAGTAGATACTTTGGAACCTCTGGATTTTTGGACTGTAAACGGAATTCCAACTTATGCAATACCTCTTCCATCTGAATTAAGTTGGTTTGATGGACCAACATCGTGGTTTTGGGATGCTCTAGGAGGTTCTAGAGTGTATATTTCTGGATATTTAAACATCACTGAAGACGGAGCATTTATAGAACAACCTGGTTCGAATAAAAAACTCTGTGTAGCTTTAGATCCGAATTATGATGTCTCAGAAATTCTTGATGAGGGTGAAAATAGGTCATCTAATACCTATACCTTTATTGGAAGACTATACCAGAAGAATACTGCAGAATCTGGTTCAATTCAGATGTGTTTAGATAGCACGTCACCAGATATTGATGGAGATCTTCTGAGTTTTGAAGATGAACTAACATTGGGAACAAATTCATCGATGAGTGACACTGATGGAGACGGAATTGATGACGGGCAGGAGGTTTCAGAGGGCACAAATCCTTTGAGTGATAGTACATTTACAAACATTATCTCTGAGATTAGTAACTCCGACATACAACAAGAAAATATTACAAATGATAACACTTCTGAAATTAATAATGTTCCCAGTGAGTTGAATACTTCAGAGGAAATAGATTATTTTACAATAATAATGTGGACCGTTTTGTTCGCAATTCTAAGTTTAGGATTTTTAGTTTATGTTAGATTAAACAACAATAAAGATACTAATTATATTGAAACAAATAAAGTTTTAGAAGAAGAATAGGTGTTTGAAGTGGATTACTGGTTATCTTTGGCATGGATGTTAGGATCTATGTTCTTTGGAATAGGTTTGGGTTCTATGACCGGCTTAATTCCCGGATTTCATGTCAATAATGTAGCATTAATTTTACTCTCACTAACCCCCTCATTTCTAGCGCTTGGGATTCCATTGTTTGCAGTGGCGTCGATTATTGTCGCTTGCGGTACAGTTCACACTTTCTTAAATTATATTCCATCTGCATTGATAGGTGCTCCAGATGCTGATCAAGCTTTATCCTTACTTCCTGGGCACAGGATGCTACTAGCAGGTGAAGCAACTAAGGGAGTAGCTTATTCTGCTAGAGGGAGTCAGTTAGGGCTATTTCTTACATTACCATTATTAATTTTCATCAGGATTTTCTTCGGTCCAGAACTGAATTTATACGACGACATGAGGAGTTCACTTCCTTGGATACTTTTGACTATCTCTTTCCTTTTGTTGATAACAGAAACGACCAGATTGCCATGGCCATCATGGATGCAAAGTATTACAAAAGGCAAGTTGGGAGATGATTCAAGAGTAACTGGTTTTATTGTAGCAACAGCATATTTCGTACTCTGTGGATTTTATGGGTTTGCTGTTTTTAAATTACCAGCATACAGCCCAGTCGGCATGCCAAATGCCAGTTTATTATTACCATCATTAGCTGGACTTTTTGGTATAGCTAATTTAATAGACATTTACTCAACAACGCAAGAATTACCCCCCCAGAAAGAAGACTGGGAAATGCCTCCTGCTGGGCCATTAATGGTTCCTTGTTTTCTATCCAGCGTAGCTGGTACAGTTATGGCTGTGTTACCTGGTATGACTGCTGCACAAGCAACTGTAATGGTAATGAGTGGAAGAAATTTAGCTGCTTGGGCTAGAGGTGAAGAAGGATGGGGCTTAGATTTTGAAAATATGACAATGCCAGAAATTAGTGATGATGATCTTATGGAAAGAGCGCTAGCTGCAGCTGATTCAGAGGAAATTCCATTGGATGAAGTTTACAAAGAAAGGGATATGGAGATTATCTCAATCTTATCAGCGGTAAACACTGCTGTTACAGTAAGTGTTCTAGGATTCTTGTACGTGATAGGAAGATCAAGAAGTGGTGCGACATTAGCACTAAAGATGATGTATCCTATCGACACATGGTACGAGTTAGAACCCACTGCAGATTTCTTGAGACTACTAACTGTCACAATCGTTTCTGGACTACTAGCCATTCCGATTATGTTTCAAGTAGGAAAGGGTGTGCTAAAATTACATGAAATGATACCTCTACAAACAATGCTAATGTCGGTCATAATTTTTGTAACATTACTGGTGTGGTTTTCTACGGGATGGATTGGTATAGGAGTACTCATTGTGGGTACTGTCATGGGTTTAATGCCACCTAGAATAGGTATTAGAAGAAGTCACGGAATGGGGATAATTATTGTTCCGATTATGATTTATACATTCATGCAAAAATATGGCGATCCATTCGGATTTATTTAATTAGAAATAAGGTGAAAAAAATGATAAAAAAATATAATTTAATGATTATACCAATAGTAATTTGTTTGTTAATGTTAGGAAATTTAATTTCAATACAAATTTTAGATGAATATACTAAGAACGAAAGTAATTATGTTGATAGCCGCTCGACATCTTGTTCCTCCGAGATATGTATTAACGAATTATTAGTCAATGCCCAAGGAAGTAGTGAAACGGGGGCAGTTGGTTCATCTAATTGGGTAGCAGGAGAATGGGTAGAACTATTCAATAATGGCCAGAACACCGTAGATTTAACGGGATGGTCTCTAAAAGATAACATGAATAGAGAAATGGAGCTCGACACATCTAGAATCGTTGAACCGCAAGGTGCAACAGACATGCTAATTCCTGCAGGAGGATATTTAGTAGTTGCCAGAAATGGTGACGGATCTGGATGCGGTTTTTGCCTCTCAAATAACGGAGCAACAACCACACGTTCTGCATCACTCGTTGACCAAAATGGTAACTCTGTACATGTAGTTACTTGGAGTTATTCAGTCTCAGAAGGTGTATCATTAATTGAAAATTCTACGGATTCATCTGCTGATTGGGTAGAAACAAATCAATTAACTCCAGGCGAAACTAATGGAAATTCTACCATTCCCGACTCAGTACCTTGTACAGATATTTGTGTGAACGAAGTCTTGCCCAACCCAATGGGTGATGACTCTAGAGCTTGGCCAAACGGTGAATGGATAGAACTTTACAACAATGGATCTAACTCAGTAAACCTGTCTGGATGGGGTATGTTCCTTGAAAGTGGTGATAATTCTAATAATTTACTAAACTTTGTTATTAATTTTGATGAACGAAATGAGGGTGATTGGACTCTAGAATCAAATGAATTCCTAGTACTAAGCTTAAACGGATCTACTAGTTTTAGTTTAAGAAATAGTGGAGATAAAATTAGTCTAAAAAGATCTGATGGCTCGCTTGCTCATACCGCTGAGTGGACTAATGCTCCATCAGGAATTAGTTTGGTGGAACAACAAAATGGTTCTTCTGAAACTATTTGGGTAAGACCCCCATATATGACCCCTGGATGGCAAAATCCTCAAAACTTAGTTGATTCTATTAATGGTACTTCTGATTTGATAATTAGTGAGGTAATGGCATTTCCTGAATCAAACAACAATAAATCATATCCTAACGGAGAATGGATTGAAATTTTTAACAGTGGAAACTCTCCAATCAACATTGAAGGTTGGAAAATTAGAAACGGTAGTTGGAACAGTATTGTACTTAGTAATTATGTTGTAGAAGGGGTTAATTCTTCCACAGGTTTGTTAGACCCTGGAGAGTACTTAATCATTGGAAATCACACTGATTTCTTAATACAAAATTACTACGAAGTCTTATGGTTAATTACTCCTGAAGAAAAAGTTGTTCAAGCAGTTCATTGGAACTCTTCAACTATCGGTCTAGGATTAATACCTGATGAAAACGGGACTTCTAATGATTCGTGGATACCATTTATGCCAACTCCTGGTGCTCCAAACATTGAACCACCCCCCAACTATGACGATAATGCTGGATTTTTAATCACTAAGGTTCTAGCAAATAAAAATACAAATTCTAATCAAAATTGCTTGAGTTTCGTTAAAATAACTAATATGGATAATTTATCTAGAACATTGCATGGATGGAAATTAAGTTACAACGGATTAAATTTCTTTGACTCCGAAGAAAATATTGACGAATTAATTTTCAGGGATATTTCATTAGATTCCAAGGAGTCAATAATTATTCAGACAGGAAAGGTTTGGAATGAAAACCCACAAGATTATTTATTGTCTGAAGGAGGTGTCGAAATCGATTATTCCATCTTAGATATAATTGACTCAAGTTTACTCGATTTGGATTGGTGGGAAAAAACGTGCATCCATTATGATTCTCTTCTATCACTAGAAAATCCAAATTCTACTTACATAGATTCTGTTGCTTTACCAGACAGTAGCCCACCATTTTACGGCTGGGATGGTACTGCAATTAACCTACCGAATTCAATTTCCAATGAAGGTAGAATAATTTTTGTCAGGGGTAATGGTTGTGAATATTTACCAGATACAAATACCAGTTCAGATTGGCAGACGCATTGGAGTAAGTCTGGAAGAAGCGAATTTTGTGGTAATGAATTTCAGATGTTAAATAATGCTAAAATAACTCCTATGCTGGGTCCAAATGACAGTCTTTATCAAATGATTAATTGGTTAAACGATGCCGAATTTAGTCTTCATGTACACATGTATGAATTTACGAGCCTTCAACTAGCCAAATCATTGATAGATGCTATTAACAGAGGAGTAGATACCACCGTGGTAATTGAAAAAAATCCTTATTCAAACTATGATTTGTCAACCACCCGAGGTATCCTTTATGAATTAGATAATGCTGGTGCTAATATAATTTGGTTTGGTGGAGAAATTGACGCATATGCCTACAATCATGCAAAAGCAATAGTAAAAGACAATCAAGAAGTTTGGATTGGAAGTGGAAACTTCAAGGACAGCAGTTTTCCTAATAGACAACAATACGAAACGAATGGTGAAGTTGTCTTATTCGGTCAAGATGCAAACAGGGAGTGGGGAATTTTTGTCAATTCATCTGATATAGCCGATAAACTTCTCAAAAGAATGGCATGGGATGAAAATCTAAATTTGCCTCATGTTGAAATGTATGATCCAAATGAAGAAAATTTCGATAAACCTGAATCATGGTCTGGATTACCAACAATTAATCTTCCTGTAGACCCTCCCTTGTATGACATTCCAGAATTTACAGGAGATATTGAAACTAAATTAGTTACCTGTCCAGATGATTGTGCTGACTCAATTATCTCAGAAATTAGAGATGCAGAATCTTCAATTTATTTATCACTTCAATATTTAGATTTAGATTGGTGGTATGGGTGGTCAGAAGAATCTAATCCTTGGGGAGACAGTATCATAGTTAGTGAATTGGAAAAAGCAGCAGAAAGAGGAGTAGCCATCAGATTAATTATTAACGAGTATTATTCTGACGAATCACCTGAAGTTCAGCAGGCTACAAACTTATTTAATGAGGTTTGGAATCAAACCTATGGATTAGATACTGCAGCCGTAATGATGTCTGCTGGAGACGGCATTCTCAAGCTTCACAATAAAGGAATGATTGTTGACAAAGAAACATTACTAATAGGATCAATGAACTGGGGATCAAATTCATTACTGCAAAACAGAGAATATGGGTTAATTTTTAAAAATATTGACCTAGCCAATTATTACCTATCTAGTTGGGAGCAAGACTGGAATCGTCTTGATTTATGGACTGATACTGATGGTGATGGATTACCTGATTATTGGGAAGTAGCTTTTGGACTCAATAGGACAACATCAATTATTCCAGGAACAGCAATTAGCGAACACTCTTATGACCCTGATGGCGACGGGTTAAATAATCTAGAAGAGTATGAAAATGCAGGTAATCCCTTGTCAAGTGATACAGATGGTGACTGCATCCTTGATATTCTTGAACTTGCTTTTGCTCAAAAAGAAGGTATAAGTGCTAGGAATGCCATGAAAAGTGCTGATGCTAACAATAATAACGTTGATGATGGAATTGAAACTAATTGTGGAAGTGAACTCACTGATATTGATGTTGATACTACAACTGATACAGATGGTGATGGAGTCGCAGATATTAATGACGATTGCCCGAATACCTCTGAAGAATTCTGGGATTTATTAAATGTGAATGGATGCCCTCTTGATTCAGACAGTGATGGTATTTTTGATTATGATAATTCAGGGCAAATACTGGATCTTTGTGCAGATACGATGCCTAATACAATTGTTGATTCTACGGGTTGTGAAATAATAGCTGAAGATGATTTAGATAGTGACGGAGTAATTGATATTTCAGATTCATGTCTGAATACACCAGCGGGCCTTTCCGTGGATAAAAATGGATGCAGTGACATTGACAATGATGGAATCATAGACCCAAACGACAAATGTCCAGGTACAATTCCTGGAAGTATAGTTGGAAGTACAGGTTGTTCTCCATCACAGGAGAAGCTAAATGAGGAGGAGGATGAAGAAAATAGACTGGGTAATGGAGCAGCAGCTGATGACAAACTATCACTAATTTTACTCTTCTTTATGGGTATAGCTTCTGTAGCCTTCGTATTATCTATAATTATATTCGTCATAAATAGAAATAGCCCCACTGATGAAATTTTTGCAGATCTAACAAACGATGCTGTTGATAACGCAGCAAAAGAACTTGAAATTCCCTATGTTGATAAAAACGAAAGCATAGAGTATGCATCACCAATCTTAGATGCCGTCACTGGAATGACTACTTCAGATGATGAACAAAGACAAGCAGTGTTCTCGGCACCCATTCTTGATGGATCCAATTCTATTGAGTATGATGAAAATGGGGAATCAGTAGATTTACCAGGATGGACTAAGGAACTAATTGAGTCATACATTGCTGATGGTTGGACGATGGAACAGCTTAAAGAATGGCATAATGAAAATAGTTGACCTATTTCTTACGACAAGTTATTCAATTAAATAGAAAACCACGAGATAATGGCAAGAGAATTAGTTGAGTTAGATTTGAATGATTTTGAGGAGAACAAGGACGAATTTGTAAATCAAATGGGGAAGGCTCTCGAAGATATTGGGTTTTTTGCCTTAAAAGGCCACGGCATAGATACAGAATTACTTTCAAAATGCTACAATAATTCAGAAGCATTTTTTAACCTAGATTATGATATAAAATCCAAATACGAAAAAACAGAAATTCATTGTCAAAGAGGATACACTAAATTCGGAAAAGAACACTCTAAAGATAATCCAGCACCAGATTTAAAAGAATTCTACCAAATCGGGAGGAGTTATGACCCTAACAATGTTGATAGTGATGTAATCTTAGAAAATGTATGGCCAGATGAAATTCCAGAATTTGAAAATAAATTAAGCAGTCTTTATTCTAAGTTAGAAAATTGCAGTAAAAAATTATTAGACGCATGTTCAATTTACCTTGGAATGCCAACGGATTGGTTAAGTTCGATGACTTTGAATGGAAATACAATTCTAAGAGTTATTCACTATCCACCATTACCTGAAGAAAGAGATCCTAACAGTGTTAGATCGGCCCAACATGAAGATATTAATCTCATCACACTACTCTGCGCATCTACCGAATCAGGATTAGAAGTGATGGATCACGATGGAAGCTGGTTTAAGGTCGAAACTGGTCCAGAATTTATTATAGTTGACTCTGGAGACATGATTCAAAATCTAACAAACGGCATGTTTAAATCTACTACTCATCGTGTAGTAAATCCTAATAATTCAAATTTAAGAAGGTTTTCTATGCCAATGTTTGTACATCCACGCAATGAAATTGACCTTACTCCATTACCTAAATTTATTGAAATGACTGGCGGAATTCAAAAGTTTCAAAGTATATCTGCTGGAGAATATCTTCATCAAAGGTTAGTTGAAATAGGTTTAGCAGATTCATGAGGTTTTAAGTTGAGAATTCAAGATTTGATAGCCAAAAAAAGAGATGCTAAAATTCTAACAAATTCTGAACTAAAATATGTAGTCACAGAAATTTGTGAAGGGACAATTCAAAAAGAACAGATTGGTGCATTGCTAATGGCAATATATCTCAATGGAATGAGTACAAATGAAACAATATCATTGACCGAAATTATGAAAGATTCGGGATTTATATTCAAGTGGGAAAATAATGAAAAATTTGTGGACAAACATTCTACAGGGGGGGTAGGAGACAAAATTAGTATTCCACTAACACCAGCATTAGCAGCATGCGGTCTAAAAGTACCAATGATTGCAGGTAGAGGACTAGAACATACTGGAGGAACAATAGATAAACTAGAATCGATTAAAGGATTTAATACAAGATTAAGTCCAATACAAATTAAAAAAATTATAGACAATGTAGGTTGTGTAATTACAACTCAGACCGAAGAAATGATTCCAGCTGACAGAATTCTTTATTCATCAAGAGATTTAACATCTACAGTGGCATCAATTCCATTGATTACGGCATCAATAATCTCTAAAAAAGCTGCAGAGGGGATTTCTAGTTTAGTACTCGACATTAAAGTTGGTTCTGCTGCATTTATGAAAGACATTGAATCCGCTGAAATACTAGCAAAGTGCATGGTAGAAACTGGTAATTTGATGGGGATTAAAACCAGTGCTTTACTGACAGAAATGAATAATCCGCTGGGTTACATGTCTGGAAACGCTTTAGAAATAATAGAATCAATCAGGATTCTTAAAGGTCAAGGACCACAAGATTGCATTAGTCTAATAATAAATCAAGGTGCAGAATTACTACTCCTCTCTGGCATTAAAAATAATCATGATGATGCAAGAAAAGCTATTAAAAATGTATTAAATAATGGAAAGGCTCTTGAAAAATTCAAAGAAATGATAATCTGCCAAGGTGTAGATAAAGAATTAGCAAAAAAAATATGTTTAGAACCTAACTTACTAATTGAAAATTGTAAGTTTAAATCAAAAATTTACTCGAAAAAATCTGGATTTATTTCATCAATAGATGCAATGGTTGTTGCTCAATTTATTTTGGAAAATGGTGGTGGCAGAAGGTTTATGGAGGAAGAAATCAATCATAATGTAGGTGTAGAATTACATGTAAAATTAGGTGATTTTTTAGATAAAAATGAACCATGGGCTACCATTTATCACGATTCAGAGTTAAATATCTCGGAACAATTAGTTAATTGTCTACAGTTATCAGAAAAAGAAATAGAGGTAAAAAATCGAATTATCAAAAAAATTATTTATTAATCCATATCTTCAAATTCATATTTCAATATTAAATTTCTTGCCGCTAATACTTCATCCACTCTACCTACATCGGTTGTCACTGGTGCATTGTGTAATGTTTCAGAATCCTCGGTTAGTACTTCATGAAACTTAGAAGCAAATGTATCAAGCGTTTTCTTAGATTCTGTCTCTGTTGGTTCGATCATCATACATTCAGGCACCACTAACGGGAAATAAACAGTAGGTGCCATGTAACCCTTATCCAATAGCCCTTTAGCAAGATCCATCGCTGTTATTCCTGATTTTTCCTTAAGTGGTAACGCACTGATAGTAAACTCGTGCTTACAAAATTTGACATTTGAACCATCGACTGGCATTACTGGTATTTTAGATGCAATTTCTTCGTTTGGATTCATTAGAATATGTCTCAAATAATTTGCATTTAAAACTGCATGCTCACTCATTTTTTCTAACTGGAACCCATACCTACGATAAAAAGCCCAACATCTTACAATTGCTCCAGAGTTACCCATCCACTGTTGCACTTTTCCAATTGAATTTTCTGGTTGCACCTTTACATACCACCAATCTCCATCAACTCCATTACCATCATCTTTGTTTTTCTTTCTTCTAGAAATCATAGGCGAAGGAAGGAACTCTGCAAGATGTGATTTAACACCAATTGGACCTGAGCCTGGCCCTCCACCTCCGTGAGGTTGACTAAATGTTTTGTGAAGGTTGTAGTGTACTGCGTCAAAACCCATCAACCCAGGTGTTGTTTTACCAAGTATTGCATTAAAGTTAGCACCATCATAATACATTTGTCCTCCTGCAGAATGCACTATATCCGCTGCCTTTGAAATTTCATGTTCAAATATCCCTAGAGTGTTAGGATTGGTAATCATCATTGCTGCAGTATCGTTACCCACTACAGATTTTAGAGCGTCTAAATCCAACAGTCCATCTTCTCCAGATGGTATTTCAATAATTTCATACCCACACATTGCCGCACTTGCAGGATTGGTTCCATGAGCAGAATCGGGTACAATTACTTTGTTCCTGTGACCTTCTCCAATTGATTTATGATATTCCTGAATACATCTGATTGCAGTGAACTCTCCTTGCGCTCCTGCTACAGGTTGTAGCGTTACTGAATCCATTCCTGCGCAAATAGCTAGCATTTCCTGCATCTCGAACATTATGGATAACAAGCCTTGAAGATGAGATTCTTTTTGTAGTGGGTGTAATTCAGTAATTCCTGGCATCGCAGCGATTACTTCGTTTACCCTAGGGTTATGCTTCATTGTACAAGATCCTAGAGGATAAAAACCTGTATCAATTCCAAAATTTCTTGTTGATAACCAGGTATAATGACGTACGACTTCTGGTTCAGATAGTAGAGGTAACCTTGGTAATTTTTTTCTTAGTAAACCAACTGGTAATTTTAGATCTGATTCTTCCACTAATAAATCAGGTTGGGAATATCCCATTCCATCGACTCCTTCGAATTCGAAGATGTTACTCATTTGAATTCACCTCCAGAAACTCTTCAAGCTTATTTCTAAATATTTCGATTTCTCTACTAGTTGTTTGGTCTGTAGCACAAACTAAGATTTCATTTTCTGAGTTTTCATACCATTCGGACAAGGCTAATCCGCCAATTACACCCTGTTCATCCAACCAGTCTAACACAGTTTTAGAATCATGAGGTAATTTAATTACAAACTCATTATAATGATTATTCATAGCATATGGCATTTCTAATCCTTCTACTTCAGAAAGTTCTTGTTGCAATAATTGTCTTGCTGCAAAGTTTCTTAGCCCAAGTTTTTCAATTCCTTTAGGGCCTAAAAGAGACATGTGCATTGCACCCATCAAAGCAATTAAAGTTTCATTTGTACACAGATTAGATGTGGCTCTGTGTCTTCTAATGTGTTGTTCTCGTGTTGAAAGAGTCAAACAGAATGCGACTCTTCCTTTGTCGTCATTACTTTTTCCTACTATCCGACCAGGCATTTGTCTGAGGTATGCTTTCGAACAGGCAAAAATACCGTAAATTGGGCCGCCAGCTGTCATTCCAACTCCTAAAGGTTGACCTTCACCTACAACAATGTCCGCACCATAATTTCCTGGTGCCTCTAAAACTCCTAACGAAGTAGGGTTCACACCAATTATCAAAGCAGTATTCTGTCCAATAATTTGTTTAATTTCGGTGATTCCTTCATCAAGTATTCCTAATGGATTAGGTTGTTCAAGATAAACTGCACATGAACCCGATGCATTTTTAATTTCTTCAATGTCAATTAACCCATTCTCAGAATGTTTCAGCTTTTTAATGCAAATTCCTCCACCCATTGTGTAGTTTTCTATTACAGAAAGTCTATCTGGTGGAATTAATTCTGAAACATAAACTGTATCTTTTTGAGTAGCCTTCTTATTATGCACTCTGACGGAACATGTTATGGCTTCTGCAGCTGCGGTAGAAATATCATAAACGCTAACATTGGATATGGGTAATCCTGTTAGCTCACTAACCATTGTTTGGAATTCCCACATTGCCTGTAACATACCTTGACTAACCTCTGGTTGATACGGAGTGTAGGATGTTAGAAATTCACCGCGACCAATGAGTTGTCCGACTAAGGAAGGTACATAATTACGGTATAGTCCCGCACCTAGGAAGCTGATTTTATCTTTTGATGTGATGTTTGAGTTCAATAAATTCTCTGCATCATACAATATTTCTTCTTCAGATTGGGGGGCTCTTAATGGTAATTTACCTTCGTAACGAACATTTTCTGGTATATCAGAAAATAAATCTTCAATCGAGTTCATCCCCATCAGAGACAGCATTTCATTTTCCCGACCTAAGTTAGGCAGTTGGTCCATGTACTACCCATTTCAAAACGAAGTATGAATATTTGTATTTCTAGATAAATGGAGGTACAACAATTTTTGCTTTAATTAGTTTTCTTTTACTAGCAGCAACGTACACAATATCACCAATTTTAACTTGATTTAGGTATGCTAAAGCTATACCTTTATTCCCCAAACTTGGACTTGGTGCTCCAGAGGTAATTATTCCTAAACTTTCAGAGTTAATACTTGAGTCTGAATAAACAGAATGTCCCGGTCTTGGTGCTGGCCCTCGCTCTAGGTATTCCAAACCAAATAAATGTTCATTACTTTGTTTTCCAATCATATTTTCTTTACCCAAAAAGTCATGCTCAAGTTCTAACCCAAAAGGAATTTGAGTTTCAAGACTGTTTCTAATTAAATTTGTATTGGAATCTGAGTCTCCTAGACCTGGCCAGTAAAAATCTTGACCTGACAACAAATAACCCATTTCTAGTCTCAATGTATCTCTAGCTCCTAAACCTACGGGTGTAACTCCTGAATCAGATTTATCCTTGAGAATTTCTGACCATATCACGGGTGCTTGAGAATTTGGAATGAAAATTTCAAATCCTAATTCACCAGTATATCCAGTCCCTTGAATCCATCCAGAAATTCCTAATTCATTTTCCTTAATTGCTTGACAACTAAAACGATTAACATTATTTTCAACACCGAGAACTGAGATTAATACATCTTTTGAATTTGGACCTTGCAATGCAAGAATACTATATTCATCAGAGAGGTTTTCAATAGTTATCGATCCATCTGATGGTAGCAAACTTGTATACCAATCCATCATAACATCAATCATACTTGCATTAGGTACTCCTAAAATTACAGGGCTACCTGTGTTGTTCCAATTCTTCCTAAACATGGACATTTCATCATCATTAGTTACGGCGAAAATCATGTCATCAATAATATTTCCATCGAAGTCTAAAAAATGAGTGTATCCGCATTTTCCAACAACTATGGATGTTACTTTTTGAGTAGCTATTGATTCAAACCATTCTCTCACGTTATCCCCATGAAAACAAAAAAAACCCATATGAGATACATCAAATAGTCCAACTTTAGATCTCGTTGCCAGATGCTCTTCCATAATACTGGAGTACCACATCGGTAATTCATAACCATGAAAATCAACCATATTTGCTCCAGCTAGTACATGTTCATTATAGCAAGAAGTTCTTGATAATTCGCCATCATCCACATCCATGTTACACTCTAAGCGCGGGAGGTATTCAATAATACCTAAACCGATTTCAATTTATATAACCTACTTTTAGGGGTGTTGTATAAGATGTTAATCACCAAACTAAAATCAAAAATTGCGTATGCAAAAGTTACTCAAACCGAATTATTTTATGTAGGAAGCATTACAATTGATGAAAATATAATGAAAAGTGCTGTATTAACTGAGAATGAAAAAGTACTAGTGGTTAATCTTAACAACGGGTCCCGAATTGAGACATATGTAATCAAAGGTGAAGCTGGTAGTGGAATCTTTGCACTGAACGGACCCGCAGCAAGACACGCTCAAGTTGGCGATGAACTATTCATATTATCTTGGGCTCAAATAGATCCTTCAAAACAAGATATCGAGCCGGTGGTTGTTGACCTTAAATAAACTGTATGCGGATTGCATATAAATTGCGTCACATTGAATAACTACCACTTCTACAGTAGCTCAATGCTAGGTGAAGATGGCACAAAATGGATTGATAGGCTACAAATGCAGGTTGCGAGATCATTACAAGCTCAAGGCTGGAGTCAGCAAAGTATCTCAAAAATGATTGGCATGACCCAGAGTACAATTAGTAGACAAAGAGGAAGACCTTTGCCACCTCTTAAAGGAAGTGCTGATGAATCTGTTATTGACAGTTGGGCTAGTGAAATGACACAATTATTATCTAATTTAGGGCCTGAGGCAAAATTAAAACAGCAAAGATATGTTATTGAGTTTTTGTTTGATGACGGAAGGAATATCAGGTTTGATAAAATTTTAACTGGAACTGATTTAGATAAAGGACAAACAAGAGCTGGTTTAATCAGAAGACTGGAGTGGATTACTCAAAGGTTTATCATTCAAAAAATCAAGAATTGGCAACCTGCCGTAGGAATGAATGTTGCAGCATCCACAAATGATGCTGAGGATGTTAATGATGTAGCGGCATTTCCAGGAAGATTATGGATTATTGATGAAAAAATAAAGTATCTTTCATCCCCTGAATTTGGAGCTAGTAAACATTTAGCAGAGTTACTGCTAAAAATTAAAAAATTTGGCTCAAAAGCTAATGCAATAATTAATCTATCTTTACCAAAAAATTCCATAAAAAAAATTAGAAAAGCTGCAAAGAATCTGAATTTAAATATTGCAATGGCCCCAAAGAGTATTCCTGATGAAAAATCTAAAGATGCTCAGATAGTTATAGATGAAGGAGATTTTGGGTGGGTGCCGACCCTTTACATTTTGGCTTCCAACCCAATCGAATTAATTGATAGAGCGCACCAGATTATTGACGCTCTTGAGGGGTGATAAAATCTCTAAAAAGATTGTCGAGAAGTTCTTATTTACCCCTTGGAGATTATGGAAGCCCGTTTGGAAGGTTCAATCAAAATCAAAAATTTACTTACCGATTGCAGCATTTATTATTTCTACAATTTATATCTCATTAGTCTACGCATTAACGATTCATTTTGCAGAGTGGAGAGATTATTCCATATTTGACTCTAGTTCTATTATCGACGAAAATATTCCATTTATCAAAAACTCAATATTCATTTATGGGGCATATTACCTGCTATTCATAGCGATGGCTGTTTCAGTACCTCTTAATAAGAAAGGTTTAATGGAATGTATATTCACTTATCAGGTACTAATAACACTGAGCACATTTTGTTTCATTATTTTTGTTTTAATGCCTATAAAAATTGATACCAGAGATGGCTTAGATTTGGGCAAAGGACTCGTATTAAGATTGTATGAAATTCTATACTCCGCTGACCCTCCTTATAATTCATGGCCATCTTTACATGTTTCACACTCTATATTTATTTCATGGATTTTAATTAGATGGATTAAAAAAGGAGAAGGAATTCTTAGATTACCTGAAAAAATAAAACAAATTGACCTTTTATCTCGTTATCTGATACCAATGTGTATTTGGTGTTTGTCAATTTCAATTGCAGTCAGTACTATGACAACAAAGCAGCATTATTTTTTCGACTTTATAACTGGAATAATAATTGCAGTAATGTCAATAATTGTTCTAAAGAAATGTATTATGGACAGAAAAGATAATTTTGATGAATTCATAGAAAAATTAGAGAGTTAACCTAACAGTTCAGGGTTTGACATTAACATAAGTAAACCAATTCCAGCGAACATCATCATCCAAGATCCAACCATCTTAATCATTCCTGTTGATCTTCTCAAAAAGTCAATCATTACTTGACGGCCTAAGCTGATAATTACCGTCACGAAAATCATCAATAATAACAGCCCTAACATCAAACCCATTAAACCAAATGTGACTGAGTTACCGCCCTGTGTGGATAAATAAATTATGAAAGGTAGCACTGCAGCGGCAGTACAATCTATTGATGCAGCAGCATACCCAATTCCATACAGATACATATTCCTTCTTGGAGTAAAAGTTTCATCATTTTCTGTAGTGCTCCATCTATCAATTAATTTTTGCACCCATCCCATCAAATGTGCAGTTCCACCAGTTAGCATAAAAAAACCTAGAACCACCAATAGTAAAGCAATTGCAAATGCAATTTGTGTAATTATTCCTGACTTTTCAAATGCTTCCCCCATTATGATTGCAATTCCACCAATTAATAAGAAGAAAGTCCACATACCTAAACCCGAAAGTAAACCAATAAACCATGCTCTAGGCATTTTCCTAGTTAACTTACCTTGTTCAATTAACTCTTCTTCTCTTGACCCTAATGAAAGATAATACGTAATAAAGCTAGGCAGAACTGGAAATGCACATGGTGAAAAATAGACTAGAATTGAAAGAAATAATCCTAATGAAAAAATCGCCAACATTGAGGTTGTGTCAACTTTTGATAAACCGAATCTTAATTCCTCTGCATCTCCGTTTAATGCCAACTCTACAGCCGAATCAAATTCGTCCCATTCTAAACCAGTACCCGTGTTTTTTGCAATTAAGTATCCTTCATGATCAACAACATATACTACTGGAATTGTCCAAGCATTATAATATTCTCTTAGGTCACCTCTTTCATTAGATGTCTCATTTACTATTACTGACTCGACACTACCTTTACCGGTAAAATAATATGGAACATGATAACCACCCGAAGTCTCATTTAGATAATCAAAAGGCTCGTTGTACCATGCTCCAACAGCCACAATTAACAATTCATATTCTGTATCCAAATCCGCCCAGTATTGCATATTTTCCTCAAGATGAGCTTGAACTCCATGACATGCTAGGCAATCATGAGCCATAAAATCTAAAATTATCACTTTACCCAAATGTTGTTCTAATTCAAACCATCCTGTTTCATTAGTATAGTTTGATTCAATTCCAGTTCTATTCAATGAAATCATTTCAAAATTAGGTGCTTTTTGGGCATCTTCTGATACTCCGAATTTTGAGGTGGTGATTCCAAAAACAGTTAATCCTGAATAAGCAATAACTGAAAATAAGACAATGGATATTAAAAAAGCTTGCCAAGTTCGAACTTGAAAAAAGACTCTTAAATCCATTCCAGTGCGTTTTTGAATGCTATCTAACACTTTAATTCAGCACTCCGATTGAGTTTGCCATAATGAGATTAATGGTTCTACGGCAATTGAATCCTAAAATCATTCAACCAAACCAATCCTACTTCTAATCTCTCATGAGTAGGATGAATCTCTATTTGAGCACAAGGAACTTCAATTTCATCACAAATTTCTTCGACTATTGAAATAGGTAATTCGATCCGTTGATAATCCTTATTCCAGTTTATCCAACGAGCATCAATCCTATACCAATTGATTAAATCAGAAATAATTTTACGGTAGCTATCTTCTTCAGAATAAATTGCGCCCAATACAATAGTATCGTCGTCCGAGATTTCCTCCCATGGTTGAAGATTTGCTTTAGCCCTTCTTGAGAAACGTGCTCTTAATTGACCTGCATCTTTATACCTAGATGTGCAGAATTTGAGGTGATAGTTATAGTTTCCATAATTTATTTTTTCCTTTAATTTAGTGGCTAACTCAGCGCTTCCTTCTGCACCTGCAGTAATTTCATTGCTGATGTTAAAGCCTCTTAATTCCATATTCTCGTAATTTCCAACAGTAATTTCTAACTCGTTTAAATTGACAAATTTAATAGGTGTTTCGTTTAATTCGTCTAACAACTCTTCCAGAATTTTTCCTTTATCTGGTTCTGCTGGTAGCTCTACACCTGTCAAAATTCCTGCATTTGCACATGCCTCGATTGTAGGAATATATTTTTCTAATTCAAACTTTAGCAAATGAAATCTTATTTCATCAAGACCTGCCATCTTAAGGTTTGTCGCAAAATCTGGATTAAATGGTATACTAGTGTAAAGATGAATATGATGCTCTTCTCCAAATTCATTTTTTAGAGTTTTAATGGCTTCAATAGATCTATTTCTTGCCATCATTGGATCACCCCCTGTGATACCTGTGCCTGAAGCATTCATTGCTTTAGCTTCCTCAATTACATCCGAAAAGTCAAGGCACGGTCTTTCATTTGCATACATTATATCAATTTCTCTACGATTGTCTGAAAGCGGACAATAATCACACATCCAATGACATTTTCCAGTTACAAATAACACCAATTTAGATCCTGCTTGACATTGTATACAACCCTGTGTTTCTCCCTCTTCAGGAGGTAATATCGTACTTTCAACAACAGGTAACTTAATTGACATAATTCCACCATTATTTTGATACTTGACTTAATAACCACCTATGAAATGAAAAATCAGTCGATAACTCTGGATGAAAAGTTAGCGCTAACTTAGAATTTTGGAGTATTCCCACAACTTCATCTCCATGAAATACAACTCTTTCCACGGCAGAGCTAATTTGATTGAACCGGGGAGCTCTAATAAAAATTCCTGGGAAAAAAGTACTTTCTAATTTATTTTTGTCAAATTCGACAGGCAGGGATTTTTCATTATTACCCAAATGTAAAGGATTAAAATTCTCATTATTTACTGAAGATGGAATAATAATATTTTCAATCCTTAAATTGGCTTGGAATGATTCTTTTTGACTTCCGTAGTAATTTCTATCAATACTGGCATCTAGAAATGGTTTTCTTCGTGGACCAGGATCAACTAATAATATTGCGCCTGCACATGTTGCTAAAACAGGAATTGAAGGTTTCTCTTCTAAATAGTCATAGATTGCAGGAAATAATCCATTTTTATCTGAAACTTTTCTCATAGTAGTAGACTCACCTCCAGGTAAAACTAAAGCATCAAGCTTTGAACCCAATAAATCCATTGCGGTATTAAGATAAATAACCTCTATATCAAGACCTAATTCCATTGCAGCATATTTTAAACAATCTTCATGTTCAAAACGCGCTCCTTGAATCATTGCCAACCCAATTTTAATTACCACTGTTAGAGCCTTTAAGTAATTACATATGAGTGCTTCTTACGGTTTATTGAATAACCTTCTGTAAACTGTAGGTTCATGGAGGAGAAGTTGTCTGGTGAAAAACCTAATTTTTCAGATGGAATATCAAAAAAGTATGAAAAAGATTGTTTCTTAGTTCCAGGACCAGTGAGAATGTCTAGTAAAACACTAGAATCAATGTCTCACCCAGTAATAACTGCAAGAGGATCTGAATATAAAGCGATAATGGCTGAGTTAAATGGTTTATTAAGAATAGCCTTTAATCTCTCACCTACAAGTTATGATATTGGTGTAAAATCATTCGAAGGAGATGATGGTTATTCAACAATTGTTGTAAGCGGGAGTGGAACTGCTGCTATGGAAATGATAATATCCAATAGATTTTCAAAAAAAGATATTGTTTTAGTGCCGACTAATGGAAAGTTTGGAGAAAGAGTTGCGGACATGACTAGAGAATTTTCTAACGTAAAACATATTGATTTTGGATGGGGGAAATCATTTGATTTAACAAAATTAGAAAATGAATTATCTAAAGGCAATTACTCCGGAATTGCATTTTGTCATAATGAGACTTCAACCGGAATTACTCAGGACGCTGATAAATTGTCTAAAATAGCTGAAAAATATAAAGTTGCATTAATCATCGATGGAATTACAAGCGTTGGAGGATTACCTGTTCATCCCTTAAAGTGGAATGCTGAAGCTATAGTTGTCGGAGCACAAAAATGTACCGCAGGACCTAGTGGTGTATCCGCAATCGCAATAAATAATTCATTCATCAAGAATGTAATGGAAAAAAATGAAAATAATGAATTATCCTCTAGGTATTATTTAGACTTAATTCCTGCATTAAAAAGAGCAGCTGATGACCAAACTTCTTGGACCCCTGCGATTAATCTAACAATAGGGTGGATTCAAGCTTTACGTGAATTGAATGAAGAAGGTTTAGAAAATAGATGGTCAAGATGTGAAAAATTATCTAAAGGAGTTCAGAATTTATTTTCAGATTTAGGCTTCACGTTACTTGCAGATTCATCTCAACGGTCGAATACTGCAACTGCAATATTGTATCCAGATGGAATAGACGATAAATGGAGAAATGAGTTAGCTGTAAAATATAATACCTACGTAATTGGAGGTCAAGATCATTTGAAAGGAAAAATGTTTAGGATTGGTTCTATGGGTATTACAGAAAAAGAAGAAATGATTGAAGGTTGCAAAAGAATGATATCTTGTTTTTCAGATTTTGGAATTAAACT